>Ga0209700_105791_pt1 | contig 20189 bp, 10 predicted proteins | sample SiratroredBW_FD_187528 | JGI IMG/M metagenome (GOLD analysis project Ga0209700, IMG submission 187528) | Root nodule microbial communities of legume samples collected from California, USA - Siratro red BW (SPAdes) (version 2) | ecosystem: Host-associated > Plants > Roots > Nodule | place: USA...
ATTATATTATTTAGTAACTTAAGGATAAATCAAATTACATTTGTTTAATTTTTACTAATTCTAACAAAGGGAAATAAAATTCATTTATACCGGAAGTATACTAATTCAAACTCATATTTTTTTTTTTTTAATTTTAAAATAAATATCGAATGTAGAAAAAGTTATCAGTGTTTATCTCTTGACAATTACCCCCTATTTACAAAAATTAAAATATATATTCAAAACATAAATTTAAATACAAATTATTTATTGAATTCTAATAACATAAATTTAAATGATTTTTTTAACGTAAGAAAAGAAAACATGTAAACATGTTAAGTAAAACAAAATTAAAAAAAAAAGAAACTTCAATTGATATTCTTTTATTATCTTTAACTCGAAATAACTTAAAATAAAAAAAAAGTTTGTTAGGGATAATTTAGCAATATAAATTTCAAACAAAAAGATCAATTTAATTACCTTAATGTAAGAAAATCTATGTAATTTCATGAATAGTGAATATTTAAGAATATTATGATATTTGTCTCTATTGAGTAGAAAAAAACTATATCCACAATAAATAGATACTCATTTAAATTTTATAGAAGTGAAGTTGTTTATATGAGCACATTTGCTAAAAAAAAATATAAAAAAAAGTTTATGAAATCCATATTTTAAACGTTGAAATCTAAAACATGTAAAGAGGTCTCACTTCTTAACTTGGTCACTTTATAATTGCCATTGCACTTTTTTATATTACAATCTTATCACACACTGGTTTATAAGCACATGTGCAAGTAGTAAATTAAATTACTTTCATTCAACACTTGTAAAGGTATAATCCGTTTACTCAAACATACACAGAACATATTATATGTATAGTTAAGCGTAATTAATTATGTGTATTAAAAAAATTTAACATATACCTACACATCATTTTTAGTAACAATTATATTTTAGTATAGGTAAAACCTTTTTTTAATTTCTTTCTTTTAATTTCAATAATATAACACAATTTACTATTCTCACATTTAATTTTACTTTGTTTTTCTTTAAGTCACGTATCTTAGTCTATGCTCTCTAATTTCGCTACAATACGTCCAGACCATTTTATCGATGCATTCATCCTCTTTGCCACCATTCACTACCTATTATGGTAGTCTAAACCCTAATCTTTAATCACGTTCGTTAATTTTGTGTTTTTCAATTAGGGAAATAAGAATTGCTTTTGGTAATTATTAACTCTATTTTTTGTTTTGAGTTGGATTCAACTTTATATTTTTGAGTTGTTTTCTTCTAGACTTTTTTTTTTTTCTTTTTTCTCTATTAGTCCTATATTTTGTTTTTATCTAGAAATACAAGTTATTGGGTTAGTTGAATTGAGATATCTCACACTTCATTTTATTGGTGTTGTCGCACATTTATTTGATGTAAATTTCAAATCTAAAACTCTTATTTATTTATTTTTATTCTTTCAGACAAGTATGCACATTCTATTATTAAGAAATAGAATCTTAACACGAATCAACTTATACAAGTTGATAATGAAATTGTTTTGTAGTAAAAAAGATATTTTCTTAAATAATATATTAAAAAAATATAATACTAGTCCACAAGGAGAGAGGAAAGAGTGTACTAAAACTAAACAATCCTAATATATTAGATTATGTATTTAATAGTGATGGTAGTTAGAAATTTACTTTTAGAAACATAGGAAAATAATGAGACTCTCACACAATAAAGCTGAATATTTTAACTGAGACCTTGTAATTAATAAGTATTTCTCATGTGAGTTAGTAATCTTATGGATATGGTATGTGGAATGAATTTTTTGGGATTTGTTTGTATGTGTTATTATCAACTTGATATTGGTTTAAAGCTGAAATTTGGACTCTTAATTGGATTAATTACAATAAATATAATGACTCAGTTGGATCACGTTGTAAATGAAGAAATATGTTCAAGTTTTATCAAATTTAAATATGTATGATTTAAAACATTATTCCCAAGTCAAGTCATAGTAATTAAAATAATGTGAAATTTCTTAAAATATATAGCTTAGTAATAATAACAGAAACGATGATGTATACATGCTCATCATTTTTAAAGCTTTATATATTTTTAATAATAATAATAATAATATACCTTAAATTTTGTAAAGTTTGATATCTGTCTGATGAGTGTGGCAAAAGGTTTCGTGTGTACACAGTTCAATTGGCGCGTGATGGTGTAAAGTAGTGTGTTTGTGTTTGTAGGGACCACTGAAACCCTATCCTGGTTGGGCAGTGTTGTGGTCTTAAGTCACTGACAACTTGTACGGTAAGTTTACCTCTCTTTATCTTATGCTTCAGCTTTATCTTTCTCTGACCATTTTATGGCGTTAGCTATCTATGCAAAGTAAGGTGTACATGACATGACACACATTCATACTGATATGATATGACCACCATTTTGCAGCACAATAAGAAAAACAGAAACCACAACAACACTTAATTATTCATATCATGACATTGAGAAAGAAACCATGGACTCTGTAAACTACCACCCTGCAACTAGGAGAGTATATATTTTGAAGTTTGAACCCTTTTCATATAATATTCTTCTCCTCCATCCATTTCCTTCCAATGGTGATCTAAGGGTGGTTTAAATATTGTAATTTTTCTTTAATCTTAAAAACATCCCTGAAATTATTTTTTATATAACAGCTAAAAAGGGTCACCCTTGAGTAATTTCTAATGTTCTCTTGCTGTTAATAATTAATGGTACATTTCCATCACTCTCCTCCTGCATGCTCTTTCTACAAATTATTCCATTTCCATCACCAGCCAACTATAGTAATATCTGCTTATTCCCCGTAGTAGATATCAAGTGTCATCATCAACCACACCAAACTGAGCAAACTTATTTTTGAGTCTTTAAACACAATCGATAATATTCCGTCGAATGATTTATATACATATATAATTTTATTCCATAAACAAATACTCAATGTTTCAAGTTCAAAAGTATCTATAAATTAAAAAAATAGCATTACTCAGATATAGATATTGTAATGAAGATTGATTTACGCGAGTGCAAATAGTTTGAAGTTTAAACCCTAATGTTCATAATCTTAGTTTAAAAAGTAAATTTTTTTTCTTTTCTTTTCGTTAATTATACAGTGAATTTTGTCTTGTAATTTAGTTTAAAGTGGAAAATGAATGATTACTTTTAATTTACAGAAAATAAATTTAATTTAAGTTTGCAAATTTTTAATTAAAAATAGTATGTGTTTTAGGGTTTGTTTGGACAAATTTTTTTCATCAAAATTTCTAAAAGAGAAAATAAATAAAATAAAACAAGATAGTCATTCAGTTATAACTTATGCGCGTAAGTTCAAAAAAGTAAAAAATTTTAAAAAAATTTATAAACAAAGTCTGACAAAGTATATCTCAATGTATCTACACGATAGAGTATATATTTTTAGATGACTTTTCTTTTATTGGCAACAAAATAAAAAATATTTATATATTACAAAATATTTGGGTAAATCTGTTTTAATTTTAAACATATTTTACTCTTATTGTTCCGTCTGATGCAGTAATCATTGTTTTACTGTTGCTCTTCTTCTTTACATATTATATTTATATATATATATATATTTATTGTGAAACAAACATTCTTTGGTACATCTTTAACAACTGCTGGAATTATTTTTTTTTTAAATTTTATATTACTTAGCTGTTGCAACAAATGTAAATGTAGCACATCCACTATTGTTACAGGCATATCTCTTATAGCCTCCTAATTTGATGGTAGCTAGATTTTGCACCCTACAAACCTTAAGAAGAGAAAGTATAAACTTTTTTCATGTCTTACTACTATGAACTAATATTATAAACTTTAAGATGAACATATTTGAATTTAAGATCCCTAATTAAGATAAAACAATCTCAAAATAGTTCTGATAATTTAGCTTCTATAAAGACTTAAATATGATATTTTCACACTTTATCTTATCATAAAAAAAAAATCAAATTGCTGTGTCTTTTTCTACTTTCTTTTCACACGACATTTTACTATAGGATATGATAGTTTAAGAATCAAAAAGTATGAAAGATTTTTTTTATTTTCATCTTTTTATTTTTTTAAAATCTGGTGGTAATTAGGCTCCCTCAAAGTTGTGGTGTGCGTACAACCCTTGTTGCTTCGGTAACTCACATGACACTTCTCTATTTTGTTGGCTCCTATGTGATTTTGCACGTGCATGCAGAAAATCTTGAGGTTATGGAAGAGTGTTTCCGTGTGAGGATAAAAGATAGAACGATTCCATAAGATTCAGAGAGCATGTGCAAACTAGTATTAACAGAGAACTAAGTAGCAATTAACCAAGAGATTATTCAACAGCCACAACACAACACAGTAACCTCCAAAATATTCTGTTCATTTTGATTGCGTCTATTGACATTCACTTAGGAAGGGTTTGGTGATTGAACAAACGTAAGAGGTTTCCATCGGTGGGCGTTGGATGGAGGATTTTCCTTATTTTGGCTCCATGTAAAATCACTCCTTTGTGCTTCAATGGTCCCATGTCCTTTGATTCCTTTATTGATTGATAGGGATTTAGTTGCAAATCGGAGAAGATCTTTGAAGCTTTTTCAGGCATCAAATACGTAATGCCCTTTTGCAGCAACTACACCACATTCGTTCAAATAACTAGTTTAACTTTCCTCTCATAGACAAACCGCTAATTATCCTGCATTTTGCCTATTTATTTTTAGTTTTTATGAATCTGAATCTTTTTAAAACACTGAATTTTATTTATAATCTCAACATTCTCTTCAATATTTGCTCATACATTATGGATCTAGAATTGATGATTTGATTCTGCATATTCCAACTAAGTACCTATATATGTAGTGTTCTGTGAGATCCATCTGTATAGCCTTAAATCAATTAATCACTAAACCTAGTTCTGCGAGTAGAAAGAACAAAGGGTCAAGCTAAAGCTAGACTCTTGGTTAATGTTTGTAAGATAGAACTACTAAATGAAAAATCATTTATTAACAGTCAAGTCATATTAAGTTTGCCTCTAATATAACTTTTGTATGACAAAAATTTGTGTCCATATAAATATTCTATCCATGTTAACTTTTTTCTCATGCATGAGTAATGATACTGTAAGATCTTATTATATTAAAAATATATGGAATTAACATGCAATATAGTTTTTTTTTTTCAATGTAAGTAGTTTTATTACTCTCTTTTTCATTTCTTTTTCTTTTTTTTTCTGTTAATAATATATATGATTAAAGTATATTTATTTATATTTAGTTGGAGTAACTTAATGTTATAATTAACTGGAAACTATTAACATATTTCAACTAAAATAAAAGGTGTGTGTACAATATTGACAAATCCCCTATTTATAAATAAATATTTTTTGTAAAATATTTGAGTAGTTAATTACTTATATAGAGCAATTAGTTCACATTTACTTTGAATTTAAGTAAAAATGATATTAAAATTAATTTAAGGATTAGATTTTATTTATGTAGAATGACCTATGGAACATATTTGATTTGAAGATATGGTGATCAAATCACACGTTCACTTAAAAAATTAAGTCTTTTGAAGATTAATTATCATGAAGAATTCCTAGGAAAAATAGCTCTTTTAGTTTTAATAATATATTATCGAAGAATAATGTGGCAATATACTATCATCAAGTAAATTGCAAATAAATTAAAAATTTATTGACGAATAATTTGAATTGTACTTTTGAAAGTTGGATAGATACACATTGGTGGTGGCTGTTTACTCAAAGATACTGAGTCCCAGAGTCTGATGTTGTCCCCAAACAATGGGAAAATAAGTACACCATAAATGTCTGTTTCTGTTTATAATTAGATCCCTCTTCTTGTTCACTACTTCAAAAACACGTTGTCCACCATGGATAAAAAATTATAAGAAAGAACACATTTTTGTCCAGCTACCAAAAACAACACATAGACACGTTATCCTAATGTGTCCCTTCTACGGATTCCATGCCCATAAAATCAGTGACTTGATGGGCTTCATTTCGCACAAACCATCATAACACGGGCTTTACACTCATTGGCCCGACATATCATTATAAATTTTAAATTAGCTTATATATTGTAATTGTAAAATATTATATGACAACAATTATTTCCAGAGAATTTTTCTTTTCTTCATTTCATCTTAATAGATTTCTTTTTATTGACCGCGACTCAAACACAACAAGAATGTCTTTTTCAAGTAGATATCTGCGGAAGAAAATATTCATTCATTAAAACATTCAGAACAAAATTTGCAAGTTTTAATCGCATTGATTTATCATTGTTTTTATTGTAAAACGTAATAAAAGATTGTCACTACAAACTTCTAACATTAATATATACATATATATATATATATATATATATATATATATATATATATATATATATATCTCTTTTTAGCACTTGATCTTATAAATGTTTGCAGATATTAATCTTTCACCGATTGAGTGAAAAGGACATTTTAAAAGTAAAATATAAAACTGATATTGATGTGTGTCTTTTTTCTAAAATAATATGAACAGATGAAGGAACTTTTAGTAAAATACAATTCAAGTTAGTAAGTAAAGATTAGTTGCATTAAAATATTCGACATTTAATATAAACCATATAAACATATAGACCCATATATTAATGAAGAGGCACCCTTATATATATATATATATATATAGCAAGTGCTATTCATGTCCTTACAACACTAGTTAAAGAATCAAAATTTAAAAAAATGATAATATATTTCTAATGTAAATTTCAGTCTCATCATGATTTCTAAACCATGTTCTTTTATAATATTTTTTTTTAAGAACATCAATTATCGATATAGAAAAAATCATCTTCTGAAGAAAAAGAAAGATTATAATATTCAAGTAAAAACAAAATGAGAATAATAATGATTGGCACTGCAGTCAATATGCTTGAATCAACAGGGTCCAAATCACATACCGGCAAAAAATTGTAATTCACCGTCGCCTAAGGGGACACGCCGGAAAATGGTTGGGCCATTAATTCAAAACCAGAAGACATGCACGCGCATTAATTCTGCATCTACCACTTTGTCCACTTCCTACGAACAACCTTTCACAAACAAAACCAAACACATAGGAAATGACGAAACAAACACAATTAAAGAACAAAATATACTGTAATCTACACATTACTAAATTCAACTTCACAAAAGCATAAAAATCCCGAATTCTCCGTCCACATCTCACACCCTGCGTACATACATCAGTGGAGCCAAATATTACATATCCATCACATCAAATTACAAGAAAAGAAGAAGAAGAGAATTGGAACAAAGAAAATAAAGAAGATGGAACTTGTATTTTTAATTTTGTTACATGACATGCCAGTGGTCGAAAACTACAAAGCAATAAAACACTATCAGTGAGGGTTTTGATTAACAGGTGTCGGTGGCAGCCTTTTTCTTAATGAACTCAATGCAATCTGCTACGGCTTCACTGTGGTGAGGATCATGGGGGCTGCAACGACGGTGCTGGCGTTCGCCGTCGCCGGAGCCACGGTGGTTGGTGGTGGCCTTTGAAAGTGCAGATAGCATCATTAAGCGGTACACTGCTTCTCTGAAACGCTCTAATAAGGTCATTGGAGATGGTGCTTTGTTCTTGCAGGAGTTGCTTTTCAAACGGGGCATGCATTGACCCTTCATCATGTTTCTCTTTCCTGTGTTCAATGCTCCTAATCTATGGATCTGTTAGAAGGAGATAAGTATATATATACATATATATATATATAAATATAAATATAATACTTGTGTTACTTTTGTTCGTATTTTTATTATGTTATGTGAGTGTTGATTATTAAAAAAAATGCATTTTTTTAGTCTATTCAAAGATTTACTTTGTTTTTATCAACAAAGAATATGTTTATTATAATGGAGTAACCAATTTAAAAAAATATATATATACATGTAGATACACAACAGGTAACTGTGTAAATGATCAGTCTTATCTACCTTCACCCCAGAGCTTTTACTTGAAAAACATCAGACAAATCAGCAAGAATCAACATTCGGATATACAACGGAAAAACCTTCAAAGATTTGCTTAATAAAAGAAAATGCAAAACAGAAAAGGAGAAAGATAAATAATAGAAGATAAAAGTTCAATGAATAAAAGAAGTGAGAAAAAACCCAAAAAAAAACAGAGAGAGAAAAAAAATTGTGAAAGAATAGTTGGACGTGGATATTAATCTTAGTGAAAATCTTCTATAAAAAGTAAATAAAACAGAGTCTACGATTAATTTGTATAAAATTAATATAGTTATCGCTTTCTTTTAATATATATATATAAAGAGAGAGAGAGAATCTATATTACTTGGAATAGTGGTTTATGAATATATGTTGGCATAGTTGTTTTTATAGGAGATTCATGTGCGTGAGCCTTGGTTTGTATAGATACTCTTATTTGTGTGGTTTAATCACGTTATAAGGGAATTTAGTAGAACATGTGGACTTATTGTGAATTACTTATGTTTAATTTCTCTGTATAAAAAAAATTATATAACATGTTATCACGTATTAAATTTTACATTAATTATTTTAAAAGTTATACTTTAGATGGTTTTTTTAATTGTTTAAATATTTATACTAATAATTAATTAAAAGAAGAATTCTTTTTATGCTATACTTGGGCCAAAAGATACATCACCAAACGGGAAGTACACGAGAATTATTTTTCCACGCAATTGAGAAAAGTATTTTGTTTTAATTAGGAAATTTTCATTATTAGAAAATAAAAAAGAAAACAATCATTATTAAAAAAGTTTATTTACATATGTTATTTTTAATAAATTTTCACATTCATTAAGATATCATTCTAGAAAGTAAAACATTTTTTACATCAATTACAAATTAATGTAAATATATGTAAAACATAATATATGTATATAAATCGATGTAACATATATTCGTAAATATTTTGATGAAAAAAATTAACACATATTATATGTGTTAAAAGGTATAATTAATATAAAAATTTACATGCAATATCGATTATGGCAAAATTTATATAATATTATTATTCTAAATTTTAAAAAATTAACACATATTATATGTGATTATTATAACCGATATAAAAAGTTATTTAATATCGATTATAACTCCTAATGTATGTATATGTATCAATTTTTTAAAAAAATAAATTCATTTATTCGTGTCTTCTTTATTTTCAATGTTCATTCTAAGTAATGTATTACTAAACTTGTTCAATTAATATATTTTTGGAGGCAATAGGGTGAGACGCAGGTAAAAAACCACGGGTTTTGGAACATTGACGAAGATGGTTTTAGGTAGCCGCCGTAGGTTCTGATGTCACCACGCACAAAAAGAGGGTGATATTTATTTTTTAATGCACCTTTTACATCGATTCGACTTTTAATTGAGGTAATTTAGTCCCTATCATATTTAAGAAATCCTTTCATTATGTTTTCTTATATTACATCGATTTCTTACGTAATCCGTCTAATAGGTCGGTACTTAATTATAATTTTACCATCACGTTCAATTTTATATTAGTTCCAATTTATAATGTATGACGTTCAAAGCGTAATTCGAACTAATGAATGAAGCAAGATCATTTTGAATCTAGAGTGATGACAAAAAACATAGGGCCTTCAACAGTGGACTATTTACTTTATTTTTTTTATATGGAATCTAGCTGCTCTTGTTACTTTGGCATCCCAACTAAGAAAGTTTGACTATAATGTTGAGTAGTGCATGGAAACTATTTGTCTTTTGAACGTAATCTTCTTTCCTATTAGGTTTTGTTAATTAAACAAATGTGTAGGACTACAGTACATAATTAGAAATTAAATAATATATGAAAGTATATATTGAGCCAAGAACCAGTTGGTGATTATGAAGCTGCTCGTGGTCACGGAAAGTGGAAAAACGAGCCATGCTCATCACTCATCATGTTACTCTTGCATTCAGATTTTGTCTTTCACTGGAAAGGCCTCACATGGTTACATGTGCTCATTTAGGTTAAACATTGCCTCCATCTCTTTAATCACTCCCCTATCTGGTTGGAGTTTCATGCATGATCCAATTCTATGCATTATGTTTAATTATCCAGGAATTAATACGCAGATATGAACTCCAAGATAGAAAATTTTTGCATTCAATATTTTATGGCGTGCTGCTACACATATATAAGTCAAAATTTAGTTTTTATTTGATTTAAAAAAGTAGGTACCATGATGAGAATGAGATGCTTAATCACTTAATCATGGACTTTACCATATGGCCTAAACCTCTTAACACCCAATATTTAAAATAATCATTAGTTTTACACTTAACAACTTGCAAGAGATTTGTATTTTCAGTCCATGGTGTCATCGCTTAGCTTTCTGACGCAATGTTTTATGTTGATTGGTGGGATATGTCTGGGTTTGATATTACTATGATACTATGATTGATACTTTAACTTATATATATATATATATATATAATGAGTTGTTTCAAATTGATTGATTAATGTTTTGATGCTTATTTTATTGATTAATATTTTTGATTGTTATATAATAATAAAACAAATATTTTAAGTTTGTCCAATAATAAAAATTGCTGTTTTGAAATATTTATTGTAATTAAGAAAAAGTGAAGATAATTAATAAAATTGATTTTGAATGAATTATTTTTCAACGTACTTATTCTTCTTAATTTATGAGATATACTTTAAACACCAATCAAAATAAAATGGAAAGGTTATTTAAACAAGGATCTGTCTAGTAAATAAAAAGATACTTGAAATCATATTAGAGTTGAATAAAAAAATAATTACAGAATGCATTTTTATACAAATTTCTTAACTAACATTCTTATAGACTGGAGGTGTTTAATTAGCATTTCTTTAAATAAAGACCACGAATTATATAATTCAGAGGTGCTCATATACTGTTCTTTGATGAAAATTTCAGTTTAATAATTTTTTTAATAAATAAATTTATTAAAAAATATTATCTATATTATCAAAAGACAAATTCTATTTTAATAATATATATAACATAAAATAACTACATTTATTTTTTCCCTTTAGATGATTTTTTTTTTCAAATTATATTTTTTAATACTTGGTTTGGATCAAAGAAAGAGGACGACGTTGATTGTAGTGAAAAAGTTGTCTTATTTCTTATTTATTTTCAGAAAAAAGAAAAAAAATGTCATTTTTTTCTTAATGAAGACAAGTCTACTTACTTGTTTAATCATTATAATAATATCAAATAGTTATATTTTTATTAAATTAATAGATAAAAATTAAAATTACTAATAATAATTAAATATATTTTACTTTTTACCTTTTTCATTTAATAAAATAACGTCACTTTTTATTTATTTTTGTTTTATTCTTACTTTTCATTCTATAATTCAAATAAGGTAACGAATTAAAATAGATAACCTACATAATAATTTACTATTTTTTAATATTTGCAAAATAACCTTATTATAACTGTACTGAAAACAACTATAACTGACTTGAATATTATGTTTCTTGCAAATAAACCGTAAGTTTTCACGGGAAACCCTACACTATTACTAGTTATTTGGGAGTTCTCTATTATTAAAAAAATCCATATGAATCATCTTTTGTCTTGTTCACGAGTTTTTTTTTTTTTTTTTTTTTTTTTTTTTTTTTTTTTTTTTTTTTTTTTTTTTTTTTTTTTTTTTTTTTTTTTTAACTTTCTTAGCATTTTTTTATCTTCATCGTTGTCCTCGTTAGAAACAAACACAATGTAAATTTCGTCAACAAAATACATTATCACATCCAAGTTCGAACTGAACAACTGACAAACAAATAAAGTTATGTCGTGCATAATTTTTTAGCTACACTGATCCTTGTTTCCATTATGTTAAATTCCTTGTTTCCATACTTAATATTAACACATACATTATAAATGTTTGCTAATAGCTTATTAAGATAGCTTTTAATCTCTACTTGATAATGGTTTTTTATATATACAGATGACAGCTGTGAGTGTTGGTAACTGTTGTGGGGCCAGAATAGCAGAAACTGGACATAATATTAGTATGTGTTATAATATTAAGCATGAAAGACTATTTCAATAACAATGATATTTAAAATTGATTATTATGCTATAAAAATAAACGTTCTATATAGATATATTTGGCTAATAATGGTATATCCCCTGATCACGGTTAAATTTTGAAGTGTGTACTTGAAGTACTTTGTGCATAAAAAAGAAGAGCTTAGAGAAGGGCCTCTATGTACCCTTTAATAGGCCAAAATATAAAGAAGAAGAAAGCAAGTATATGACAAGGATTTGCAGGAAGTGAGAGAATTGATTGGTTGGACTGTAAACATTCACTGTTTGTGCGACCTTAACGCCTGCCCTATTTTGTCTTCTTCCACAACTTTCGGAGACAAAAGTAACATGGCTTCACATGTTCATCGTTTCATTGGGTCGACATTAATCAAAAGACTCAATGCCTTATTATTATTATGGTATGCCACATTGATTTTCAGTAGATCATCTTTATAATATCTCTATCACAGCATTTTAATTTATAGTTCTTAAATTAATTTTTGGTTTGGAGCTGATGATGGGAAGGGGGAAAGATTGATGTATGAAGACGTGCATATTATGAGTGATGATAGTTTGACTGTATAAAAGTAAAGAAAAAGAATGAGGAGAGAAAGATTTCCTTGCAAATGTGTGAAGCAAAGCTAAAAAATGTAATATAATCCATTATAATTGCCAAAATGAGGAAAGAATATGTTTTTCTTATGGTGATAAGATACCATAATTGATTATAAGTCACCTGAATTGTGGGTGTACTTCTTTTATTTTTTTTTCTGATATCATTATCATTATTAAAAGCATTAATATTAATAAATAAAATTGTTAATAACAGACAGAATTATTATTTTTTACTATTTTTATTTAAGTAATATATTTTTATTCGTTTCTTACTTCTTTTCTCTTCTTTTGTTAAAATTATCTTATGCTTCAAACATATCAAACGTTCTAATACCTATGCTCATGTTTTCATTTCTCTATCTTCCGTCTTATCTCTGTTAAGGGATAAAGAAAATAAAAAGATTTATTGGAAAAGGATATGAGCAGTGTACTAATAAACTAAACATTAAAAGGAGATGAAATCCTAATTATATATAATATCTAATTATAATTGATTCTAGTATTCTTTCAAGTCATATAATACATGTTTATAATTTTTAACTTGATAGTGAAACGATCAAAAATAAATAAGAAGTATCTTTGTAAATATACTAATTGTTCCGTGCTGGATTTTGAGATGAATGAGAGTGAAAAATTATTTTTTGTAAGACTTCTATTCGTCACTTGGAACCTGATCGCTTTGTACAGCTTATTCTATTAATTTCTTTTTGAATAAATTTAAGTATCGGAACATTATCCAGAGACTTGTCAAAATTTATGTTAACTTGTAAATTAATTCTTTTGTTGTTGTTTTGTAATTTTAGAAATTATTTATGAATATCTTTTTAAATAATTCATTATTTAAGAATGTATTATTGGTGTCTAGCTAGTGTAGGATCATTTCTTTTTACAACAACTAATAAGATTTTTATAGAAGTAAATTTGACAACTAGTAAAAAGTGTTTGAGAAATCAAACTAATAAAAAGTGTTTGAGAAATCAAATTTAATCTCGAGTTCTATAATTATCTATCGAACCATTTATATTGTATTTTAATTTGAAAACATATTTGCATCCTATGCAGTGTTTACCTTCAAGTAAAGAAACTAAAAATCAATTATCATTATTTTTCAAAGTTTTAATCTCATGAGTCATACCCTCTCTTTTTCGGGATAGGATAATAATGATAACATTAAAATTTGTACATAGTAAAAATTTGATTGATAAATGTTTGATAGTTTTGATTGACTTTGTAGGAAGAATAAAATTTGTAATAAGATAAAAATATGAAGTATTACAGCACACCTGATCATCAGACAAAAATAAAAATTGTTTAGACGCTTTAAATAATTTCCTAATAAAGATACAAGATCATTCAAATTATTAATTACTGATGACCAACATAATTCTTTGTTAATTTGTTACAACAAAACTCTTAACTCTTACAATTATGAAACAAGTGTGAAATAATTTTATTAATGGTGGTTTTGGATAGATTATGTAAGTATATTTGATTTTACAAACAAGATAGTGATTGAAGCTTTTGTTAGAAATATAATGAAGTTTTATGCATTCCAAATCAACATTTGATCGTGACAAAGTGTTTCTTAGCTATTTTTTCAACAATTATTGAAGCATCAAGGTACAGTGTCTGCTATGAGTTCATCTTACCACATGCACAGGGAGGGGAAATATGACGCCTTAAATAAAAGTCTTGAAATGTATTTTTTGCTTTATCTTTGATAACCAAAAACATGGTATCATATGCTTTTTTGGACTCAGTTTGATATATCTCTATTAAAAAAAGCATTTTATGGACAAAATCCTTCGTTAATGGTGCATTATGAAAACCATTCCAAACATCCAATTGTTGTGCAGACACGCTTCAAGAGAGAAGAAATTTTCAATTAGATTAGGTGATCTTGTGTTGCTAAAGTTATAACTTTATTGGCAACATTCATTTGTTCTTTGTAAAAATCAGAAGTTTCGTATGAAATGCTTTGGTAAATTTAAGTTCTGGTGCACATATAGTTATTATTGCTTATAAGCTTAAGTTGTTCGCGATATAGCTAAAGCTGCTTCAGTCCTTCATATTTCTCATCTGAAGAATTATAAGACAATTTATAACACCTCTTTCCTATTTTTTTTATGTAAAGTTTATTTTAAAATTTATAATTATTACTTATATATTTATTTATTTACTTTAGAAGTAAAACGTTTTCAATTAAAAGAATTTATTAAATATCTTATTTAATTTCAATACATATTCATTTTTTATAATATATATATCCCTATCATTATCTAAATAGAAAGGAGTGATTTTATTTATATTAAAATTTCATTATTATACTACTACTCTTGAATTTATCAATGGATTCATAGCAGGAGGAAAGAAAATTATATTCATCTATAATTTGCGTATTTAGAATTAAGAAAAATGTTAGATATGATAATCATTTAGAATTTTCAATTATGTTCGTATTTTAGCTTGTAATAGTAAATATACAATTTCATGATAACCTGTCATAAACGGATTTGGATAGTTCATATAAGAAAAAAATAAAAAAGTGAGAATAAATTGATAATTAAAAAAATTAATATATATATATATATATATATATTATAAGTACATATCATAAATTTATTTATTTAAATTATTTTTATAATAACTAGTTAGGATAAATGAATTTTAATATAATTTAAAAATATACATTGTTATTTTTACTTAATTTATATTCACTAAATTTTTAACTATAAATTACTAAAAATATTTATTTATTTTTATTATTCCTTTTACATGAGTGTATTAGTAATCACCGTTACAGTAAATTGTCATTACAGTAAAATTTAAAATTAATAACATTTCTAAATACATAGTTTATATGTATTTATCAATCAAACATTTATATTATAAATTAAATTATATAATTATAATAAAAATAATGAATACTAAAACATTATTGATTAGAGAATATAAATAATTAATAGAGAAGAAGTTAAGTACAACCTATAATGATCGTTATAAATGACAAAAATAATTAATAATATCAAATTTGACTCTCTATGAGTTATAAATAACATGAAATAATTACAAGAAATCAAAAGTACCAATCAAATAATTATATAGTATAGTTAAATAAAATGAAGTTAGAAATAGATAAGACTTGCTTTACTTATAATTCAAGTTACATATTTATATTTCTTGAAATGGATTGATGTGACATTATTTATAGATCAACTCCATAATCATTACATTTGGTTAATTTTCAATTTGATTTTGTAACTCGATTTTTACTTGTGACTTGATTTTGGCTTCTTTTCCAGGATATTCAGAAAAAGAAAAAAAGAAAAAAACTTGATAGAGTGTCGATCAAAATTTCATCCCTCATTTTCCTTACAAACAATTATTTTGTACTTTAATTCCAGTATTTCTCTATTTGCGTAAGACCTATTTTATAGGTTTATCGTGATTATATTTCAATTTGATTTTGTCTTCATTTTTAATTCTAACTTATTTTAACTTTTTTATGGATAACTATGGGCAAGGATGCCGTATTGTGCAGGTTTATCCTTGCCTTTTTTCCAATGTTTTTAATTTAATTTTTATAATTTAATTTTCTTATTATTATATATGAAAATAACTTTAGTAAAATGGAGAGCATCGTCGCTGAAAAATGGCATTCGACGAGTGTTCACGGTGATGGAACAAATATTTGGAAGGGAAATATGACTGGTTCAACCTATTATGTTGTATGCCTATTTTCTTTAAAAGTAAATTTGTGGACAGTTTTATCAAACAAATTGGACACTCTTTCAAACTTACTATTTAATTTATAATTATTTAAATAAATTATTGAATATTTATTTTAAGTGTTAAATATATTTTTTAAACATTGAAAAGATATATAGTGTAAGACGATGTATAAATTATTCTTAGATAACTTTGGCATAAAAAGATGTCATACTTTTATTCAACAATTTGGAAACAAAATCATTCTTATTTGAATAATTTTCTTGAGAAAATAATTTGATAAAATTATGATTCTTGAATAAAAATTGACAGGACGTATTTATTTTAAAATTCGATAAAAGTTAATGTCCAATCATTAAATGAAAAATTATATATTCAGCGTCATCTCAATTATGGATTTATATTAAAACGCATGTTTTTCGTTGGAAAGTGAGAGATTTGACTTTCCAACTTCTATATTATTAGATAGATGAATACACTTTTCTTATAATTATTATTGTGTCATTTTGTAATTAGAAAATTTATACTTTAATAAATAATTTTTTTCCTTTTAATAAATATATAATTATAAAATATTTTAAATAAAAAATTTAATTAAGTTTTAAATCTCTCATAAATTTAAACATTTTTCAATAGAATTTTTATTATTTTTCTTCATTAAGTACTTAAAATTTTTCAATTAACTAAATGATGTAGTTGTTACCTTCTCATCATCTTGCTTATTTATTATAAAATATAATGTATTATGATTAACATAAAAGGAAATATATAATATAAAATGATAAGTGATATTTATAGCTTTCACTTACCTTCGTCTTCTTGCTTACTTATCCATATTTATTATAAAATATGATTTCTTATGATTAATATAAAAGAACATATTTAATATAAAAGGGATATTTATTATTTTCATTCAAGATGTGTTGAACAATAAGAGACTTTGGCCGGTCACATATGTCATTATAACAATTTCCTTATCCAACAATATATTTTTGATTAAAGTAAAAGAAGTGAATTATCATATAAACTTAATATAATTTTATATTAGTTATAAATCTCACATTTTATATTAAACAAATGACTAAGATAAGACAACAGTTATATTACTAATTCGTAAAAAAATTAAATTACAAATACTCAATTGAATAATATTTTTTTGAGAATTCAATATATCCAAAAAAAAAGAATAGAGACTTAATTACGATTAAGAATAATTACATAATTTGTTACTATTTTTTAAATTAATTTTACAAAAATTATATATTTTATAAAATAAAGTGGGCATTAATATTATTCAGAGTGGTAATACACATACCAACCATTTATATCAAATATCATAGTAATATGTACGTCGTTTTTGTTTATTTTATCATTTTGTTTTTTTGGTTATTCATTACTTGGAGCAAAAATAATAAAATAGAGATATTGAATGGGCATGGGGAGTATGATATATGTTCATTTGTCTTTTTAAAAATTTTAGTAACATATTTATTATTTTGTTTCATTATACCTTTAGTCATTACAACAATTTTTAAATAATGTATAAATATATTTATTGTGTTATAAAGAAAAAAGAGGTAAAATAAAAGATATCACAAATTATTTATTAGAATTGATAAAATTTATTATTTTTCTTAAATCCTGCAAAAATAAATTTAGAAAACATGTAAAAAGAAACCGAAAGAGTATTTAGTTGAAAAGTTATGCTTAGATACTCAAAATGTTAAATAACATATAGAAAAAAAGAATTATGGATGATAGAAAAAAATAATAAATTTATTACTCTATTTAATTCTCCTGAAATACAGAGAAAAAGTAGTACACTAAAAAAAAATATTTAAGTTTCCGTGACTGTATGTTCACTGACAAATATAATGTGAAATTTTAGTAATTTTATGGTCAATAAATACAGGTAATTTATTAGCAAAGACTCCCTCGAGATAAAGAAAGACTTTTCACAATATACGGAATCAATATTTGAATCTTTGTTAAAAAAAGTATGTTTATATTTAGCATTTGATTACGTTCAAAGTAAGATTATCATTGAAAATAATATAAAAGCCAAAATAAAATAGTACTGATCATGTCCCACGTAAATAATCTAATTGTAAAAAACAATACAAAAAAATGGTGAGAACAAAAATAATTGTCACATGTAAATACGCAAATATTTTCATTATATTATTTGAAAAAATTGAGTATGAAATTAGAAATGCTATATTTGATAATAAATAAATGAAATATATTATATAAAAATTCATAAACTCAATATTTTTATTCAAAAAGACGCTAAATTTCTTTAAATAAATTATATTTAAAAGGAATATTCGTTTTTCTGAGTAATTTTACAATACAGTATCATACATCAATCACAAATATTTATTTAAATCAAGATTAACATATTTGGTTGTTTCAATAGCTTAGTATCTTCTAAATTAGTAATTTTTGTTTCTGTGCCTATAATTGTTAGTTATTGAGCAGCTTCATACATGGAACATGCTTTTGTCTTCTTCGTCCAGACATCTACTTTTGTTGCAGGGTTTATCAAATGGTTGTTTTAATCCGTTGTTAACAAATCAATGGCCATTATAAAGCTTCGTAACACATTCCTATTAGGCCAATTTGAAGGGACTTTGACAATAACAGCCTACCAACAAACATAGGTTTTAATCACAATTCAGTTCTACAGTTTATTGATTCAGACTCCTTTCGTCTTTTACGTACAAAATATAATAACTTATGTATTAAACTGATACCATAAGTTGATTAATTTATTCAATATAAATTTCTTAAACTTATGGTACAAAATATTCAGACCCCTACTTGTAATAAAAAGTTCATTAATTTATTCAATATAAATTTCACATTTATATAACACAGGAATAATAGGCAAACTAAAATAAAATGAAATGAAAAAGTAATAAAATTATTATTAGTTTATCATTATTAAAATTAATAAATTTATTATACAATAAGTTGTACTTAAATAACTGTTATCTTTAATTAAGTACTTACTTCATTACTTTCGATGAAGTTTTTTTTTCTTATTTATAATGTTCAAATTTTACATTTGAATTAATTTAATTATTATATTTTAATTCAGTAATTGAAATACTTTATAAAATTAAATTCTAATTTTTAAGAGTGATTATATCTAATTACTAAGCACACAATGTTCAACAAAAAGATACATATATTTAATTATTTTTTCTTATTGTATTACTCTTTTTCATTGCTTAATTATTTTAGCTTATAAATTTCTCTCGATTTTTTTCCGACAAGAAGACTTATTTATGTTTTGTGTGTCTCTATAATGATTTATTGTTTTTATAAATTATTTTATTTTATTTAATATAATATTAGAAAATAAAAAATGATGTATGTAATGAAATTTCTAATATATTTTTAGGTTGGCTCGATTAATTAGGTTTATTATATTCTTTATAATATAAAACAGACTACTAAAGAGATTTTTAGGTTAAATTATACTTTTAATATAATATTTAAGATTAAAACTAGACGTAACAATTAAATAGGTGAAACTCAGACCCATCAAAATCTAGCTTTGTCTATTTCCACCCAAAGAGGACTTATTAATTTTCAAGATGCTGATAAAAAAATATTAATTTTCAAGATGAAGACTGTTTTTTATCTACAAAATTCAAATTTAGAATTTTATTTACGTCGACCACTTGGACAAACCACATATGGCCTAACAAACGTCCTTTGTTTTTTTTTTTTTTT
>Ga0209700_105792_pt1 | contig 20185 bp, 17 predicted proteins | sample SiratroredBW_FD_187528 | JGI IMG/M metagenome (GOLD analysis project Ga0209700, IMG submission 187528) | Root nodule microbial communities of legume samples collected from California, USA - Siratro red BW (SPAdes) (version 2) | ecosystem: Host-associated > Plants > Roots > Nodule | place: USA...
TTCATACTGTTAATCAAACTCTGAACATCTGTTTACATAATCTACTGTGATTCTGGATTGTGTGTAATATACTGGATTGTGTTTATACATATTAAATCTGGGTTAGCACAATCTTACACTGTAAACTGATTTCTAGGTTTAATTGATTTATGGGTTTAACTGAATTCTGGGTTTAACTCTTATATATTCCGCTGTGCTCAATCGATTGTTTACCTGACAGTTCAGAATTACACAGCTCAATCGATTGAATAAAGAATTTTCATTCTCTACTTCAAGAATAATTCAGATTTGCAAAAAGTTTTCTAAGTTCAATTCACCCCCCCTCTTGAACTCGGTCTAAACCTTATTTTACAATTGTTTTAAAAAATTGTATAATTTTTACACTATAACAAAAATTTAACCTAGGGTTAGGGTTGACGTGCTTAGTCACATAATGCCACGTGTCAACATGACATTGGAGAGCTTTTGAGCACATAGATAAAGGGGAGATATCCACATGGTTGCATCCTATTGGAAAGTTATTAAACTTGCGGAGCAAGCTAGGGTTTGAGTGGCTTCTACTGTAATTCATTACATCCACTGCCATACTTCTCTTCATTCCCTCACAAATTGTTCAAGCTTCAAAAGCATGCTTAAAGTCACGACAATGTTAATGGAGTAAGCTAGGAGCAAGAGTTGGCCTATTATTTGGTATTAGAGCAAACTCGCGGTCCATCTAAGTGTCTTAAATTTCTCCACTATTTTTTTTATTCTATTATGCTGTTATAAATTGTGTGAGTGATCATTTAAATCGGTTTAAATAATTTGATCGATCTTGAACCGACCCAACAACCATAGGTGTTTCCGTGTGAGTGTAGCGTTTTTGCATGATTTGAGTTTTTTCTTCAATTTCAATCGATTCAAATTGTGTTTGAGTATTTTTTTTTTTTTGCTTTATTAATCTTGTCCAATCATGTCTAAAGTCATGTGAATCCAAATATGTCATCAATTCCAAATTTAACCATAGAACATTAGTTGCTTGACAAAAATGCTTGAGTGAAGTGTGCTAACCAACAAGTGTTTGATTCATTGTCTAGTAGTTTGTGAGCTTTGGTGCATTTTTATTTTGACATTTTGAGTTCTTGTGCTTACTATTAGATCATTTGTAAGTCTATTTGAATATCAATTCCATTGTGTCTAGTAGTTATGTTCCAATTTTATCAAATTCCTTAGGTTTTCGTCCAATGTTCACCATCTGTTTGATGAAAGTTCAGTGGAATTGGAAAAATTACTAGGAGCAAATTACTTGTTATTTTGGGCTGAAAAGTTTTGCAACATTCCTTAAATATGGGTATAATAACATGTTAAAATGGCACATTCAGATTCAAAATACAGAAAAAAATTACATATACAAAAGGCCAAAATGCTAGTGCTGAAAAACAGAGAAAGCACTGACCGAGGAGCACTCAAGTTTGGATTTGTTTGAATTTTTTCAGTGACTTTTTTGTAGGAATAATTGGCTCTAGAAAGGGGGGTTGAATGGAGCCTGAACTCAATTCGCTATAAATAGAAACCACCAACCAAGGCAAAAATATATAAGCACAGATAAAGTAGTTTTATACTGGTTCACCCTAATTTCTTGGGCTACGTCCAGTTCTCCCCTAAACAAATTGTTCAAGAGGTTCCACTATTTAGCAAATAGTTACAACGAGTACACAAAACTCTCCAGGTTACAACGAGTACACAAACCTATCCAGGTTATCATGAGTACACAAACCTCTGCAGGTTATATCAATCCTAATCTCCCCCTAAGATCAAGACCACTCAAGAATTAAATAAACACTCTCAAAAGAGAGAACAATGAAAGCTCACAAGGGTTTACTTCACAATGGTAAAGAATTACACAATGGTTTCACACAACCCAAAACTCTAGATGCTCTCAATAGAAAATTGACAATAGACACTCAGTGGTTACTATTTCTTCAATGTATTCTTTGATGTATGTTCTTTTTCCTTCTTATTGTTCTTCAATTTGAAATTCCTCCTCTACATGTAGCTTTTTAGAAACTAGCCATTGGGATGCTTAAACAGAGCAATTTTGACTTTTTGATGTATGAAGCTTAAACTAGAAATATTTCTCTAACATTTAAAACTGCATTAAACTTGATTAATTCTGTATCGGAAATAATTTAAAATAACATAGAGAAATTATATATGGGATACTCATCAATAATTTAAATAATTTCTATTGTGAACATATTTGAACATTAAAACACATCATGATATAAAATCAATTAATCACATCTAAATACTCCATAATAATTTGAATAATTTCCATTATGAACAAATTTGAACATTAAAGCACAATATGATATAAAATCAATTAATCACATTTAAATACTCTATAATAATTTGAATAATTTCCATTATGAACAAATTTGAACGTTAAAGCACATTATGCTATAAAATCAATTTAAATCAAATCAATAACATAAAAGTAAATAATAGAAAACTTATCTCTTCATGGATTATGTGTCTGCTGCTTTAATAATAATAATGTTAACTGCACAATGTATACAAGTTATCAAATATAAATGTATACTTGAGTTTTGTTATCATCAAAACTTTATCAAATAATTTGATTCACTAAAGGGACTTTGGACCGTCTAATGTTCAACAATCTCCCCCTTTTTTATGATGACAAAACTACAACGGAAGATTTATTTGATGAAAAACATGCAAAATGCACAACTGCATTAAAAGAGAATTGTAAGACAAATCCAAGAGTGTTCAAATTATTTGGAAAAATAGATTTGATAATTTCTCTTAATTATTTGCCATACTTTCTCTTTCTCCCCCTTTTTGTCATCACAGAAAGGAGTTAATTTTAAAAAATCATCACTGCTGCATGGAGATGCTGATAAAGATTCTAAGTGGTTATGTATTAAGGATATAGAATTTTGGATAATAGGGATGACTTCAAACTCTAGCTCACGAACCTTGATCTTTCTAACTCAAATCATATGGTTCTTGCTTACTCATCTTTAACAACTATTTGTATTATCTCACTCAAATTGAACATGATTAAATCATTAACAGGTGAGGGGAACAAATTTCTTTCAGATTTTAGGGAGTCCATCTTATATGAATTTCTTGCTTAGAGGAACTTGGGTGAGAAAAACAAACCAATTAAAACTTTCTAGGTGTGTAAATCTGGTAAAGGAAAATTGCAGCTCAGACTATTAAATTTGAAAATGCATAGCATGAATTAATTAAGAAAAGAAAATAATTTTTTCACCAGACTTGGAAACATGATTTTTGTTTTGAAAAAAATAATTTTATAAATGCATCAAGAAAATATGATTTTAAAGAGTTATACAATAAAAGTAACAAATATAGATGTCAATGAAAAATATTTGATGCAATGAGTTTAAACCAACTGATATTTTTCATCATTCAATCAAGATCATATCCAAAAGTTCTCTTAAATATTAAAATCGATCTTCAACCAGGGGTTTTATTAAAAATATTTGTTAATTATTCATCAATTGAGACAAATTGTAAATCAAAGGTACCCTTTTAAACATGATCTCTTATAATAAAATGATGTTTAATTTCAATGTGCTAAAGAAACACACTTTTTTATAAATAAAATAAAACAGATTTGAAGAAACAAAGTTAGTGTAAATCAAATTTAAAAAAGATATGCAAAAAATATGACACCTTGCCTAGACTTCACATATCATCAAATACATGTAAACTTTATTAGACCGTCTAATGTGTAAAATATATAAAGTAAAAATGCAAGCAAAAAGAAATACTTATCTTGTAGACGGGACAAACCGTCTAATCTTATATGAACCTTTGTTAGTAAAATGTGAACGTCTCATCTTTATTTGACCAATTATAACAAATCTCGTTCATCTTTTTTTCTCTTGTCTTTCAATTCTGGGAATGTAGACTTTCTTACCTTTATGAATAGTGAGCATCTATTTTTCAAATTCCAATATTTGAGTCTTCTTGTATGGATTTAATATATCTGCAAGAGGAATAATTTTCTCTTTTGGTACCCACACTATTTTGGGTAATTTCATGTTAGTTTTACTCCAAGATTTATCCTTGAAGGTTCCTGCAGAAATAGGATGTACAACAAAAGAACTAGATGTTGTATTATTTTGATCATAGCGTATTTCTTTCTTATGATGAGACTTCCTAGAACTTTTTATTAACATGTTTAGAGATTTTTTGTTCGTATTTGAATGAGATAAAACTTTTTTAAGAGCAATATTTTCAGTTATAATATCATCAATGTTTGTCTCATTTGATTCAATAGGCCGTTTTCCTAATTTTCTCTAACTAACACAAGTTCTTTTTCCAAGTTTTTCATATTTGTATTTTGAACTACAAGGTCCCTTTTAAGGTTCCTATTTTCATTACACAATCTTTATTTTTCTTGGAGAAGCTCAGTGTTTTTTAGAGAAATATCATTTAGACTAGCTTTCTCTTGTTGCACTAAAACAATTTCTTTGCAAGCATTTTTATAATTTCTTTTCATGGTTTTATAAGCAGATGCAATGATACCATTATTAGATATTGCTTCTTGATAAGCTAAACGTAAACTATCAATATCAGTAAAATCTACCTCATTATCTGAATCCTCTAACATGGTGTTATTTGCCATATCAACCATGAGACCTATGTTTGTCTCCTCTTCAAAATCAAAACTGATGAGTCCAAATCCTCCCATGTTGACATAAGACTCTTCTTCTTTTTGGAAAATTTTTTCTTATTTTCTTTCTCCTCTTTTTCTTCAACTTGATCAGGACATTCTAATTTGAAGTGTCCTGGCTTCTTGCAACCATAACAGATTATCATTTCATCTTGCTCCTTGCCATATTTAGTCTTGAACCTTCTTTCCTTTCTCTTGCTCTTTTTCTTTCTCAACATCCTTTTGATCTTGTTGGTGAGGATGGAAATCTCATCATCAGACTCTGTATCATCTGATATATTGTTTATATCTTCAAAAGCTTTGGATGATACCTTTTTCTTACCTTTGTGTGAGATCTTAAATTCAATATTCTTTCCTTTGGAAACCTTATTTGCATCATTCTGCAAGACCTGCTCATATATAGTAAGAATACCTACCAATTCCTACAGGGGCATGGCCTCAAGATCTTTAGAAGTTCTAAGACCAGTTTCTTGGGCTCTCCACTTAGCAGGTAAAATTATGAGAATTTTATCATTGATTTCATATTGACTAACAGTTGACCCCAAGGATCTTAGACTATTTAGGATAACTTGCAAACGAGAAACCATAGATTGTATAGATTTATGATCCTCTATAGCAAACATTTCATATTGACGTTTAAGCATAGTCAATTTATTTCTTTTTACCTCTTTTGAACCTTCATATGTGAGAGCAAGTGTATTCCACATCTCCTTAGCATTGACCATGGCATGCACCTTTGACATTTCTTCCTCGGATAAAATACATATTATAATGTGCTTAGCTTTAGCGTTATTTTGGCAGATGTGCTTTTCCTCTACCGTCATAGATTGAACAGGAAGCAATTCTCTTGATTTATCAATCAATGTAGGTATGTCATTTTTTATAATATTAATTAACTCCATACCGTTATATTGGATTAAGTCAATCATTCTTATCTTCCAAAGCTCATAATTTTGGCCCTTGAACAAGGGTGGTCGACTCACATGTAGTTCGTCTCCTTCCATTGAGTTCCTGTAGGATCATGCCTCAAGTTCTGTGAAGAACTAACCCCTGAACCAGGCTCTGATACCAACTGTAAGAACAACTGGCTCCAAAATGGGGGATTGAATGGACCCTGAACTCAATTCGCTATAAATAGAAACCACCAACCAAGGCAAAAATATATAAGCACATATAAATCAGTTTTATACTGGTTCACCCTAATCTCTTGGGCTACGTCCATTTCTCCCTTAAACAAATTGTTCAAGAGGTTTCACTATTTAGCAAATAGTTACAACGAGTGTACAAACCTCTCCAAGTTACAACGAGTAGACAAACCTCTCCAAGTTATCATGAGTACACAAACCTTTCGAGTTATACCAGTCCCAATCTCCCACTGAGATTAAGACAACTCAAGAATTAGAGAAACACTCTCAAAAGAGAGAACAATGAAAGCTCACAAGGGTTTACTTCACAATGGTAAAGAATTACACAATGGTTTCACACAACCCAAAACTATAGATGCTCTCAATAGCAAATTGACAATAGACACTCAATTGTTACTATTTCTTCAATGTATTCTTTGATGTATGTTCTTTTTTCTTCTTATTGTTCTTCAATTTGAAATTACTCCTCTATATGTAACGTTTTAGAAACTAGCTATTGGGATGCTTAAACAGAGCAATTTTGACTTTCTGATATATGGAGCTCAAACTGGAAATATTTCTCAAACATTTTAAACTGCATTAAACTTGATTAATTCTGTATCAGAAATAATTTAAAATAACATAGAGAAATTATTTCTGGGATACTCATCAATAATTTAAATAATTTCTATTGTGAACAGATTTGAATGTTAAAGCACATCATGATATAAAATCAATTAATCACATCTAAATACTCCATAATAATATGAATAATTTCCATTATGAACAAATTTGAACATTAAAGCATAATATGATATAAAATCAGTTAATCACGTTTAAATACTCCATAATAATTTGAATAATTTCCATTATGAACAAATTTGAACGTTAAAGCACATCATGCTATAAAATTAATTTAAATCAAATCAATAACATAAAAGTAAATAATAGAAAACTTATCTCTTCATGGATCATGTGTTTGCTGCTTTAATAATAATAATGTTAAGTGTGCAATGTATATAAGTTATCAAATATAAATGTATACTTGAGTTTTGTTATCATCAAAACTTTATCAAATGGTTTGATCCTCTAAAGGGACTTTGGACCGTTTAATGTTCAACATTTTTTTTATCAAAATTAATTATGTGTATCTTCTATATGATTTTGAGGAACTGTGTTGAAAATTTCACTTAAAAGTTTGGTCTATAAAAATTTCAATAAATTCAAGAAGACTAATTGCCAGTCTTTGTTCTAGTATTTGTTTTATGTTTTTGAGATTGATTCTAGTGCCTTTCTCTAGGTATTACTTTGTGTGTCAAAACTTTTATTCAGTGCCTTAATTGTTGCTTGTCATATTATTTCTAAATTCCTTGAGTTTCCCTCTTGAAGAGGATTTGCCCTCAACTTTTTATCATATTCCTCATCATTTGTGCTACCTGTAAAAAGAATTAAATCAATAACATTGAAATTAGAATGAACTCCTTATTCTTGAGGCAAATCTATTTGATATGCATTATTATTAATTATTATTAATCCTTTTGAGGACTTAAAATGGTCCATCACCACGAAGGTTGATATTTGATTTTCTTTGTTTTGGAAATCTATCTTTTCGTAAATATAGTCAAACCCAATCTCACTCTTCAAAAAATAATTTTCTCTTCCTCTTATTGCTTTGTTTATCATATCTCTCACTTTGTTGTTCTATTTGTAGTTTAACCTTCTCATGTAATTTTATAACAACCTTTGCCTTTTATGCTCCTTCTTTGTGAATGAAATCTTGTGGATTGGGCAATGATAACAAATCTAATGGTGTAAGAAGGTTAAAACCATATACAACTTCAAAGGGAGATAATTTAGTAGTTTTGTGAACTACCCTATTATAAGAAAATTCAATATGGGACAGGTACTCATCCCAAGACTTGTTGTTCCCCTTCAGAACTGCTCTAAGCATAATTGATAGATTGAACTTCTATTTTTCCATCCATTTGAGGATGACAAGAAGTATACAAAATTAAGTTTTATTCCCAGTCTTCTCTAGAGTGTTCTCCAAAAATGACTGATAAATTTTGGATCTCTATCTGAAACTACGGTTTTAGGTGATCCATGAAGTTTAACTATATCTCTTAAGAAGAGTTTTGTTATATTGGTTGCATGATCTATTTTGTGGTAGCTAATAAAATGAGCCATTTTGCTAAAACGGTCTACTACCACAAAAATAGAATCAAAGCCCCTTTGGGTTTTGGGTAAACCTAGGACAAAGTGCATACTAACATCTTTCCAAGGAGCACAAGCAACTGGAAAAGGTGTGTATAGTCCATGAGCCATAACCTTAGACTTAGCCTGTAAACAAGAAATGCATTTTAAACAATACCTCTCGATGTCTCGCCAAATGTAGGGCCAAAAGAATTTGTCTTTTAATATGCTTAATGTTTTCTCTATCCTAAAATGACCCATGAGACCACCTTCATGAGTTTTCTTAACAAAGAGCTTTCTATGTGAACCCCAGGGAATGCAAAGTTTTCCTTCTTTAAATAAGTACCCTTGAGTTACAGGAACCTCACTGTGGTTTTGTTTGACAATTTGCAAAAATAGATGAAAATTCATGATCTTGGTTATATAGCTCATGAATAAATCAAATCTATGAATTTGGGATCCCAATTTTGAAAATAGCATATGTTTAAGAGAAAATGCATCAACCCAATATTTGTTTTTTCCATCTTGTATTTCATCACATACTGAAGTTCTTCCAAAAATTCCATCCATTTAGCATGTCATTTATTCAACTTATGTGGCTCATGATCTCTATGAATGATGAACTCTTGAGACACTAGATAGTGTTCCCAAGTTTGAAGGATCCTAACCAAAGAATATACTTGTCATAGGTGGGGTAATTAAGGCTAGCACCATGAAGTTTTTTACTAAATACGCAATGAGATGCCCACTTTGTAATAACACAACACCTATGTCTACTCTCAGTGCATCACATTCTAGCTTAAAAGGCTTAGGAACGTAAGGTAAACCTAAAATGAATGCATTAGTAAGTAGAAATTTTATTCTTTGGAAAGATTTTTCTTGTTTTTCCCCAAATAGAATGTAATGTCTTTCTTCATCAACTCATTGAGGGATGGAGCTGGACTAGAAAAGTTAGGAACAAATCTTCTATAAAACTTGCAAGTCCGTGAAAACTCCTAACATCTCCTACATTCTTTCGGGTTGGCCAAGAATGGCTTTTATTTTGGCGGAATCAACATGAACCCCTTTATTATTTACAATGAAACCTTAAAAATATGACATTATTTGTCTGCATTGGCATACAATTTATTATTTCTAAAAACTATTAACCTCCCTTAAATGTTGTAAATGAGACTCTATTTGAAATCTCACCAATCTGGTATTCGATGAAGTCAAGCAAAAGCAAGATCAGTCAAAGAGGAGTTGGAGGCTTTTTCTTAGCTTATAATGTGTGTATGTTGATGGAATCATGTGCAGAGGTCCATATTCAGTGTGTGCATTCTAGAAATCTTAAGAAATTTATTTGAAACTTTTTTCAAAAAATAAATTTAGAAAAATATTTGTTATAAAAAAAAATCGATTGAACTAATTTTTAAATCAATTGATTTTTATTAACTAAATGGTTTAATAAGTAATTATTTTTTAAATATGTTCTAAAACTAATAGAATTATTTTAAATATACATTTTTTGAACATTTTGAAGACAAAAGAATATACATTAAATACAGAGAGTGAGAGAAGCTATTGTTGTAAACATTCAAGAAAAGAGCAAGAATTGTTTTCAAGGTTGAAAAGTGAATCTTTGATCAAGAAAGACTTCAAGAAGGAGTTCTTAAATAGTGTTACTCTACACACTATTTTCGTTGTTTCTTAAATTTTGGTTCTCATACTATATAAGTAGATTTCAATTGAATGAGCTAGAAATGAATAGGCTAAAGGAGAAGGAGAATGGAGATAGAAAAGCTAAAGCATTAGCACTCAAGTCTGTTGCTTTAGCTGAAACCAGTGAGGTCAGATCCAGTGAAGACAGTGAAACATAAAACTTTAAATATGTTCACCAGAAAATTCAACAAGTTTCTAAAAAAGAAAGGGAAAGACAAGAATCAACAAACAAAGACGTATGTCAAGAAAACTAATTCAAATTCTACAAATTTCACGTGTTTTGGATGTGGCAAGTAGGGACATATCAAGATGGAGTGCCCCAACCTGATGCATAAAGAAAAGATCTGGATAAGAAGAAGTTCAACAGCGACAATATAAGCAAAATGGCTTACATTGCATGTGATGAAAATGACCCTACAACTAGCTCTTCATCAAAAGAAGATGAGGAAGTTAACTTGTGCTTCATGGCTAGAGACCAATCTGAAGTGAGTAGTGACATCTTTAACATTTGAATGAATCATGAGAACAATAGCATTTTGCTTCAAGCATTTTTAGAAAAACATGATGAAGCAAACAGATTGGCCTTGTCAAACAACCGATTAAAAGGTTTAAATAATTGGTTGGAAGAAAGATTAGACTTATTGGAAGAACTGAAAATTGTGAATACTGATTTTGAGAATTTAAACATAATTTATCAGTCTTCTAACAATGAGGGTGAATTCAGTAAACTATCCAAATGTGAAAACTGTGAGGTTCTGCAACTCAGAAAAATATCTGGTAAAAACCTCTTCAAATATGGCTATGGAAACTGCCAATTTGAATGTTGTCTTGGGTTCCCAAAATTGTATGCTTGACAAAGCTGGCATTGGTTAACTAGTTTTTCAAAAGAAAACTAGAAAATTCAGTAGTTTTTTCAATCACAGCAAAAAGCAAGCCTCACCTTTTCAAACCTGTTTTTATTGTTTGCATACAGACCATTCTGCTAGGGCTTGTAGAATTAGACTTTTTGATGTTCCAAATGGCTTAGTGAGGTGGGTACCAAATGGTACTATTTATAGTTATGGACCCAAGTTTAATAGGGTACTAGCTTTCAAAAATTAATCTGCTTTTCAGGAGAAGGTAGCGACCAAGAATAAGCTTTGGTATTTGGACAGTGGCTGCTCCAAACACATGACAGGAGATGCATCATTACTTACAAGTTTCAGTGATAAACATGGAGGTTTGTCACTAATGGAGACATGAACAAGGGTAGGATTTTAGGCAGTGGAAACATAGGAGACAAAGACACTTTAATCATTAAGGATATGTTGTTGGTGAAAGGACTAAATTTGTTAAGCATCAACCAACCATGTGACAAAGGCTTTCAAGTCACATTTGAACTAGAAATCTGTCTCATATCCTGAGCAGGTTCAAGGGAAACACACCTTTTTGATAAAAGAGTAAATAATGTATACATGTTAAACGTTGATTGCATTAATTCCAGCCTAAATTGCTTGATGTCTAGTAGTGATGAAACTTGGTTGTGGCATAGGCGCATAGCTCATATACACATGCATCATTTTAATAGAATTGCATCTAAAGAACTTGTGATTGACTTACCTAAACTCAGGTTTGAGAGGGATAGAATTTGTGAAGTGTGTCAAAAGGGAAAACAAACTAAAAATTCTTTCAAACAAAAAAATATTGTTTCAACTACAAGATCTCTTGAATTGCTTCAATTGGATGTATTTAGACCCTCTAGGACCATGAGTATAGGTGGCAATTACTATGGTAGTGATTGTTGATGATTTTGCTAGGTCCACATGGACTCTCTTCAATTGTAACCAAGGATGATGCATTTGGTGCCTTTAAGAAACTTGCCAAGGTAATCCAAAATGAGAAAAATTGCACTATTGTTGTCATTAAAAATAATCATGGGAGAGAATTTCAAAATGAAAGGTTTCAAAGATTTTGTAAAAAATTTTGCACTAAACACAAATTTTCAGCTCAAGAACTCCACAACAAAATGGGGATGTGGAGAGGAAAATGAAGCCTTGGAACAACTTGCAAGAACTTTATTGAATGAAAAAAATCTTTCAAATATTTTTGGGTTGATGTAGTGAATAGAACTTGCTATGTTTTAAATAGAGTGTTGATTTTACCTATTTTGAAGAAAACCCCCTATGACATTTTTAAGGGAAGAAAAGCAAATGTTTCACACTTAAGAGGTTTTGGCTGCAAGTGCTTTATTTGAATAATTGCAAGGATAACCTAGGCAACTTTGATGCTAAGGTAGAAGAAGGCATCTTCCTAGGTTACTTATCACATAGTCATGCATATAGACCATATAATAATAGAACTATGTTGATTAAAGAGAATGTGCATATGACTTTTGATGAGACTAACCAAATATTGTAGGAGGCACCTAAATTAGATATAGGTGATCAAGAAATAACTGAGTTTCAAAGGCTGAAAATTACTGCAGAACAAAACAACGAATGAAATTATAGAATTGTAGGAAGTTGAAACAGCTTCAGATCTTGCACCTCCTCTAGCTGCGGGAATAGTAGATTTGCCTCAAGAATAGAGGGTGCCAAAGGACTTGTCTCTAGACAATGTGATTTGTCAAATTTACAAGGGAGTATTCACTAAAAATTCAATAAATCTATTGTGTGAACATATGCTTTTGTCTCAAATTGAACCTAAAACAATGCAGGATGCTTTGTGCGATGATAACTAGATTTGTGCAATGCAAGATGAATTAAATAAATTTACAAGAAATAATGTTTGGTGTCTTGTTCCTAAAACCAATGAAATGAATGTAATTTCCACACAATGGGTATTTAAAAATAAAATGGACGAGTAAGGCATAATAGTAAGGAACAAGGCTCGGCTAGTAGCAAAAGAGTATAATCAAGAGGAAGGAATTGATTATGATGAGACTTATGTACCTGTTGCTAGGTTAGAAGCTCTTAGACTTCAACTTGCTTATGCTTGTTTATGCGAATTCAAATTATTTCAAATGGATGTTAAAAGGGCATTTTTAAATGGATTCATAAATGAGGAAGTGTATGTGACACAACCCCCAAGTTTTGATGATCATTAATTGTCTGGACATGCGTACAAGCTCAAAAAAGTTCTATATGGATTGAAGTAAACACTTAAACAGTGGTATAAAGGCTAAGCAGTTTTCTATTGTCAAAGAGCTACCAAAGAGGACATGTAGATAAGACTTTCTTCATCAAAAGAGCTGGAAATGACATTAAGTTGTGCAAGTTTATGTTCATGACATAATATTTGGATCAACTGATGAGTTGGTTTGCCAAGAATTTGTTTTAGTTATGTAGGTAGAGTTTGAAATATCAATGATGGGTGAGCTAAACTACTTCCTGGGCCTGCACTTCAAGAAACTCAAGAATGGCACATTCCTAAATGATTCCAAGTATTGATTGCAAAGATGTATAGAAAAAGTTTTAGATGAATAATTGCAAGGAGGCTGCAACACCAATATTAACAACCTGCTATTTGAATGATGATGAAAAAGGAGCAGTAGTTGATCAAACAAAATTTAGAGGATTGATTGGATCACTGCTCTATCTCATGACTAACAGACCAGATATCATGTTCAATGTGTGTATGTATGCAAAATTTCAAGCCAATCCCAAGGAATCACACTATAATGCAACAAAGAGAATTTTAAAATCTCTCAAAGGAACTGTCAATGTTGGAGTGTGGTATCGTAATGGTACTGAACTTAATTTTCTTGGGTTTTCTGGTCCAGATTTTGCAGGATGCAAACTGGATAGGAAGAGCACCAGTTGAACCTACCACTTGCTTGGATCAAGTTTGATATCTTGTCACAGCAAGAAACAAGAATGTGTTGCTCTCTCCATAGCAGAAGCATAGTACATAGTTGCTGGAAGTTGTTGTGTTCAAATTTTGTGCCTCAAGCAACAACTTAGTGACTTTGGCCTTAAACTCACAAAGGTACCTCTGTTTTGTGATAATACCAGTACAATTAATCTCACTAAAAATCTAGTGCAGCATTCTAGAACTAAACACATTGAGATTAGGCATCATTTCATTAGAGAGCATGTTAGCAATGGGGTTTGTGAAATCAAATTCATTGAATCAAGAAAACAATTGGCTGACTTTTTCACTAAACCATTTGTTAAAGATAGATTCAATTATCATATAACTAAACTACAGACTATTCAAACATTTATTAATTGTTTATCTGCATAAATCTGTCAAGTTGTGGAAACTGTCAAAAACATAAATTGATTGATTAGAGTATTAAATTGATTGCATATTTCCCGTTCACTAAAACAAATCGATTACCTTACAAATTAAATTGATTGATATTCTGCATTAATTGCTGACACAAAATTATAGAAAATTTTTTGGAATCTGAATATTAACCACTGCAAATTTGTGTTATTGATTGTGAAATTAGACTATTCAAAAAAATTTAGTACTTTCAACATGTAAATTAACTTGAATGTGAGATTTTATGCATAACAACTCATGACACCTATGCCATATGTCTTCAATGGATTGGAAGCCAAAAAGCACTAACTGCAAAATGATTGCCTCAACAGATTTCAAAATTAGGTATGTCAAGTCCAATATAATTAAAAGTGTTGAATGTTCTACCTAGAATTGCTAGGTTTGGTGCAATCAATTTAAGTGAATTTGTGTCAATCTGATTGATATTATAAGTAGTGCATTCTTCATGCAATCATCTTACGCTACACCTCACAAACACTAAGAACATCCTCAAAACTCTACCAAAAATCATTCGCATACAGCCAATGCCTCATCCAACAATCCCATGAAAAGAGTGAAGCAAACATTGAGTTTTGGGAGATTTGAGTCTGCAGAAACTGGGGATTTAGAAACCTGGGTTTTTGAAATTTCATTCTACACTTTAATACTTTCTATCTCTTGCGAAAATTTTTGAAAGTTTAATTCTCCCCCCCCCCCCCCCCCCCCCTCTTGAACTCGGGCTAAACTTGTTTTCAACAAATTTGGACCAGATCATGAACATCACGATAAGGAAGAAGTTCCACTTTGTCTCGTATATCTCAATGCTTAATTTGCTTATCAACCTAGCAACAGTTACATACTCATCCTCTCTTATTCTCCCTTTCATCATATATAACTCTTTTTTTTTTGTCTGTATTCCTCAACGCTCATGTTCTTTCGATATAATATTTGGAGTTTATCAATTAATTCTCGATGATGATAAGACAGAATACCTACGTCTAAGAGCACTCTTTAGATCATTCCAATAAACTGTAGGAGGCTCTTGGTCCAGACGTCTATCTCTTACAAGTGCAGTCCACCAGTGCATAGCATGACTTTTGAAGCTAAGGGTGGCTAAAGGAACTTTTCTCTCTTCACTCACTTGGTAGCACTCAAAAAGTTGTGCAACTTTCATTTCCCAATCTAAAAGAATATCTACATCATCTTTACCATAGAAATGAGGAAGATCTACTCTTGTTTCTTTTACCATTTTATCTCATCTACGCCTGGCTAAGGGCTCAAGTTGATAATATTGCCTCAAGGTCTTTAACTATTCTTCCACAATGGCAAATTGAACCTCGGTGTTATTTTTCAAAGATCCAATTTAATCTAAACATTTTCTCAAGTCAGATTTGTTTTCACTGGATTCATTGCCACTGTGATGAATTGAGTGTAGAGACATCTTTGAGTCTAGTATAATAGGTTTTCAAATTAACAAATAATGAGTTTAGCATACTAGGGAGGATTTCTAGGAAAGTGAGGTGTTTCACTAGGACAACTTAACTACAAGAATTTTCTAGCCAGAACCTGACTCCAATGCACTCTACAAGTATTAGTTGCAATGAAAACTCTAAAACACAAACGAATGTGACTCTTAATATACACTTAACAAAATTAATCCACCAAAGTTTTAAAACTAAATGTGTGAAACAAGAATTAAAAGCAATTAAAAGAAGTAAATGAAAAAGCTTCAAAGTAAGCCAAACGTGCCTAAATACTTAAATGTTTTGGCTCACAAAGGAATACTTAAAGAAAGGACCTAGAATTGATCTCACAAATAGAAAACAAAAATAGAGTCTGCCAATTAGTTTTATTAAATTTATTGCAATTTTTCTAGACCAATTTTTTATGTGAAATTTTAAACACAGTTTGTCAACATCATATAGAAGACACTCGTAATTAATTTGCCTCAAAGTAGTCACTGGAAAAATTAAAACAAATCAAAACCCGAGAGCTCCTCAGTCAACATTTTCTCAATTTTTCAGCACTAGCATTCTGGATTTTTCTATTTATCATTTTTTCGTATTTTGAATTTGAATGCTCCTTATTAACATGTTATTTTGAACATATTGAAGTATCGTCATACAAATGTTCAACTTAAAATAACAAGTAATTCGCTCCCAGTAATTTTTTTAATTCCAGTCAACTTTCATAAAACAGTTGGTCAAAATTGAAAGGAAACCTAAGGAATTTGATAAAATTGGAACATAACTACTAGACACAATGGAATTGATGTTTAAAAAGACTTAATCATGCGAACTCAAAAAAATGTAAAGAAAAATACACCAAAGCATACAAACTACTAGACAATGAATCAAACACTTGCTGGACAACACACTCCACTCAAGCATTTTGTCAAACACCTAATGTTCAATGGTTAGACTTGGAATTGATGACATATATGGATTCACATTAGATATGATTAGACAAAATTAATAAAGCAAAAATAAACAAAAATACAAGAAATTGAACCAATTACATAAAAGAAAACTCAAAACACAAAATGGTACTACAACACACAGATTTGTCTGTCTTTGCTATTTTTAGACGGTTCAAGGATATACAACTGATTTGAACCAATTATAATTCACAAACACAACATGTAATTGATAGAACATAAACTAGACATGAAAATTGAAATGTAAACAACAAAGAATTGAATGAAAACAGAAAATACAGTGCACAGTTCAATACAGTAGTGAAAAAAATGACTTATCTCTTGTAGAACCAATGCTCTTAATACCAAACGATAGCCTAGCCTATGTTGCATGCACTATCCACGAAATTTGAGTGATGTTTGGATGAATATAGTTGTTGGTTGATGATCATGAGATGCAACAACAATTTAAATCAATTAAGCAGAGGAAGTGATAAAGGAGATGCATCAGAATTACATGGAAGAAATGAAGCAAAATTCAGCAATGTTTGTGAAAGGAAATAGTGGAACAAGGTAATTGGAAGAGGTGAGGCCAACTTCCAATTGAATTCCCTAAGCTAGTCTTCTAAGAGAAGCCAACAAAGGAGAAACTCAAACATCGATGATGTTTAAAAATTACAGCATAACAGTAGTATATTCAAGCTTAAAAAATGAAGTACATGGTTTAACTATTTATAGACTTGAAAGCTTGTAAAAGAAGCTAAACAAAACCCTAGCTACTATCCAACCCTAACTTCCATCTGTCAACACCCGATTTTGTCCGGGTAATTTTTTTTTAAATTAAAGTATGATGATAAAAATAAATTTAAAAAAAAAGAATAATAACATAAAAAATATTTATTAGTTTAGGTTTTCTTGAAAAATAATGATAACAATAAAAAAAAAAGCAAAATAAAAATAATGAATTTGAATTTTTTCATTAAAAAATAAAAAATGAATTTTTCCATTAAAAAAGTAAAGAAAATGAATTTTTCCATTAAAAATAATAAAATAAATAATTAATAATAAAAAAAACGAAAATAACAAGAAAATAACAAAAAATAATAATAAAACCAAAATATCTAATTTAAAACAACAGAATCTGAAATTTAAAAAAGAATAATAATAAGTAAAATAATAAAAACAAATATAACAATAAAATAACTGCTTACTTGATTTGCAAGTTTTCAAAATAAACATAATAAAAAAAACGGTTTTGCTTAAATAAATAATATAAAAAGTAGAGTAATTTAGATTTGTCTGTTAATGTTTTAAATAAATAATTAAAAAAATATATATAATGGAAAAAACAAAAAAAATAGAAAAAGAGAAGGACTTTAATAAAAGGAGGCAGAACCATGAAAAAAAAATGGGGAGGACTGAAAACACACATATACTAGAGATAGAGGGAGACGAAAAAGAGAGAGCAGTTTAGTTTGGAGAATAGAGAAAGAAGGAAACACAAAGGAAAATACTAGCTTTTTCAAGCACCAGGTATGTTTCTTTTCTTCTTGTTTATTTCTAAGTGTCTCTACGCATCCATGGGAGAATAAAAAATTAAAAAAATTAGTCTTATGTCACCAACATGCATTTTCATAAATATATCAATTCGCCATTTTTCTGTATTATCACACCACGCATCTGCCAGCACCCTCCACCTCATACAGCATCCTCCTATCACACCAGCAAGCCTCATCATGCATCACTACATCATACCACCCTGCACCGAAATACCTCCATGTCATGAAATTGGCGCCTTAGACCAACTAAGCCACCTTGACTTTGTTGTTACATTCTTCCAGAATAAATTCAAATGCCTATCAGTACTTGTTCTTCACAAGCCATTAAACTGCTCCCTGCAACCTCATATATTTAGACCTACACCCATAATTCTTTTTGTTTCCAGAAATACCCCTTTAGTTCTTTTTATAAAAAAAAATAAAGAAAATAAAAAGTTTTGACATATTGTGTTTTTTTTCTTTTTAAAAAAATGTTTAACTTCTAACTATCCAAAGTTTGATTTGAAAAGTTATGATGACTCGATTGAATTCTTAAACTGGTCGTTCGCACCGTACAAGAGTTTAATTCGGGATGTTTTAACTTTGATTGGAATACCAAAAGACCGCACGTGTCTACGGTATCCAAATTTGAAGTTTTAACTTTGACTGGAATACCAAAAGACCGCACGCGTCTACGATATCCAAATTTGAAGTTTACTCTAAAAAACATTCAAAATAAAAAAATATATAAAATTTTCAAAAATAAAAAATATTAAACATTTAAACAATTAATTTTTCTAAAGAACTACGTAACCCCTGATTCTTTATCCTTGATAGAGATACGTAGGAGCGAGGTCAAATCCTTGTCGGCCCTTTCTAAAAAATAAATATCTTTGTTTGTTATTATTTACATTTTATTTCTTTCTTTTTATTTCTTTCTTGGGAAAATCAATGTTTTAAAAAAAAATCACACTCAGATTACTTATTTAATTAAAGGTACTGTCTTAGGACGAGCGTTGTGGGGGTGCTAACACCTTCCCCACACGTAACCGACTCCCGGACTCGAAATCTGTTTTCGCAAACTTGACTTATCTTGTTTTTTTTGGTTTTCCATAGTTTTCCTTTAATAAATTATGGTGGCGACTCCTCTGTTTTGAAAATTAAAATAAATAATTTTGTTCGCCGTCTCCGTCATGGCCCCGGTTGCGACACCATCCAATCATTATCCTAACTATCGTCCAACCCTAATCATAACCCTAACTACCGTCCAACAAGTCTCCTCCATGCTCCAATTAGATGTTGCTACGAGGATGTGTGTAACAAGCTTCAAAGCTCTCCAATGGCGCAGTGACACATGTACATGGGTGGGAGGTGAATTTTTTTCTAATCCTATTTTTCTAACCCTAGGTGAATGTTTTTACAACCTTGAAAATTCATACAAAGAAAAAATAAATGTTAAATAATTTTTACAAACACAAGCTAAACTAGTTTGACAGTATTTTAGGTCTGATATGAGCTGAATCCCACTTATTATGTATGTGTCTGGCCATGGCTCTTGTAACAGGACCTTGCTTAGGGCTTCTTCCATTAGATGTAGCTCAAGTTTGAGTGAACCAAGTTAAATCTTGTGTGCCTCAAAATTAATTTTTATTGTAACTTATTTATTATCCACTGCGAATCAAGTTTAAGGCTTCATTCAACCCCCTTTTGGAGCCAACTGCACTTTCACTAAAATCGAATATGTGACCGAGTTAGCAAATATTATTATTAATTATAAAAAAATATTATTTTTACATCTATTATTCTTATTATCATTTATATTAATTTTTTTGCTTGAGAGAACCTATAATTATCATACCAGAGCTTCTTTTCTGTCACGATTATTACTATACTTATTATTACAATTACAATTATAATTATAATTATTATAATTTTTATAATTATTATAAATATTTTTATTATTATTATTATTATTATTATCATTATTATTATGATTATTATTATATTCATTATTATTATTATTCTTATTATTATTATTATTATTATTATTTTGATTATTATTAATATTATTATTATTGTCATAATCATTATTATTATTATTGATATTATTATAATTATTATTATTATTATTATTATTATTATTGATATTATTATAATTATTATTCTTATTTTTATTATTACAATTACTATTATTATTACTATTATTATTATTATTATTATTATTATTATTATTATTATTATTATTTTATTATTATTA
>Ga0209700_105793_pt1 | contig 20183 bp, 16 predicted proteins | sample SiratroredBW_FD_187528 | JGI IMG/M metagenome (GOLD analysis project Ga0209700, IMG submission 187528) | Root nodule microbial communities of legume samples collected from California, USA - Siratro red BW (SPAdes) (version 2) | ecosystem: Host-associated > Plants > Roots > Nodule | place: USA...
CCCTTCCATGGAAAACCATCTTTTATAGCAGCAAGGTTAAATTTGTAATTTCCTCATGTCTATTATTGGAATTTTGAAAATTATGGAGGTGCAGGAAGATGATATGGAGGTGCAGGAAGAAGCAGTCCTAAATGTAATATTGGAGACCCAATCAAGATGCCTTTTTTCTGCACCTTTATAAATTCATCTTGCACCTCCATAGTTTCCGAAATAACAAAACTATCCGTAGTGAAATGACAGAAAATGGCTTAATAAAAACAAAAAGAGAAGGGAGTAGAGAGTTGTGGGTGAAGGTTGGGTGTTGTAGGACAAATTCTTCCTCCAACCCCATACCCTCTTCCTACACCCCATACCAAAGTGGAAATGTCGATTATATCTTTTAGTTAAATGTGTGCAAAGTCAAAAGTAGCCTCCACCCCCTTCACCCCTATATGCGTGCCCACTCTCTTATTTCTCAAACCCTAAACCTAACTCTCACGAATTGCATTGCCAGTGACCATCGTGGTTCGTCCAACCTCTCTGTCGTTCGTCCAACCTCTCCGCCGTTCGTCCAAGCTCTCCGGTGTGCCGCGGACGAAGTCTTCCTCTATCCAGTTCACTTGAATCTCATCCGGTTATAATCCAAGCATCCGGTTCAGTCACGTCCTCTTCGTCAAAATCTTCGATTCAGCCTTCAAATAAGCATAAGGTAATCAATTTGTGATGTTTATTAGTAATTAGTAAGTGATATTGATGATTAGAGTAGTTAATTTGGGATTTGAGGGGATGTCGACGGCGAATTGGATTTTTTCCGATCTGTGTATCTGAGAACTGGATGTGCTCATCCGATTTGATTTTTTTTATGAATATGAGAACCGGATGACATCCCCATCCGGTTCACAATTTCGTTATAATGTAAACCGGATGAGCAGGCCATCCGGTTGTCACGTTTGACAACCAGATGGACTGTTCATCCGGTTTACATTATAATGAAATTGTTAACCGTATGGGGGGTGCCATCCGGTTATCATATTCATAAAAAACATCAAACCGGATGGCCTGCTCATCCGGTTCACAATTTCGTTATAATGTAAACCGGATGTGTAGCTCATCCGGTTGTCATTGTGTTTTCAAATGAGAACCGGATGACTTTCTCATCCGGTTATCAGTTTCCCAAATATTTGTTTAACTTTGTGTTGTGTAACTTTTGTGCACTAACAGATATGGCGAGGACCAGAGGAGCATCTTCACAACCTGAAGGGCGTAGAAGGCCTACAACATCAGTGTGTAGAGGAGATCGAGGTGCTTCATCTAGTGCACCTCCTCTGTTGCTGCTGATGCTGTTGATATTGGTGGTGTAACACCTCGCATTGGTGGGGGTGAGGCTGCTGAGGTGGTAGGTTTTCTTGGGGGACCATCTGATATGTCTCTTTTGGTAAGTTATAATCATCATGTAGCATTGAAGCTGTGGGAGGGTGAGGTAAGATTATGTTATAAGTTATTGTATTTAGTTTGTGTTTAATATGTGAACTTTTTGATATCATTTGTTGTATTTTGTTTAGGATCGTGGAGTCCTAAAGTTAGTCTCCCATGGAAGAAAAGTGAACAACTTTGGTCTTCCTCGTGCTGAGGTGTTTGCTTTGATTGCCAACAGCGGATTATTGCCTCTATGTAACATGTGCTATGAGGTAGCTGACAAGGGACTAATGTGCGCATTTGTTGAGAGGTGGCATCGAGACACCAATACCTTTCATATGCCATTTGGTGAGATCACAATCACATTGGATGACGTCTCAAGCCTACTCCACCTATCTATTATGGGACAGTTTCCCATTTTTGAAAGGTTAGACAACAATGGAACTATTTCTGTGATGTGGGAACTGTTAGGTGTTTTTGATGGTGCTGCTAATGCTGCTTTGTGGGATGGTCGGGGCAATGTTGTACTCCTAAGTTGGTTGAGAGATCACTATGAGGCATGTTATGAAAATGAAGACTGGGAGTTTGCTGCAAGGGCATATTTGTTGCATCTTATTGGATGCACAATTTTTGTTGACAAAAGTGTCACATTTGTATCCATTTCTTATTTGGCACTATTTCGGGAGCTTACGGTTTGTGGTAGTTATGCCTAGGGAGCAGCTGCTTTGGCACACATGTATGATAAGCTAGGAGATGCTTCTCTAGCTGGGACCAAACAATTGGGTGTTTTCATTACTCTATTACAGGTACATGAATTTAATTACCACTAAATAACTTAGAAGATTATGTTTTATTACTTCTAACTTCATTTATTATTGACAGGCATGGATATACGAGCACTTTCCATATATGAGAAATAAAGATGTAAACCCGAGCTATAGTGAAGAACTTCCACGGGCTTGTCGATACGTGGTCAGTCGACATCCCTCTAGGTTGGTTGATGTCCGACAACAACTAGATCGATTGACTCTCTCTGGTGTCATCTGGTGTCAATACACTTCTCACAAAGTTTTCCGACCTCTTGAGTCGATTTCATTTTTTCGGGGTTTTCTCCAATATGGACATACCATTCAGATGCACCTTTCTGATAGACTTCTGAGACAGTATGGGTATATGCAGACCATACCACCTCCTCCTCCACTGCAAGATATGACTGCTTTTAATACGGTTAATGCACGCTGGGTACATTTTTCTAATAATGTTGTCGCATCCATATGTCATTAGATGTGATGACGAAGCAGATCGTGGTGGTCGTAGCCGTAGTCATAGTCATAGTCATGACGAAGATTTGCCAGCCTCGTCGTCACAGCGGCAGCCACCCTCGGTATTCGATTACATTGACATTTTTTACTTTTATTGTAAATGATTACATTATTATTGTTATTGTTTAATTTTTCAGACCATCTTTAGAAGGATAGCCACCCTATTGCAGAGGGCAATTACTTGTGGAGACGCGCATGACGATACAGTAGCTGCCTATGAATTGGCTCGCACACATTCACGTGAAGGACAAGTATATAGTAGACGACACAGAGGTGGCTGAGGGAGAGGGACTTCTAGTTTTTAGGGTCTTATGTGTACCTCATATGTATTTGTGACCATGTTTATGTATTCACTATATTCGTACTTGGATTATGTATTCACTATGTTGGTACTTGGTTTATATATTCAGTATGTTGGTACTTCATTTATGTATGCAGTATGTTGGTACAATATTAATCAATCATCACCAAGATTTACATATATATTAATCAATCATCACCAAGATTTACATGTGATATACTTGATTGTAACATAGATACAAATAGTTGCATTCTGCTAATATAATGAGAGAGCCATAATTGTGCGTTTGAAGAACTGTGATGGTCCAAATAATGTCTACATTTGGTAGTAGACAACCATCAACCAATTTAACCTGTAAATCAATTTGAAAATTAAGTTAGTCAATATGACATAACAGGTTGCATAATTTTGTAAGTTATAAACATTACCTGTACAAAATGGTTCCCATAAACATGTCCTATGCATATTATCCGATGTTGACTAACATCAACAGGTGGTTTACTTCGTAATGGAAAAATAGTTACATTTTGTTGCAATGACAAGCAAACAAGAATAACATTATATCTACTTGCAATAACATAACCCATATTTGGTATAGTCATCCACTTCTCAACACCTGTCTGCAAAACTTTAAAGGGTTAGTGATATGTCATTGCAGTTAGAATTTTAATGAAAAAATTAAACATAAACACTTACTGATGATGTCCCCTCAACAAGTAAAGAGTTCTTAAGTTCATCGAAGAACTCATGGCTACCAAAGATGTTTGTATATTGATCACGCCATTGACATATTTCTTTATATAGATCCATTTTGATTAATGGCCATGACTCTTCTCCCATTCCCAACAATGCAGCAATTGATCGATAACCACAATGTCCATCAGGTTTAACATCAACGATGTCCAGTATGTATAGGTGAGTAATATGATGAAATTGACCAAGACCGGGCAAAACTTTAAAGGGCAACTGCGAATGAGATTTTACCTTCACCCTTAAAGTCTTTTGTGTAGAACAACTATCCTCCATGGAATGAATCTTGTCTACATGCTCAAAGTATGAAGGGTCACGCTTGGTTGACCTCTCTAATTGTTTCTGTTTAGGCTTTTGTGACCCTTTTGTCTTAACCTTTTCCAGTAGGGTACATAATGATGTCATTGTAGGGTATGCAATTTCAGCCAGTTTGTCCTTTATGGTGATTTTACCTCCAATATCAAGCTCATCAAAGCGTTTAGAAATCACCTCCCATTCTTGCTTAATAGACAATTTAGATGATGACTGACTTGATGATAAGTATGAGAAACTAAGTCTAGTCCAGATCACATGCACTACATTTAGCGGTATAACACCAACATCATATCTTGCAAGCTCACAAGCACATGGTAAGCCATGAGTATATCTAAGAACACAACCACACTTTTTCTTATCAAAGCCAACAAAATTTACCTTATTGAACTCCTCTGCAATGTGTACCAATGCATACTTGCTTACAAGACCCAATAAAACTTTGTACAATGGGATGTTGTAAGAGTGGGTAGCAACATTTAGACTCATCTCGAATGATGCCTTAACCTGATTATGTTGAAGGACAAGGAGATTGTTGATTGCATCCCAACATGTACACAAATCACCCATGCTAGTTTGCAAGATACGCTTCAAATTCCCATGAGCTTGTTCAACCCTGCAAGATATAACAGACAAAATTATTTTAATCGACAAAACAGTCTTTAACATATAAATATACATTATATATAACAACATACCTATTTGATGTAGTATTGCCCATATGTATGACCTTATTTGTCCAAACACTAACAAACTTTTCCTTATGAGGTTTAATCCAGGTCTTTTGCACATATTCTAAAAATATCGGCCATGCCAAAGAAGCACTTTCAAATTTTTCAATACATTTAGGGAATGCTTCACAATCAGTACAATCAACTATAGTTGCCCATGCTTTCATGACAACATCCCATGCCTCCCTTGGATGAACAAGCATTTTACACTTGGCCTTAACATTCTTGTTTATGTGGAACCTGCACAACAAGTTACAAGCTTCTGGAAAAACAACTTCAATGACATTCATCAGAGCCAGATCCCTATCGCTAACAATAATTGTAGGGTACACATCTCATCTCAAAAACAACCCTCTCAATCTTTGCAAAGCCCAAATGAAATTATTTTGGTGTTCAGTAGCCATAAAAACAAATGCAGCTGAGAAAGTTAAGCCTGTGGATGTCACACCTACAACTTCAAGCAGTGGAAGCCTATACTTATTTGTCTTGTACGTGGTATCCATCAACAACACATTGCTAAGTGCATTTAACAACTTCAAAGAATCAGGATGAGTCCAAAAGATGTCACTTATAACTCGGGAGGACTCGTGAACCCTATGCCAATGAATATACTTGTCAAGCTCCAACAACATCATCAACTGTTGCATTTCAGTTCTTGATCCTCTAACTGATCTCTTGTATGTATATCTGGTATTGTACAACTGTTTCAGTGTCGTGACATTATCTTCATTCTTCTCTTTAAGGGTAAGCAATATGTTCTTTGGTTTCACTTGGCTTTTCGTCATATCCACAACTAAAGCTTGTTCATCGGGTCGTAACCTACCGGCATAAGGGTGATCAACCAACGTATTAGCCAATTCATGGTTATGCAACCCACATACAACTTTGAGAACCCAACCTTCAGCACCTTTTGTTGGTTTGCCACGCAATCTAAACGGACAGTTACACTTTCTTGTGCCGGTTATAGTAACCTCTAAATCTATTCTGTACTTTCTATATTTTCCACTTCTCTCACATCCCAACAAGACATAGGTCTTTCTACCTTGTGCTCCAGTTGCTTTGTCTGATCTCAATATGACAACAACAAATCCAAGCCTAAATGCAACCTTGCGAACCCATTCAAGTAATTCGTCTCGAGTACCAAACACCTGCACAATATATCACATTCATATGTAATTAATTTACATTTCATTAACATAAACAAAAACAAAACATTTTACCTTATCAGTTGTGAAATCAATAATGCAATCTTCTTCCCGAACCAAGCAACAACTTTCAAGTTCACCAGATACCTTGTTTACTTCCTCTGAATATAGACAAAGACTATCCATATCTGTAACATAACAAAATACAACTCATAAGAAAAAAAGGAAAAAAATTTAAAAAAAATTCTAAACATTAACCGGACGCATCCCCGTCCGGTTCACAAAACAATTATAATATTAGAACCGGATTCAGAGGAGGGGGTGCCATCCGGTTTGAACACTTGTGAACCGGACGCACCCCATCCAGTTCTCAAAAGTTAATATCATGCAAACTGGATGGCTTATGGTTTGATATCATCCGGTTTGCAAATTTTGTAAACCGGATGACCCTCTTCATCCGGTTCACAAGTTCATAAATCGGACCATCTTACCTATCCGGTTTGCAGTTTTTAAAAACTTATGAGAACCGGATGGGTTGGCATCCGGTTCACACCATACACATCGGATGACACCCCCCTCCATTACATCCGGTTCTCATTTTACGAACCGGACGGGTCGCTATCCGGTTCTCAAATTTCAAAAACACTAAACTGGATGATCTCATCTGGGAACCTATTCGGAAACCTAAAAAAATTCCACGAAATGCAAAAATCTTACCTCTCCGTCGTTCCTTGCCTTCAATAAACACTGCACACTCGTCGGAATGTTACTCCTTCCGTTCAATCACCCTTCAAACACTCAAAAACGGCACCGGAGAAGGAATATTGAAGAGAAAATGCACTGTGTAATTTTCGCAAACAGTGCAGTGAAGAAGAGAAGGCTGAACTGTTTTATTACAGAAGGGGCATTTACGTCATTTCATTAAGGGTATGGATGTCATTAAAAAATTATATGGGGTGCAGGAAGAGGGTATGGGGGTGGAGGAAGAATTTGTGGTGTTGTAGATTAGAGTTAGTGAAGATTGTGGTGCTCGGCAGCAGTAGGTGTTGTGGTGCTGCTGCTAGTGGTGTTCCGTGGAGGGTGGAGGTGATTGGAGTGGCTGTAGAATAATAGAGGTAAGTTAATGGTTTTGGTTTTTTTCTTCCAGAATGTATAATATGGGAGATAATTGAATTGTACAATCAAAAAGTTTTTTTCATTTGAAATTTTGAATATTGAATTGTATAATATGGTGTAATAATGTATATTGGATTGAAAATTGGGATCAATTTGAAATAGAGAAGTTACATATTAGATTTTACAATTCAAAATATAATATGCATTGGTATATATATTACATTTTGGATTGTAGAATCCCATATGTAACTTTTGTATTATGAATTGAAGTCATATTTTTAATTAGACACATATTTACTATATCAAATTTTACAATTTGGTATTCAAAATTTTAAAAAATAAACTTTAATCGATACTTACCTATTTGTGCTTTAATGCTTTAATAAAAAATTTGACATTACTTTCACTACCAAACTTCAACCAGTGCCCCTGTCAACGTAGGTCCATGAAAAGGAACAAAAGACAATGACGATGATTATACTAAAAGATGACAATGTACAAGGTCTACAAAGAAATGCACAAGGTGCAGAGATAAAGATGGAGAGAGGCAGAGAAATTAGGTTGGATGGCAGTGTTGGAATATAACATTTTACCTTAAGAATATTTTTGTCATTTCCTAATTACTATGGAGGTGTAGAGTAATGCGTCCTCAATCAAACCCAATTAAATCTAATCTTTTGTTAAGTAATATTGAATTTTTAACTTAATGACCTCTTTATTAAGTAGCTTGGATGGTTAGAGTGTATTTCATTAAAAGATGCTTAAGATAAATGAGATAAAGGGAAGGTAATAAATAAATATTAAATATTTTAGAATCTTCACCCATTTATACTAATTTAATATGCTTATATAAAATCTTTTTAAGGTAATACCTGCATGGACTTATATCAAGTGCCCAATATGCTTTTAACTTGTGATTAAGGTAGAATTGGACAAGTTCTTCCGGCACCTAATAGGTTCTTCCTGTATCCTAATAAAATTTTAAATCTCACATTTGCCCTGAACTTATGAAATGGATAAGACGAAATTACCCTCCATCCTAATAAATCCTAATACCTCTATTCGGGTCAGATTTTCCCATTCGAAAACCTAACTCCATCCCGCCACCGGAAGAGTATTTCGTGCCGCCGCAAGAGTCTCCTTCAACCTATGCGCTATATATCAACCACGAATAGGAATAGATTGACGCTGCTGGTGCGAACAAAACCTCATCCGGTTCAGATTATTCATTCATCCGGTTATCATCTTCTTCGTCCCGATTCTTTCATTGATTGAAATCTTCAATTAATCGTTCAAGTAAGTAATTTTTGCCATTTATTATCAATTAGTAAGTTATATTGCTGATTAGAGTAGTTAATTTGGGATTTGGGGTATTGTCGACGGAGAACGGAGCAATTATCCGATTTTGGGTATGAGAACCGAGTGGGCTTCATCCAGTTGTCAATTTGATTTCGAAATGAGAACCGGATGACACCCTCATCCGGTTGTCATATGAAAAAATGACAACCGGATGAGGGTGCCATCCGGTTCTCATTTCGAAATCAAATTGACAACCGGATGGCCTGCTCATCCGGGTGTCAAATTTTTTTCAAATGACAACCGGATGAGCAGGCCATCTGGTTGGCATTTGAAAAAAACTTTGACACCCGGATAGGGTGCGATTCGGTTGTCAATTTTTTTTCAAATGCCAATCGGATGACTTGGTCATTCTGTTCTCATGATGTTAGGCAGTGTGAACCGGATGGGTGTTCCATCCGGTTGTGAATTTTTCAAATTTTTTTCTAAGTGCCTTTACAACTTTGACAGATATGGCTAGGACCAGAGGAGCTAGTTCCCAGCATGAAGGCCGAAGAAGGCCTACAACATTAGTTCGTAGAGGGGATTAGGGAGCTTCATCTAGTGCTCCTGTTGTTGGTCGTAATGCTCCTCATGTTGGTGGTGTCGCTCCTCGTATTGGTGGTGGTGACGCTGGAGGTTTTCCTAGAGGACCATCTGATGTGTCTCTTCTAGTCAGTTATAATCACCATGTTGCATTGAGATTGTGGGAGGGTGAGGTATGATTATGTTATAACTTGTTGTGCTTATTTTGTGTTTAATATGTGTTTAATTGGTGCTGTCTTTTGTTTAGGATCGCGGAGTCCTAAAATTGGTCTCTCATGGAAGAAAGGTTAACAACTTTGGTCTTTCTCGTTCTGAGGTGTTTTCACTAATTGTGAATAGCGGATTGTTGCCTCTATGCAACATGTGTTATGAGGTAGCGGACAAGGGCCTCTTATGCAAATTTGTTGAGAGGTGGCATGGGGACATGAATACATTTCATATGCCATTTGGTGAGATGACGATCACTTTGGATGACGTGTCTAGCCTACTCCACCTACCTATTATGGGGCAATTTCCGATGTTTGATAGGTTAGACAACAGTGGAGCCCTTGATGTTATGTTAGAACTATTAGGGGTTCCTCATGGTCCTGCAAATGCTGCTTTGCGTGATGGTCATGGTAATGCTGTGCTCCTCAGTTGGTTGAGAGATCACTATGCCACATGTTGTGAAAATCAAGACTGGGAGTTTGCTGCAAGGGCTTATTTGTTGTACTTAATTGGATGCACAATCTTTCTTGATAAAAGTGCAACATCTGTCTCCATTTCTTATCTGTCACTATTTCGGGACCTTGCTCTGTGTGGTAGTTATGCATGGGGAGTAGCTGCTCTAGCACATATGTATGACAAGCTAGGAGATGTTTCTCTCGTTGGGACTAAACAGTTGGGAGTTTTTATGACTCTATTACAGGTACACATTTTATTACCACTAAATTAATTTACAAGTTATATTTTATTACATGTAACTTTGTTACATTTTGTCAGGCATGGATTTACGAGCATTTCCCATCTATGGGGAATAGGGATGATGCCCCGAGCTATAATGAAGCACTTCCACGTGCTTGTCGGTATGTGGTCAGTCGACTTCTATCTCAGTTGGTTGATGTCAGAGCACAGTTAGATCGATTGACCGTGTCTAATGTCATCTGGTGTCCCTACAGTACTCATAGAGTAAGTCGGCCTTTGGAGTCGATTTCTTTTTTTCGGGGTTTTCTCTGATATGGACATACCATCCAGATGCATCTGCCTGATCGAGTACTGCGACAGTATGGGTATATGCAGACCATATCACCTCCTCCTCCAGTGCAAGATATGGTTGCTTTTGAAACGGTAAATGCACGTTGGATCCATTTTGCTGATAATGTTGTGACTGCCTTGATACCTGTTGTCGGCCCGCATGCATGCATAGAGGACCATATCGCCTGTTATAGTCGTGTCTCGCATCCATATCTCATTAGATGTGATGAGGAAGGAGATCGTCGTAGTCGAAGTCGTAGTCACAGTCTTAGCCATAGTCATAGTCATGATGACGATCAGCCAGCCACCTCGTCACAGCAGCAGTCACAGCCAGCCTCGGTATTTCATTACATTCACATTTTAATATTTGATTTCATATTATTATGTACTTGATCAATCACATTATATTATTTATTCTTTGCAGAGTATCTTTAGAAGGATAGCCACCCTATTACAGAGGGCAATTAGCTGTGGGGATACACATGAGGATACAATAGTTGCGTATGAATTGGCTCGTACACATTCTCGTGAAGGACAAGTATACACTAGACGAGCGAGAGGGACAGGGAGAGGGAGTTCTAGCTCGTAAGGTTTATGTATTTCGCACTATGTTTATGTATTTGGCACATGTATGGAGTTTGTTCAAGTTTATGTAAAGGACAACCATCAACCAATTTAACCTGTAAATGAAAATTAAGTTAGCCAACATCACAGTAAAAGGTTGGGCAATTTGTAACTTATAAAGCTTACCTGTACAAAATGATTCCCATAAACATATCCTATGCATATTATCCGATGTTGACTAACATCAATAGGAGATTTACTTCGTAATGGAAAAATGGTTACATTTTGTTGCAAAGACAAGCAAACAAGGATAACATTATATCTGCTTGCAATGACGTAACCCATATTTGGTATAGTCATCCACTTGTCAATACTTGTTTGCAAATATGTAAAATATTAGTAATATGTCATTGCACTTACATATGTTAATCATAAATTAAACATAAACACTTACAGTTGATGTTCCCTCAACAAGTAAAGAGTTATTCAGTTCATCGAAACGTTCATGGCTACCAAAAATGTTTGTAGATTCATCACGCCATTCACATATCTCTTTATATAGATCCATTATGATTAATGGCCATGACTCTTCTCCCATTCCCAACAAAGCAGCAATTGATCGATAACTACAATGTCCATCAGGTTTAACGTCAATAATGTCCACTATGTATGGATGACATATAGTATGAAACTGATCAAGACAAGGCAAAACTTTAGAGGGTAACACTGAATGTCGTTTTATCTTCATCCATGAAGCCTTTTGTGTAGAACAACTATCCTCGATGGAATGAATCTTGTCAACATGCTCAAAGTATGAAGGGTCACACTTGGTTGACCTCTCTAATCGTTTTTATTTACTCTTTTGCGACCCTTTAGTCTTAACCTTTTCCAATGGGGGACATAATGATGTCATGTTAGGGTATGCAATTTCAGCAAGCTTGCCCTTAAGGGTCATTTTACCTCCAATATCAAGCTCCTCAAAGCGTTTAGAAATCACCTCCCATTCTTGGTTAATAGACAAATGAGATGATGACTGACTTGATGATAAGTCTGAGAAACTAAGTCTACTCCAAATCACATGCACTTCATTTAGTGGTATCACACCAAAAGCATATCTTGCTAGCTCACATGCACATGGTAAACCATGAGTTTTTCTAAGGGCACAACCACACTTTTTCTTATCAAAGCCCACAAATTGTACCTTATTAAACTCTTCTGTAATGTGCACCAACGAATACTTACTTACTATACCCAATAAACCTTTGTATAATGTCTTGTTGAAACTGTGGGTAAGAACATGTAGACTAATCTCGAACGACGCTTTAATCTCATTATGTTGGAGGACAATGAGATTATTGATTGCATCCCAACATGTACACAAATCTCCCATGCTAGTTTGCAAAATACGCTTCAAATTCCCATGAGCTTGTTCAACCCTGCATATAACACACAAAATTAATTGAAATAAAAGAATTCTCATTAACATATAAACACATATTAAATATAACAACATACCTATTTGATGTAGTATTGCCCATATGCATCACCTTATTTGTCCAAGCACTGACAAACTTTTCCTTATGAGCTTTAATCCAGGTCTTTTGAACATATTCCAAAAATATGGGCCATGGCAAATAAACACTTTCGAAATTTTCAACACATTTAGAAAATGTTTCACAATCACTACAATCAATCACAGTGGTCCATGCTTTCATAACAACATCCCATGCCTCCCTTGGATGAACAAGCATTTTACACTTGGCCTTTACATTCTTATTTATGTGGAACCTGCACAACAAGTTAGTTGTTCTGGAAAAACAACTTCAATAACATTCATCAGAGCCAGGTCCCTATCACTAATAATAACTGTAGGGTACACATCTCCTCTAAAAAACAACCCTCTTAATTTTTGCAAAGCCCAAGTGAAATTGTTTTCACGTTTAGTAGACATTAAAACAAAGCCAGCTGAGAAAGTTAAGTCTGTGAATGTAACACCTACAATTTCAAGTAGTGGAAGCCTGTACTTATTTGTCTTGTAGGTGCTATCCATCAATAACACATTGCTAAATGCGTTTAACAACTTCAAAGCAATTTTAATAAATTTTCGTTAAATTTTCGTTACAAATTTAATTAAAAACAGAAATTTTCGTTACAAATTTTCGTATCCAAAAACAGAAAGTTTAGAAAAAAAGTTTTTCTTTGTTTTTCGTGAAATTCAATCTTATTTTTTTCGCTTTATTTTCTTTTCTTCGTTTAAAAGTTTCCATCACTGAAAACAAACAACTCAATATTTGAATAAGTTTATATAATAAATACATATTCTTTTGTTATGCGTTGTTTTAAAATTACTGAAAAGACGAACTATAGTCGAATACAAACTCTCTATAAACTTTAGATCATGGAAAAATATGACAAAAACAATAATAAAGATTTTCAATTCCAAAATAATAACGAAATAAGTACATATACAATAACATTGTTGATATCACACTCTGAATAGTCTTAATATGTATCTAAAAAGAATACTAATAATGTGTTGGTCCACAGCCTCATTATCATATTCAAAAGTTAAGTCTTATCCTTAGGGCAATGATGACCACATTTTAATATTTTGTTGTATATTGAGTTTTGGTGTTGCATCTTTGGAATTTCCTTGATGTGAGATTCTTCATCTGTCATAAAACATTCATCACCAGAATAAGTACATCTATACAAAATCTGAATTAATTTTATACATTAATATAAATTATTATAAAAAATTAAAAACAAAAATATCTAAAAATATTTTAAACTAGTCTATGTAGGAAATCCAAATAATTATTTTTTAGGATCAAATACAAAATTTATAAATAATTCAAGAATCAATAATTCAGAAAAATATTAGGAACTATATATATTTAAGTCCTACTTTTGTAATAAATATATTATTATAATCTTCATCAGTTATCAATATAAATTTCTTTATACTAATCAAATATACAAATCAAATTTTATTTATTACAGAACTTTAAATATCTATAATAAATATTTGATAGTGGTAAGTAATTTCGAATATGATATATTTTTATTGATACTATAAAAATTATTATCAGAAAATTATTTTCTATTGGACGTTTCAACAATCCTTGCAAAAGAAAAAAAAAAACCCTTTCAGTGTTTTGCATCTGAACCATTTATAAAAAATAATCAATTAAGATCAAACAGGGGATTGACTACAAAAATTTTGAGGGAGAAGACATTAATTTAATTAAAATTAAAATATTATAATGCAACACCAGAGGTGCAAGCATAATAGAGAATAATAATAGTTGTTTTCTAAAACAAAAGCTTAAGTATGAACATGAAAAATATTGGAAGAAGGACAGTTAAAATAAAATACAAATAATGTTAGAGAGGAAACCAAATATTAGAAACAATTAGAAAAACTAATGGATGAATTTCCCACTTATAATTGTTCCATAGTAGGGGAAACTAACGAGAACAAAATCACAAAAAAACTTTTAAAAAGATAAAACATAATATTAATATAAAAAGTAAATTAAGAAAATTAAAAAACAACAATCCCAGTAAAAATACAAGAATATGAATAAACAAGCACATACCTTGTTTATCATGCGACAATACTTAACTATATGTGATTTTTGAACATATATTCATAACTTTTATCTTGTTCTTACACTGAAAGATCTTGTAATAACTCTACCTATATGTGTGAAGTATTTGTTTGAGTACTTTGCAAAACAATCCATAACCTTTTATACTGTTTTAACATGAAACTCAATAAATACGCAATAAAAGTTTGAATCAATTTAGTGTATATATTTAATGAATGTATTTAATGTATTTTATTAAATATTTATAGTTATTTATTAAATAAGACATGAATACATTTAATGTTACTTTTAACTTGTTTTTAGTTTATAATTAACACCACTTCAACTTGTTTCTAGAGAGTAGTTAACTTATAATTAACGTCACTTCGACTTGTTTTTAGAAAGTAGTTAGCTTGTAATTAACGTCACTTAACTTGTTTTTAGAAAGTAGTTAGCTTGTAATTAACGTCACTTTAACTTGTTTCTAAAAAGTAGTTAGCTTATAATTAACGCCACTTCAACTTGTTTCTAAGAAGCAATTAGCTTATAATTAACGCTACCTCAACTTGTTTCTAGAAAGTAGTTAGCTTATAATTAACGTCACTTCAACTTGTTTATAGAAAGTAGTTAGTTTATAATTAACGCCACATCAACTTGTTTCTAAAAAGTAGTTAGCTTATAATTAATGTCACTTCAACTTGTTTTTAGAAAGTAGTTAACTTATAGTTAAAGTCACTTCAACTTGTTTCTAGAGAATAGTTAACTAATAATTAACGTTACTTCAACTTGTTTCTAGATAGTAGTTAGCTTATAATTAACGCCACTTCAACTTGTTTCTAGAGAATAGTTAACTTATAATTAACGTTACTTCAACTTGTTTCTAGATAGTAGTTAGCTTATAATTAACGCCACTTCAACTTGTTTCTAGAGAATAGTTAACTTATAATTAACGTTACTTCAACTTGTTTCTAGAAAGTAGTTAGCTTATAATGAACGGCCGCTTCAACTTGTTTATAGAAAGTAGTTAGTTTATAATTAACATCACTTCAACTTGTTTTTAATTTATAGTTTATCTAAATTTCTTCCCTTACTACTATTTTAATATATTTTTTATTATCCTTAATTTTATTCTAAATATTATTACTTATTTCAATATTATATATATAATTAATTATTGCATTATTTTTAATATTTGTTGGGTCACTTTTTAATTTTTCATATACTTCAAGTGAAAAAGATTTAAAATTACAAATTGAAGTAACAAATGTTTTATCACACGAAATAAAATTTATATGATGTTATGTGAAAATTACACAAAATAAAAATTGTGAGAAAAAAATTTAAGATGAAGCTAGTTTAAACTAAGAAATAAAAAAATTTAAATTTTTGAAAAATAAATAAAAACAATTTTGATTAATACTCATTGGATCCATTCATTTAAATAAAATGAATTTTTAAAATAAAAAACACATACAACTTTTATTTTTATACGAATTTTAAAAAATAAATAGCAATACTAAAAAATTTAATAAGAATTTAATTATTTAAAAAACCTAAACTTATAATTACACCATAATATATTTTTGTTTAGAAACACAAATTTTATTTATATAATACAAATTATATAATTATATCTTTCTATGTAAATTTATTTTTTTTTTATATAACTCATTTATATTTACTAACTAATTTATTAGCTAATTTATCAAAACTTCTAATCTTATTAGCTCAAAACTTATAAGTTAGGAGCTTATAAGCTATCAACTCATTTATTACTTAAAAACTGACTTATCATTTAAAAACTAGTTTATTAGCTATAAAGTAGTTTTACTAAACATATTCTAAATATAGATATATATTTCAATGTATTTATTATGAATATTTTAATAAATTAAACATCAAATATCGATAAATAATTTGTTTGTGTTGTATGTCAGTGTATTAAATATAAATATACATTTCAATGTATTGATAATGAAAAATTTATACATTGACTAATATCTTATGTTGTATTTATTATAAAACATATTTAGAAGAAATTGTAACATCCCCTTTTTATATATTTAACATTTATTAATAATATTTATCACACTTATATTTATATATATATATATATATATATATATATATATATATATATATATATATATTTAACATTAGAAAAATTTTAAGATTTATGATTTAGGAGTTAGAATTTAGGGTTTAGTGATAAACAAAACATAAATCACAAAACAAGATAAGTTATTCATGTATAAATTTTATCATATACCCAGTTTCAATCATAACTCATCTATATTTAATTATAAGTCTAACTAGCCACCTCTAATGTGAGAGAATCCATTATTATCTTCTATCATATTACGATTATTATTATACTTATTATTTTAATTACAGTAATAATAATAATAATAATAATTTTATTTATTAATATTATTATCATTAGTATATTATTATTATTATTATTATTATTATTATTATTATTATTATTATTTTAATTATTATTATTGTAGGAATAGTTGACTCTAGAAAGGGGGTTGAATGGAGCTTTAACTCAATTCGTTAGTTCATCCTAATCTCTTAGGCTACGTCTAGTTCTCCCTTAAACAAACCGTTCAAAAAGTTTCACTATTTAGTGTACGGTTACAACAAGTACACAAACCTATCTAGGTTACCACGAGTACAAAAATCTCTTACTCCAAAATTGAGCCCACACCCTATCTTTGCCTTTCGAAAACATCATTCCATAATGGTTTTCCACAATTCTGGAAAGGGCATTCCAGAATGGTTTCCCAAAGTTTTGGAAAGGCCATTCCAAAATGGTTTTCGAGTGTTTCGGAAAGGGATTTCCATAATGGTATTTTCGAAAAGCATTTCCGGAATGAATTTTTGGTTCTAAAATGGTTTTTGCTAATGATTTTTGGTTATGATTTTGGTTTATGATTGTAGAGATATCATGGAGTTAGGTTTCTGCACTGGCACTTCAGATGAGGTAGACTTGTATGGGTTGGAGGATGATCATATTGACATGTTAGGTTCAAATAGCTTGAATGTATCACATAATCATTACAGTTATGCTTTCACTACAGATAAGGTAAATTTGTTTGATTAGAGAAATGTTTTCATATGAAGAATATGTGATGACTTGTTCAGGAAATTGAAATGATGTCATATTTCATGTCGGTATTTGATAGTTGGGATGAATTGTTGAAGTAGGCAAGAAAGCTTGCATTTGATTTTGGATTTGTTATTGTTATATCAAGGTAGATACATGGAATGAGCAACGAGGAAGGAAGACATATGTTTTGTTAGGTTGTGAGAGAGGAGGCAAATATAGATGTTATAAAAAGGACTTAAAGGTTATTGAAAGTGGAAGTAGGAAGTGCAAATGTCCTTTTAGAGTACGAGGAAAACCTATGAAAGATAGTGAAGTATGGGTTGTAGATGTAGTTTTTGGGTTTCATAATCACGACTTGGTTGAGACGTTAGTTGGTAATCCATATGTCGATAGGTTAACAAAATATGAGAAAACTATGCTTATTGACATGACAAACTTCTGTTAAGCCTATAAATATTTTGTTAACACTAAAAGAGCGTAATGAGAAGAATATGACGATGATAAAACAAGTTTATAATGCCATGAATACGTATCGAAGACCAGATAGAGGTCACATAACTAAAATGCAACATTTGATGGTGTTGCTTGAGCGAGACATGTATCTTCACTAGTGTAGGTTTAATGAGGTTACTAATGTGGTGCAAGATTTATTTTGGACACACCTTGATTATGTGAAGCTACTAAATTAATTTAATGTTGTGTTGATGATGGATAATACTTATAAAACAAATAGGTATAGATTGCCTTTACTTGAGGTGGTTGGTGTTACATCAGCATGTTGAAATTTTCTGGTGCATTTTTTTTACTTCAAGCTAAATGTGAAAATAATTTTGTCTGGGCCCTTGATCGGCTTAAAGGATTGTTTATGAGAGTTGATGCATACCCTAAGCTAATTGTAAGTGAGAGAGATCTTGCTCTAATGAATGCAATAGCGATTGTGTTTCCTGAAATTGCAAATGTTCTACGTCACTTTCACATTGACAAAAATGTTAAAACGAAGTGTAAGATGATTGTGCATCTGAGAGAGGCATGGGATCAAGTGATGGAAGCATGAGGATCTGTTATGGATTGTGATGATCCCGTTCAATTTGAACATCGTGTTGATACATTTAAAGTTGTTTATTTTTCATGACAAATATTTGTTGATTATGTCATTGGTACTTGGATAGTGATGTGACTCCACACGTAAATTTGCACAGAAACGTAAGATTAATTCTATGACGTAAGATTAGTAAAACATGAGATATGAAGTTAAGAAAGATTGGACAAAATCTGGGAAAAAAATAACAATGAAGAAAGAAATAAAGAAAAAGGATAAGATTCGAGTGAAGGAGAAGTTGGACGCCACAAACGATTAACGTTTGATAAGCCCTTACGATTGCCACAAGAATTGGGAAATTCTTGATAAGATCAGATGATTCAAGGTAGAACCCTAGCAGAGAATATCTCGCGCTTCTGAAAAGAAATACAGCCCAACAGTCCCTCTTTCATTCAGACCCAAATGATTTATACAATTTTGTTCTCAAGTACTAAAAGCATATAAAAGATAAATAAATTATCAACATTACAAACCTAGATAAAAATGCCTCTGTGGTTAATAGAGACCTAAAGAAGTGAAAGGTCTTGGTCTCAAAATCAGCCATAGACATTTTATGATCGTTATTATTATTTATTTATTTTTAATTGTCTAAGTAACTATGGCCTCAAACCTCTAACCTGATTTTCTCTAAGATGAAAATCTCTCCTTCCTAAAATTCACCAGGTTCAAAGACTACCTTTCTCCTTCCGTTATTTGCATGCTTAACATAACTTTCCACTTTCTCCTCAATTTGTGTTTTTACCTTCTCATGACAAATTCAGCTTTTGCCTTGCCACCCTAATGCTTCAAAACAAAATTGTTACGCAGTGGCAATAAATTAAGAGGAGTTAGAGGGTTAAATTCATAAACAATTTCAAATGGAGAAAATTGAGTAGTACTATGGACTGCCCTATTATATGCAAATTCAACATGAGGTAAACATTCTTCCCAAGACTTAATATTCTTTTTAATTACAATCTTTAAAAGAGAAGAAAGAGTTCTATTTACTACCTCAGTTTGCCCATCAGTCTTGGAATGACAAGTAGTAGAAAACAAAAGTTTAGTACCAATATTACCCATAAAGTCCTCCAAAAGTGGCTTAGGAACTTAGAGTCCTTGTCACTCACAATACTCTTAGGTAATCCATGGAGTCGTACCACCTCTTTGAAGAACAAATTTGCCACATGACAAGCATCATCCACCTTTCTGCATGGTATGAAATGAGCCATCTTAGAGAACCTATCAACCACAACAAAAATGGAATCTTTGCCGCTTTTAGATCGTGGCATACATAAAACAAAATCCATGGAAAGGTCAGTCCAAGGGCAATCAGGGATAGGCAAACAAGTATACAAACCATGTGGCATGACCCTTGATTTTGATCTTTTACAAACAAGACACTTTTCACACCACTTATGCACATTATGTTTCATGTGTGGCCAATAAAAATGCTCATGCAATATGTCTAAGGTCTTTTGAACCCCAAAATGACCCATTTAGCATGTCTCTTATTCCACTTACCTTGTCCCTTTAAATACTTCAAGGACTCATGATCACTGTGAATCACAAACTCTTTGGGCAAAAGATAATGCTGCCATGTTTGCAAAGCTCTTACAAGGGCATACAATTCCTTATCATAAGTAGGAT
>Ga0209700_105794_pt1 | contig 20178 bp, 14 predicted proteins | sample SiratroredBW_FD_187528 | JGI IMG/M metagenome (GOLD analysis project Ga0209700, IMG submission 187528) | Root nodule microbial communities of legume samples collected from California, USA - Siratro red BW (SPAdes) (version 2) | ecosystem: Host-associated > Plants > Roots > Nodule | place: USA...
ATATATATATATATATATATATATATATATATATATATATATATATATATATTTTACCTATAAAATATTAAACATGTTTATTTATTTTATCAATGAAAAATATTTAAGTTTTATTTATTAAATTATTGTTTTTACTTGGTCCTTGTTAAACAGAATTTATAGATATTGAGTAAGTACGAATATGAAAATAAAAATTACTACTCGTGTACATAGGACTATGGATACATTTTTTTTTTTCAAAATCAAATGTAAAATCACATCCTTCAGTTGTGAAGGTTACATGCATGTTTAAAAAACTAATAAATTCATAAATCAATAATTTTGCATATAAAAACACAAATTGTTAATATTACTTTGTGTTTGGGTATATTGTAATGAGTTCAGAAGGTCTTCCTACACATAATGTAACCTGAATCATACGATGCGCGAATTACTTACTAATTTTAAATATAAATTTTAATCTTATTTTTAATTAGTTTTACATTCTTATAGCCTTGTATTTATAAATAAATTATGTTACCTTTCATGGATTTTTTTTTCATTTTGTGTATTAACTATTAATCTACATTATATTTTACAATATTTTTATTTAACTGTTAATCTAAGATATTTTTATTTAAATTTAAAGTAAATAAAAATAACATAATTTTTAATAGCTATAACCCTTTCTGCATGTTAATCCATATAATAATTAAACTATGTTAAAATATAATGCTAAAAAGAATATAATGTCATGATCAAGAAGACACCAATGTGAAAAAAAAATATTTAATATAAGATATTTTATTTTAACTAGTTAAACTTATGAATAAGATTTCAAAAATAAATAATATAAAGTGTTTGTTATTTTAATATAAGTATTGTTTGTAAAAATAAATTTATTTTATTTGAAAGAGAGTGGTGGTGATGATGAAAATAAAACACCGTCCAGAAAAGGGAAAGAAGATGAAAATAAGATAAAAATCATACACAAAACTTCTAATTTTAAGAATGTATAAAATCATTTTGATAATAAGTAACTCGGTTTCGATTTAAAAAGTGTTTAATATTAATCAAAGAAATTAAATATTAGTTACAAATGATAAATGTTTGATTTATTATGCATTTTCGTTTAATAATATTCTTATAGAAATTTAAAAGACAAGCATTTCAGTACAATCAAACATTAAAAAAAAGTAAAATAATAAATAAATAAATAAACGTTGACAACATGTTAAAAAAACGTATTGTTACACAAATAAAAATTAATAATAAAATGTAGGCATACAAGAAAGTACAAGTATGCAACAAAATAGTAAAAATAATCTAAAATATGCGTCGAAGAGATTCAAAGAGAAATACAGAGTAAAAAAGAAAACTCTGCATGAACTCTTCGCATTAACTTTTATAAAAGCTCTTTATTTTCGTTATTTCTTCTAAAATATAACCTACCAAACCAAAAATAAACACTAATAGACTAAACAACAAGCGTTTTCAGGCACATTCATTTACCAAGACTCATGGGTCTGTTTTGAAAATTAAAAGAAAAAGTAAATAAAAAATCTTAACAAGTTTGGTCAGATTGATTTAAAAAAAAAAAAACATACAAAATTGATAAATATTACACACTTATATATAATACATGATAAAAAATAATAATTAAACTTCATACAAGAAAGAAATATAATATGGAATTAAAAATAATGTTGCAATATTTGTAATGCTATCAAGTAAAAAATAGAATACAAAACAATATAAAATTCCATTTTCTTTTGTGGATACACAAACAAGGAGCCACCTAACTTCCAAGATAATGAAATTTGGTTTCATTCACTTACTTCCAAATAAAAGAACAGTTTACCATTTCGTTTACTTCCATTGCCCATTGCCATTAATTTCATTGAAAGAAAAAACCATCAACCATAATACTTTCGCCTCTATTCTTCATAAGGAATCATTTTCCATGATTCTTATTTGTTACTAAAACCGGTATATGAAGAATCAAAACACAAATAAGATTATAGAATGCAACACTACTATACTCAAATTCCCCGTGTTTTCTGTGTTTAGTTTCTGAAACCTGAATTGGATCAAGGTCCTGTGCCGAAAACTCTTGCAAGGGTGCCCTTCTTGGGCCGTGAATTCAGGGCTTAGTATTCACCTGGTTTATCACCATTTTATGAAACAATGTCGTAATATACAAACCATGATTGATCAAATTAAATAGTCTACAAATTTTTGCTTCCTGTGTTTTACACTATTGAATTGAATATACAACATCATGTCAAGATGTCGTATCTGGTCTTCTATCCAAAACCCATGATTTTTACAACCAAACTGTACAGCAAAATGGCTTTTATAAATAAATTACAAAAGAAGAAAAAAAAAATGTGTATATGGGCAACAGATACTTCATGACCACGCAACAGGCATCCAAAATATAAATAAAAATGGTGCAACCATGTCTGAGGATCAGGAAAAAACGAAGTATAAAAATTTGTATAAAAATATAAGAGAAAATACAAAAAGGAGTTGATCAGGCAAGGATATTATCTTGTCACAGTCTTCATGATTGTCTAAAGCGTGACTTTGATCATTTGAAGGGGCCGAACATAAAAGCTCTATGGAGAAAGAAGCAGGGCTACTCTGTAAACTCGGCATGAAGATCATTTCCCCAGGAACACATTTGAATACACCATTGCTCCACTCCTACATTCCAAGACATCATCAAACCAAACTACACAAAATCTAAAATGAATAAAAAACTCTATACGGTTTTATAAACAAAAGATATATTAATAATTAAAATAATTATATGGTTATTTTTTTCGTTATAATCACAACCACACTTAAAACATATGGTTACTACATGTTAGATAGTAATATGCAATCATTTTTGGATTCCAACCCTCTTATTGTTTTCACTTTTACGATGAGAACGTTACACTATTTTATGCATGTAAAATCAACGAAACCTGTGCAGGTATATAGAAGAAAAAAAATGTAAAAACAATTAGAAGAGAAAAGAAGGAAAAACGACAAAAGCGAATTGTATTTTTTTTTTTCACACACAAAAAAGAACCAATCACCTTATAAAAAGATGAAAGTATACAAGAAAGACAAAAAATGGAAAAACAAAGTAACTTAAAGTCAACAGAAAACTATGATAACCCAACCGCCCCATGAAGCTCAACAGTAGATATCCATCCTTCCAAGTTTGGAAACAATAAAATTGAAATTTGCATACTTAAAAGACTGGGCAAAGACATCGGCAACTTGATGAACAAAAATAATGGGAAGCAGTTGTAAGAGTTTGGTCTAAAGCTTTTCACGAATGATGTGACACTCTCGATGTTTTTGGTTCATTTGCGGAACCTAGGATTGAAAGCAATGTTTCTTGATTGTCACAATAACTGTTGGGATTGAGTTTTGATCTTGAAGTGATTAACAAATGATTTAGCTATTGAATCTACATGTAATGATAGAGAGTGCACAATAGATGATGATGAAGTAATGATAGAGTGTACAATAGATGATGCTCAATTGATTGTTTCTTTCATTTCCAACTTATTAAAGATGATATGAGAAACAAAGATTAGCCAGGGAATATTTTATTTGTGGATAGATGGCTCAGACGGAATTACTAAAACCTTCGAGTTGTAAACTATGATTACCTGAAAAGAACAAACCTTGTTCAAGAGTACTTTTTGATATACCGTAAAATTCGATGTGTAGCATTTATAATGATTTAAAATGGGAGCATGCAAAACCAACTCAAGAACTGCATTGCATAACTTATATCGGGTCTTGCATAACTTATATCAGGTCCTGTGTTTGTAAGATATAACAACCTTTTTATAAACCGTTGTAAAGAAGAAAAGTCTTACATAAGAACATTTTCAAACATATGATTGGTATCTTTAGTCATATGAGTGGAGTAAAGTTTTTCTAAAGATCTTGAATCTTTTATATGTAAACAATAGTCGGTACTATTTTAAGCATTTATGGAAAGTGTAATCTATGATATAACCATCTTATCTTTCTAAAACTTTACAAAGAGACATGCCAAGACCTGAAACGAGTATACTTTCATTAATAAATTTCACACCTTGTTCTTGGAAAGCAACACACGTCTCGTAGGTCTATTCACTACAAGAAAAAGGTTGTTTAGAGACCAATTTTTAGCTACCAAATGAAATGATTACTAATTATGACTAAAATAGTCACCAAATTAGATTTTGGTTGCTAGAACTACAAAATAGAAGTAATAATTGAGTTTAGTGACCAATTAAGTTAAATAATTGGTATCTAACATTAGTTACCAAAGTTTTATTGACCTATATTATTAGATTCTAAATTAGTCTCTAACTTAATTATATACCAATTTAGAATCTAATGGTATCTAATGTTAGATACCAATTATTTGACTTAATTGGTCACTAAATTCAATTATTTCTTTTATTTTGTAATTATTTAACAATCAAAATTTAATTTAATGACTATTTTAGTCACAATTAACAACTATTTTATTTAATAACTAAATATTAGTTTCATTTAGTAACTAAATATTAGTCTTTAAATAGTTTTTTTTATAGTAATTCCAAGAATGATAATTCGCATTCCTAAATTCTCCTCCGAATATAAATAAAATGGAATGTAGGGATTTCGGGAAACATCTCAACAATTATGTGTAATGTTGAACCCCGATTTCCATGGTGGATAAGAAAAAAAAAAAAAAGAATCAAGAAAAATTGGTTTATTTTGATTGGTTTGTAAAACAAAAGGGAAGAAAAAAATAGGCATGATCTAGCGAGGAGGGTGGGAGTGACTCGATTGGATACCATACTCGATATCTTCCATTATTTTAAGCAGATGGCAACATTACATTGCTTATGCATGCAGATCAACAAAACCTATATATACATGCAGAAGAAAAAATTGTAAAAACAAAAAATAGAGAAAATAAGGAAAAACAATAAAAAGAAAATTTGTATTATATTTTTTTACACACCTTATAAAAAGATAAAACTGTATAAAAAAATAGATAAAACGAAATGGAGAGTAACTTAAAACTCAACAAAAAAATAATTGTGAAAATCCAACACATTGCCAAATTATCCTCAATGGAGTCACTAGTAGAAAATAACCACTGCAGGTAATTAAGGATTTAATTTTCATGGTTACAGCACTATCAATTGTATCATGTACGATAAAATCACTACAAAAATACTATATGTGAATTTTTATAATATGTCTTTAATACGTAATTGCTTAGTAGTATAACAAAGTTGACACTTACAAAAGATGAAATTGAAAGTTGATAAAAGATGAAATTACCTGTAGTTGTTTGCCAACAGTGACAACTATATTTTGTGGACCTGCGTCAAATGATAGGGGGCCTCTTTCAGTTTGGATATAAAATATACATTGTTCCATTGGAAGGTAGAAGCGCAAAGCATGATCACAATATCTGTCTTTTCTCTTAACCGAAGCGTCTTCTTTTTGTTTGGGAACATTATCGTGCGGATACCTGCACAAGCAAATCACAGACTCTATATCTTGAATCCGCTCCTTAAACTCAATAGATGTGTTGTGCTGTAGAACCAAACTCACTTGCTCAACTACCCTATCCAATCTACTTGTAACATTCCCCATGTGAACCCTGCATTATATTCATCACTTCAAACAACTTAGTACCTTCAATAACTTCATTAGTGACAGAAAGACAATGCCTTTTTTACCAGTTCCCTTTATGTTTTATTTCCAAATTTAATAAATTTGAAAACACTTGTCTACAAATCCTTCCATAAAATATTTTTTTCACACCTTTCACGTTGATGATGGGCAGACATTAAAGGTATATCATACTTTTTTTTCTTTTCTAAAGTAATAACACATTTGATACAAATTAAATTTAGAGAGATAATAAATTATTTTACATAAATTCTCTTACGTACTAGTAAAATCGAGTAATTAGTTTTCCACAACAAGCTAAATCAGAAAAGAATAAATATTATCTCTAATTATTTCTTCTAAATAATCTGCATATTGCCTTTGTTTAAATATCCATTCTATAGAATGTGCAAAATAATTAGTTGGGTGACCTAGTGGGATATTGAGTATTTTGAGCAGTCATAATAATAAGATAGAAGTTTTGTTTGTATGTTAAAAATCTGACATCCTAACAATATATTGTTTGATTAGAAATGGATACAAGCAATGAAGACACACTAATTAAACACACATGATAAGAGAGTAAGTTCAATGAACATACGTATAAATATGATATGATATGAAAAAAATAAATAAAACAAAGTATCAATTTTCATAATTGAGATACCTAACAATAAAGAGTTTTAAACTACATCTCTGCGAAACAAATAATAGTTTATCCTTTATTCATAGACCCACATAATTAAAATTGTAGAAAGCATGTAAAAGTGGACAGTGGAACAATAACAGTGAAGTGTTGCCTTTCTGTTTTTCATTGTAAAAAAGAAAGTATAGTTTGCATGCAAAAAGGTGGCGGTAAATTTATACGGTATATATATACGAATACATAGACCGTACGTGAAAAAAGTTCATTACAATCCAAACATTACGAAACGAAACAATGGAGAATCAACCATAGCTGCAAACTAAAAAACAAAACAAACCAAAGAGTGTGTTAATGGATACCAAAAGTTCCGATGGGCTTGGTCGCGGATGATATCTTGAACGGTAAATTCCAACGAGCCTTTGCTAGACCGAACGCAGGGAATCATTTCTCCGTTAGGTCCGTTAAGCTCAACGACGACGTTTCCCGATTTCTGGAAAACGCGCTCGGCTGCGTCCGCCATCGTTTGGAGCTCGCCGCCGGAGATCCCGTGGCACCGGATGCGGAACGCGCCGAACTCCCTGGCGGAGCGCAGCATCAGATCGGCTGAGCCGTGCGGCAGCGACCGGAGGTCGATCTCCGCTGGCGCCGGCGGGAGGTGCGTTCCCGGTAGCGTCAGCTCCGGCAGCTGCAGCGACTTCTCTAGGAACTGGCTGAAGGTCTCGCTCGCGGCGGAGCGCATCCCTCTCCCAGTCGGGATCGGTGACGGCAGCGGCGCCGGAATCTGGCTGTTGCAGCGCCTCATTGAGGCTTGCGTCACGTACCGGCGCGAATAAGATGAATCAGAATGAGATTCACCGATGAAAATCTTGGAAGTGAGAAAGATAATCGACGTCGTTTTTACGCAGCTGTAAGTGGTTTCAATGAATCTCCTATGAGAATTTGAAGAGCGATAAAATGGCGACGACGGAGAATGATCGCGATAACGACGTTGTTTGTTTATTCTTGTAGGGTTTTTTTTTTTTATGAACGATGAATCAGAAACCGTGAACGAGGAATTCAGAGAGAGAACGGGAAGAAACGACGTCGTTGGAGGAACGAAGCGACGAAGAAGAATGGTGCAGTTGAAGTTAGAAAGGAGCCTTTTTCGAAGGCTGAATTTGGAACGACAGGGACCCTTGGTGGGTGCACTCCATTTCGCGTGGGGAGCACGACTTTCGAGTTACATGCTTCCCTGCAACGCAGGTCTATGGTGTATCATGGCGTGCATATGATATTGCGCCACGTGTATACAGCGACAAAAGTTCGGTTCAGAAGAAGTGGCTGTAGGAATGTAAAGTAAATAAATAAATAAATAAAAATAAAATAAAAAGGCTGCGGATTCAGTTTAGTGGCAGTAACGGGCTAATGGGCCTCACCTTTTTTCTTGCTTTTGCGTTGGTTCTCTTAGTCTTGGGCCAGCCGAAAGCAAAGTTACATAATCATGTGAACCGAAAGATAAAAGGTAGCAATAATAAAATCTGTATATATATATATTTGTTTTTTCCTTTGGAGAGAACAAAGATAAATAGAAATCCAGCAAAGTAAAATATTCCCTGTGTTCTTCATAAGAATTTTTACAGAATATTGTATGTTGATTTTTATTAAATTTTTTTAGTGATATGCTCTATTAACAATATTAATGAAACCGTGTTTTCTATCTAATCTTGCTTTATTAATTGTTTATGCTACAATTAATAGGTCATTTATGTGGTTATGACTAATCTTGATTGGCTCCTATTTAATTACGTGTGAGATGTTATCAAATATCTAAAAAGATAAGGACTAATCTTTACATAGGAGTAACTTTGGTGGAGTTATGTGAAGAATGTGCAGAAAAAAATACAAGATTTATAATTAAAATTCATGTCGTTTTATAATTTTGTCACAAAGTATAGCCCTTTTCTTAAAATATTATAAACTTCATTATGAATGCAGTTTTATACTCAAGTACACTCAAACAAAAATATATTAAAACTGATGTTTTTCCTTTTCACGACTTAAAAATACTGATAGTCTTCAGTAAGTTCTCCCTGCATACGTAATGGATTTGATTTTGTTTAATTACTTTATTATAATTAGTTCATATTTTATTTGTTATTTTTGTTTTAATTTAGTCTGACTTCATAAACTAATACATGAAAGTTTTCTCTTTACTTAGTAAAATTACATTTTTAATTTCCTATTCAAGTAACTGAGGGTTTACCATGAAGTTATGATTAAAAAAAATATTTGAAAGGTTTAAAAATTAGATGAAACAGAAAAGATTTGATAAGATGCAACCTCAAAATTAGAGATTTTATAATTGCTGATTTTCAACTATAATAATTACAGTAACATTAAGTACAAATATTCATGATTTTCAACAACATAAAAAGCCCAACAAAGCTACAACTATAAGCATAAATTAAAACCTTGCATTCATGATCATAACATTATAAATCAAAAGTACTCTGTTCAAATTTGGTAGCAGACAGAGTCGAAGATTAAGAACATGCAGAACATCCTTAAAAACAAGCCACATGGTCTTTTCAAACACAGATTCATTAACTATAAACATTATTTGATCATTTTCACACATCAACAACACAAAGAAGAAGAAAAAGAGCTTCTTAACTCTGAATCTAAACACGAGGAAAGCACACGCCACCACTTCTTAGTGGATGCCGAAATCCGATGTTCTCAACGGCACCAACGGTGTTGAAGAAGCGTCTTTTGTACTTGTAAATCTCCTCCAACATCATCGACCGTTGGAGCTGCCGGCTCCGCCGCTCGTGCGGGCACGACCGGATCCGGGTCAGCCTCGGGCACCCGTGACCCGACCCAAACCTGCACCCGCACGAAACGGGTTCGCCTTCTGCGCCGCCGCCACGGTACGATAACGTGGTGCACTTGTTGCGTTCGTTTCCGTCGTGCTCGTCTTCGTGGGCCGGGTCGCAGAATTGGAAAGTTGAATACCTGAAGGAGTTCATTGAGGCTTGAGAGCTTGCGTCATCGTTGTTCATGAACATGTCATCTGCAACGAGTTCGAGTTCCAAGTTAGTTATGATTCTTAAAAGTAGCAAAATTTTGTATGGTTAAGATTAAATACAAAATAGTAGGTACCTTGAGGCCCTTCTAGAGCAAAAGGGTAATGGTGGCCACGAACATGGGTTTTGAAGGAGTTGGAAGCAGACATGTGGCCAGAACCACGTGGAGATGATGGAGAAGATGATAAGAAGAAAGGGTGGTGGTTATTGACATCTTCATCTTCTTCGTAGTTAAAGCTGTGCTGTCGTTGGTGGTGACACTTAACCCTGTCCCTCCAAGTTGGAACTAAAGCTGATACCTCATGATCTATCATGGCAGCAATCTCCAATGGTTCCAAGTGGCTGATCTCAAGTTCTTGCACCATCTCCATCGCCACCTGAATAGCCGTGTCTTTTAATGTATCAAATGGGAAGAACACATGTCTCGTGTGCCCTGATAGGAAACACAATCTTTAGTAAGAGACTTTGAATGTTGTCAGGATTGAGAAATTTATACACGGTTTTGGCCAATTTCTGTGTTGCATAATCAAGTTTTATTAATGCTTTGATTATGTATCGTATAAAATTAAGTGGGATCATGTTTATTTATTACATGATTTCATACTACCATCGATTTTTATGTGACACATAATGATTGAACATGATTATGTGGATGAAAGTGTGCATACCCTTTATGTCAGATATCCTCACTTTAAGGAAAACAGTGTTGTCCTCTTCATTTATTGAACCAGTAATTGTCATTTCTGCACTCTTTGTTTGATCACGATGATGGTCAATGGGAACTAGTGGGGTGGAATTAAGCTTTAGAGGGTGATTTGGAAGTAATGGTATGTTTGGTGGCAAAGGTATTTCAAGTTGGTCCACCGCTAAAAAAGGGTCCAACAAGAGCTCCTTAGCTGATGGTCTATCAGAGACATTTGACAAACATTTTCCCACAAACTTCTGGGCTTCCAAATCTGGGATTCTGTAGAACGCATTAGGTAGCTTCCCCTGATACATAAAATTATCCGAAGTATAAGAAATTAATGAATCATGTTAAATGAAGGGAAAATTGGGACAAGGGTTCAATTAAGCTTACCGAAGTAACTTTCTTGTATATTTGAGCTGGGTTGGCGCATTCACTGTATGGGAACTCAAAAGTAAGCAACTCTATCATGCACATACCGAAGGAATATATGTCTACCAGCTCGTTGTATTTCTCTTCATACAGTTCTGGTGCCATGAATTCTGGTGTGCCTGATGGTTCACATAAAACACAAAATTTCAGTTCATAACAAGGTCTAGACAGATAAGAACCAAAGCAATACAAATTACCACCCTCATATTTTGATTCATGTTCATTTTAAGTGCTAAATTAGAGCAAGAGGTGTTACCTATGACACTGTGGGCATGTTGGGAGCTACGAAGTATAGCTGCTAGGCCTAAGTCACCAATCTTGACCCTCCCCTGATGGCCATTGACAAAGATGTTGTCACACTTGAGATCTCTATGTATTACTGGAGGATTATGGCCGTGTAAATACTCCAAACCACTAAGAATCTGGCGAGCCCAAATCTTAACTGCTCGGATATCTACTCGCTTATACTTCTGCCTATACCTATAAACATAAAAAATATAGTATGCTAACACAAATATACTATAACTTATGAAATATAGATGGTTAATTTAGTCTGCATCCAATAGTATACAAGGTTCAGGGATTGAATGATTACTCTCTAAGTGTACCAGAGGTGAACAATTCAGTGATGAAGTTGAAGGTTCTGTTGTTGACATCGATCCAAGAACCGTAGAAGATCATCATAGAATCATGGTTGAGGTGCTTCAGGAGATGAACCTCTGAATAAAGGCGCTGAAGTTGTTCTGGTGAGTGAAAGACATCACCTAGTTTGACTTGGTTCCAAGCCACTTCCATCCCAAGTAACTCATCAAATGCCCTATACACAGTCTTCATTGCTCCTTTGCCAAGAACATCCCTGAACTACAAGCACCAACAATAACCATAATACATGTGAATTAGTCATCAGATCAGTCAACATGAAACAGATTCATATTTGCCAACAACTTTTATTATAACATGGCACATCAATAAGTAAGATGAGAAATGAGGATCAAAGAAAAACACTTACACGCCCATATCGACCAGATGGATCAGTTTCAACATATCCAAGCTGAGACTTAACTCCACCACTCGTGCAGAATCTTCCCTTGTACATGGCTGTATTGACTGTATCAGGCAGTTCCATCTCAACAACTTCTCTGGCTTATTGAAGCCGTGCTGTGCTTGCTACGTATAGACACAAGTACTAAATAATATAGCTACAAAACAGCATAGTTATATATGATCTCAAGCTGAGTTTAAGAAGCATTTGAAAGAGGGTGTTAGATAATAATACAAAGCTTCCACTCATGGCTCTCGTAGGAGACTCCAAATAAGAGCCACAAGTGCCTTTGAGTAGTCACAACTGGCATTAACCATCCATGGTATTTGAACAGCACCACGTGAAAGCACAGAGACAGAGAGACAAGGAGAGAGGACAGTATTTAAGATTTGTTTGGACGATAAGAGGACAAAGAAATCGTTTTGTGTAGATCAGACACTAATAATGAGTTAATAATGTGGCATGAGTTGAAACCCGGAATGAGACCACACCAGAGAGCGTGGATTCTGAGCCAAAGGGTTTTGATTAATTCATAGCTGGTGCCTTGGTGTTGAAGATAATGGAAGAACAAGGCTGTTTGAAGCGTGGGTTGGAAAATGAAAAGACCAAATAAGAGGAAACATGGATGCTAAATTTGGAGAATAGATTGACATGGTTTGATAGAAACATTTGTGGATAGGAGTGGTAGAATGTGAAAAATCGGATTGGAGAGAAGGTGATTATAGAAGGGTTGAAGATTTGTGATGTTGGTGGAGAAAGGAACAGGAAAGAAGTCCCAAATCGGATACGTGCATCACAGAACTTGCAAGAGAGTGTTGTAATTGGTGTTGAGTGTGTTATGTAGACTACATACTACACAGGGTGGGAAATTTTGTGGTGTCTCTTTCCAGTGTTGTTTCCTTAAGCGACAATCACGGCTTCCTTGTTGGAAAATATAGTTTTACATTTATGAATTTGGTTCTATTTAATTTTCAAATTTTCCTCGATTTGACCTTCCTTATTCTATTAGAAGGTATTTGGAGTTAAAGAAGTCAAAAATTGATTCTATAGATACCTTTAGAAAGCTATTAAAATTCCAAGAAAATTAGGTTAATTTGGATGAATTCAAATAGAAAACCCACTGAAGTTTCACATGCTTCAACTAGCTTGACATTTTTATTTTAATTTTTGTATTTTGATAATATCTTAAGTTGTGAGGTCGAGTATGTAAAATCAATGTCCAAATCTTTGGTGCATAATTGTCCAAATATTTCATCAAGCCGTTGATTAAAAAATGTGAACGTTTTTCTGAAGAATTTATCTTATCTTATTATTTAGTTAATTTCTGTACATTTTATCTTATCGCATAGTTAAGATGAAAATATGATATATACCAATAAATTGAGTTTAAAATTTAAAATCTACCAAACCAAGTATATGAACCTAAATTAATTTCTAAATGCATGACTTTTTTTATTAGATGGTATAATCCAATAATTTAGATGAATTTAATAAATATCAATTAAGTCATTCAGTTAAGAAAAGTGATGAAAAATTGCATAACAAAAAATATCTTAACGAAAGATTAAAAACAATATTTAATATAATTTTCTTAAAGTACTTATTAAACTTGAATGTATTTTAATAATTTAAATTAAGAATGAAACCTATATATACGTATTTATTTTTATCTCCAAATTTAATTTAAAAAATTGATATTATATATATATATATATATATATATATATATATATAAAATATTAGAGAGTTCGTATTCTAATTTCTAAATCTTATTGGAGTGTTTTTTTTAATTGGTTTGCATTCTTTCACAATCATGAACTACATTTTTCTGTTTTTAACATGTTTAATCTTTACCTTTATTTTATTTAGAATTAAAAAAAATGTTAATTAATTATAGGCGATTGATAATTAAAATTGTGCTTAAATTAACATAAACCAAAATTATAATCATGTTCTCATTTTTGTTAATAGTATTCTAAGATATTGTCCAGTGAAAATTCTAATTCAGAAAGATACATATACATACGGTTGGATTGTGATAACTTTACGACCACACAATTTAATATAATATTAATAACATATATATATATATATATATATATATAAAATATAATATAATATAATATAAATATAATATTGTTGATATAGCGTAACTAAGGTTACACAATTTAAAGTAATGTTTATAAGTTTTTTTTATATGTTAATTAATTTTTTCATTTTTATTGTGGTCTTAGGCTCACACTGTTCTCTAAGAATGTGTTAAAGCATGCACTGTTTATGGTAGAATCGTTTATTGTTTCATTAATTCATTTTGCTTGATCTTAGTTTTATCTGTTCATTGATGGCAATAATGGATCCAATAATGGTAATGGCATCTATTGTAGTTGTGGATGGTGTCACAAAGAACAAAGTTGAATTGCTCTTTGCCTCTGTTGCTTGCAACAACTGCGACAATGGTAGCTGCACATGGAGATTGGAGTAGAAATCTATACAGAGAGTAACACCAAACACTGCATCCACTATGCCATGCAATTATTATGAAGCATCTATAGATACTTTTCATTCACAACACAAACAATAATTCATATCAATCACTCTTTTCAAACTTTTATTTTGGTGCGGTTTCGGTAGATAAAGAAAATAAAGGGGTGCAAAAAGAAAAAGAAGCTATTTTTTTTAAAATCAATATTTTTTGTCAATTGGGCCGTACGTAGTCCAAAGAAGCATGGCTCGGTCCAATAAGGAGAAATGGCGACACGGGTGCTTCGACCTCCAAAACGGAGGGCGTAATGCCAATACGACAGCGTGAGTCGGAGTCCGAGACCTGAAACGCTGAATTGTTGTTACAGTTGGTAGCCATGGCTGCTGCTACCACAAAACTGCTTCTGCCACTGTCGTTTTTGCTTCTTCTGCCGTCGTTTCTTCCGAATGCTGCCGCTTACAGAGCCGGCGACATCGTTCCCATGAGCCGCATGGGTCAATACCATTCCGTTCGTTCCCATTTACCTTTTCACTCTTTGCGATTTTCTCTTCCTTTCATACTGCGTCGTTTCATCTCTCACTCGTTTTCTTGTATTGTAATTGCAGTCGAGAACCGTGTGGCACGACCTCATTGGCCGCCACTGCCCCATCTTCGCTGTGAATCGCGAGGTACCGAGGTCGTTGATTTAGGGTTTTCTTAATTTAATTAATTAATTAATTTTTATTATTTGCTATTTTTTTTTCTGAGAATTGGCTTTGTAGGTGTTGATGCCAATACCCAAACCCACGGGTTTCACTGGTGCTGATGCTTACAAAATGTGAGAAATTTAAATTCTCTTCTTTTAATGTGTGCCTTTTGAGTTTATCTGGTTTTTAAGTTCAGTGTCTAATTTGCCTAAATTATAAGAAAACAAAAGCCTCTATGTAAACTCGAACTTGGTAAGAAGTAATCTCAAGGATTTGCTGTTTGTACTGTGACTGTCTTTGTGAAATGATAGTTATTCTGTGCAGAGTGAATGGTGCGTGAGTGATTCGTTTCTCTATTCTGGGAATAATTATGCTGGAATATTGGTAAAATGAAAATTCGAAGGTAGTTTGGCTGAATTTAGGGCTGTGGAATTTTAACCACATATTGCTGCAATGCAAGAAATGCTGGTTTCCTATTTTTCTTACAGTGCATGGGTGAGAAAAGTGAACTTGGACTGCATGTTACAGGAAATTAAAGGAATAATTTATCATATTCTCAACACAATTAATTGAAATTCTGTGCTATTTATTTATTGTACCATATGTGGTGATTGCATTGTCGTGATGAGTTTCGGTTGACCTTGTGTGTATAATTGCATTTCTTCTGGAGAAAATATGGTTAGTTTTCTTTATTTTGAATTTATCTGCAGATCATTTCAAGTTGGGAGGGAAAAGTTTTTAATCCCATGGCTTCTCGTGGTTAATCGTAAAAGTACGGAGGTTCCAATGATTGAAGTTGATCTGGTAATTTTGTGTTCAAGATAGGTCATTGATATGATCTTGTTCAGTTTATTCAATTATTGTTGCTAGCACATGGATTGATTGAAATTTTAATGTGTCGCAGAGGTATTCAGGTAGTGATTTGCATGGTGTCACAGCTAAAGTTGTGGATATGCCTCATCATTGTACGTTGTTCTTCTCTAATCATATTTTTAAAAAAACATTAAGTTCTTTACGTAGAGGCTGATAACTGGGTTGTGACATGCCTAAGTCCATTACATTTTAAGAACTTTAGAAAGTGAAAGTATTATTCTTAGCTTACACATGTGACCTTTTGTCTAGATTTGTCCGAAATGTGTTTGAATCTGGAAATGTCAGGGACTGTTTTTGGTAAACTGTTTGTGGATTCAAAAGATTTTTAATTTAACGTTCCTAAAGTTTATTTGAAATTTGTCAGTATTTAACTCTTTAATTCTTCATTTCCTTCTAATTTATGTTTTTCAAACTTTTCTTTTATGAGGTGACCGTTCTACATATCAATTTTACCTACCGTGTATAATTTTAGTCACATTTGTCATATTCATGTATGGATGCTCCAGTCTCTATAGATTCTCCTCTAACTCCACATGATAGTATTCAAATTTTATCAGTGAAGGCATTTTTCTTTTCTTTTCTTACCAAGGTCTGAAGGCATTCCATTCTCTGTTATTATAAAATGTTGAGAAACTTGAAGGTTGTGACTTAGTGTTGATAAACTTTTATTATCAGTAATGAGAACTGATTGGAACCTGTATATTCTGTAGACATTGCCTTTCATAATGAATATAAATAAGTTGATACCTTATACTTTGATGAATTCCTATATGCCATTTGTCTGGTATATTGAAGAGAAACATCGGGCAATATGATTACTTGAGTTGTGCTTTTGTAACTTATTTCTAATGGCCTTGAGGATTTTGTTGTATTTACACAATCTGTTTTTGCTTTATAGATGTTGAAGTTCACCCTGAGATTCGTAAACAATTCTGGGACCCTGAGCATTGGCCAAAGCATATACTTGTCCGATATACATGGTTTGTGTCATTTTAGTTTCAGCTGTGTTCACATTTTATATAGTTTGTCAATATTAATTTTAAAGTTTGGACAAATTTATTGTTATGGAAGCCCTTGATATAATTTGCTTGCATTCGAGGGATTGGGTTATGATGTTGGGATTCATTGTTTTTGAAATCTTGTTATGCTAGCAGCGTTTTGTGGTAGGACTTTTACTAGTTATACTATAGTATTTGACCTATAATATCAATCTACAATGGAATTAGTTACATTTTGCTCTCAATGTATGATGGTATCGATTTTTTGTTTAGTTTCAGTTTCCGAAGATTCTCAGTTATATATTTGAATACCCCTTTTCATTGATGATGATATAGCAAACAAGTTGTAATTTAAATAATTAAATGGCAGTGTTTATGGCAACGGTTACTGTCAATAGATGGTCCTTAATTTTGTTATTTCCTTTTGATTTGCTGTTCCCAAACTTGACGATAAACATCATAAATTTATATACATCCTTCTGATTTGCAGTTCTCCAACTTGACGACAAGCATTGTCTATTTATATATATCTAGTGCAGGCTTTAAGTGCATTTAAATCACTAATAACCTTTTCCCTTCAAACATAATTTGTGTTCTTAACTCCTATTGTTGCAGTATTTATTAAAACACTTGAATGAACACATTAGTGTTTTGCGTCAGTTGGTGATGGACATATGAACTTTCCGTGCTCCTTTAGTCCTATTCATCGTTTAATAATAAGAAATATCATAGATTGGGGAAAGGAACACTTGCTTAGTATGCTTTCTAAAATATTTCAGGAAGGAACACTCAGAGATAGATGTGACTTCAGGATTTTTTGTTCTGTTTGGTTCAGGTAAATAAATACCTTTCTCCTGATTCTTTACATGTATGGCGCATATTTATCGAGAATACTTGATGATTGCGAGAAATGAGAACATTCTGTAATCGCCCTTGGATAAAATTTAAGGGCCAGGGTAAATTTTAAGACTCTCCTCCCCCTCCCCGATGTGCTGGTTCCATGTTTCAGAGGTTTTCAAAATTGCTTTTCCCAAGTCAAGTTCTGATACTATTGTAGTTTCTCGTTTCATGAATTATCCCTAGAATTGCTTTTCCCAAGTCAAGTTCTGATGATATTGTAGTTTCTCGTTCATGAATTCTCCCTAATAATTGCTTCTAGTTCCAAACGCCTGTAACAGCTTCTAGCTGAAATTCATTCTGCCCATATAGCCAGAAATAGTTGTTCTGATCTTGGTTCCCCCTGAATTTATTAATGAATTACAGGATGTCCTGTTTCATCAATGAATGTTATATGCCTTTGACCCACATTTTACTCGCTTATCTGTTTAAACAGGAGGTATAATTATATAGGCAAGTTACATGTGACTCCTTCCATCAATGAATTTGTCATGACTATAGTCACTATACTAAGCCATTTCTCTATTATAGAGTATAATGTCACTTGTGTGTACGTCATTGACATGACAATGAACCATAAGCATATTATTTTCCCTTGAACAAAATATTTTCTTCTACTCGCCCCATTAGTGATGTCACAATCACATCCCTCACTGGGCCTGTATGTAATGAGAGTTGTAATCTTTCTGAAACATGGAGTAACTTGGATGGGCGAAATGTGGGATTGGGGTAAGAGTTGGGGAGGAGAGTATCATGTTATTCTTTTTAATTTTAAAGTAAAGGTAATCCTGTCGTTTAATTTGTTAAGACACACACACACATAACAGAATATCTCTTGGTAGCTTTCTTGTCAGTATGTTTTCCTTGAAAATTGCAATATTACCTCTCATTTTTGTGCATCTACCTATTGACAAGATAGTCAATATTTTGGCACCCCTTATCTGTCATTTGGTGGAGACAACGTACCTGGCTGCACCATACTTTTAATTTTAGAAATAGTAGTAATTTTACCGTTAAGTTTTCGAGAATGTACGTTTGCTCAGGATTTAAATTACTTGAAATATTCCTTTTTAAAACAAAAGGACGATGAATTTGTAGATAGCGTTGTATTTTACTGAGCGAGTGTGCACTTTTGCTGTTACTAATTTTAAAAATATGCAGGACTCATGTTGTCATTCATCCTTTCAATCTACGTATTGCAATCATCACGTGACAAACTGGAAAGGTACTTCTTGGTTCAAACATGTAAAAATAAAATTTCTTGTTTTGTTTAATTCACGGCAGTAATTTTCATGCTGTTTGAATTCTCAGATTTGTAAGGGAAACGGTTGTAGAAAGCAACATGCCTGGTGAAGTGGTAGCAAAGGTTGAATAATGCATCCCTAATGCGAATGATGCAATGTATACATTGTAATATTGTATTCGTGAATAGAAGAGATCTGTTTTGGAGGGGGAGAAAGGGATGTTGTTCTTTCATCGTACACAAGCTATGAACCAGTTGTTTATTTTCTTGGTAAAGGAGGTGAGAATGGGAGTTGGATATGGGGACGAGCTGTGCAGTGGGAAGCACCGAAAGTTGAGAGATTGGGTTTATTTCATAGGGAGAGGCTGGATTGTAACAACACTGCATTTGGTTAAATACTTAAAATGCTATAGAAGAATAAATCAAAATGTAATGTATTAGTTCAAACTGATCGGAATCATTTCACCTTGTTATAGTTATTTATGTTCATTCCACCAACTTCACAAATTACTTTGACACTCCTAGATAATCCCTGTCTTGTTGATCGAATTATTTTGTTTTTCTCCCTAAAGGCTCGTCATTTGTTGGTCTTGAAACTCTGAGAAGTGTTAGTAATATTTTTGTAATTCACTTTTTTTGCATTTTATTATTTGTTATAATTTTAGAGGCAAAAGCACTAAACAGTTTTTTCGTTTTTTATCTAAGGGGTGCAATAAAAAAAGGTGGATAAAGGTGGATAAGTTGTGTCATGGTGATACGACTTCTTTACTTGAATAATGTTTTTACTTGAATAATGTTAAAAAAATTGTGTTTTCATGATACGATTTTAGTATTTTTTTATTATTAAAGTCGTGTCCGTTAATACGATTTTAATTATTTTTTAAATTGAAGTCGTGTTAACATTCAGTTCAAGTTTTTTAAAATTTTGTGTTTGTCTAGTTGTGTCACATTTTGTGTTTGTCTAATTGTGTCATCTATGATTTACTATTTTCGTAAAAGAAAAAATTGTATCATTTTACGAAAAAATTGCACCTACGGTATTTTTGTTAATTTCAGAACTATGACAGTGTAAGTTGGAACTGCTTGGTTTTTATTTGTAAAATCAATAGAATTAAATTGCATCTTTTATAATATTATATTGTATAAATCAAAATTAGATATTTATAGAACTATATGGATAATAAAAAAAAGTATATTTAAGCTTATTTCTTATAAACGAAAGACTTTGGAATCAATATTATTACATTTTCTTTGGGATGTTCGAAGCCTTCAAGTTTTTTACGTGCAAAAGATACAATTTCACTGCTATATATATAATACGCAAAGCAAACCTTGATTCTTATAATTTATTATTTTTACATATTTGTGTGATACGAAAATTAAACTATGTCAAATATACTAACATATAGTTGGTCCATGTAGAAGTGAGGAGCAGTTAAGATTTATGAAAAAAAAAAAACAAAATCATGAGGAAAAT
>Ga0209700_105797_pt1 | contig 20172 bp, 11 predicted proteins | sample SiratroredBW_FD_187528 | JGI IMG/M metagenome (GOLD analysis project Ga0209700, IMG submission 187528) | Root nodule microbial communities of legume samples collected from California, USA - Siratro red BW (SPAdes) (version 2) | ecosystem: Host-associated > Plants > Roots > Nodule | place: USA...
TCCAATCCTTATTCCTGTGAGACTACCCTTGAAAGTACCCGTTTCTGTTCAAGAACCAATTAAACAAGAATATCAGCATTTTTTTCTGGAAAAGTATGCTTTTGATAATTTTACCTTTGATTATTGTACTTTTAAACTGATAAAAATCCAGTCTTCAAATTTTTAAAAACGTGTATTTTCTTGACGTCTTTATATTTAAATTTAATGGCAGTTAGAAAAACTAAATTAATATAATATGTTATATTAGCTATTTTCATATTTAAATTTAACATTTATCATTATAAAGTTAATAAAAGAATAAATTCGCATATTTTTTTGAAAACTTAAAGATGAATTAATCAATTAAAATGCGAGAACCAGTATGTATCTAACACTGCTTCTATTTAACAAATAGGATTAGTGATATAACCTGCAACTTTGGCAATTCCAAGAGCGAGGCCAATTATGGAATAGGCAAAGGACATGATTGCTGCAACTATGGAGAGCCACCATGTTTTATGAAAATCTGGAATTTGAGAGAATATAATTTGGATTATGCCAAAGCTGATCATGAATGGGTTGCTCGTCATTTGGCATGGACCGTTTTTACCCGTGGAATGGAAACAGTTGGACCTTTGTATCGCCCTGTCAAACCCATAACACTTAAATTCAAACAAACCCATAATTAAGCAACATATATCCTATGCTTGAAATTAATATTGTGAATGAGTGAGGTAATTTCAGTAGCATCAGTAATCTACATATTCCATACTTTTTATGAAGTAAAATTACCTTAAAAGGCAGTAAGTATTACTGTTATTATTAATTGTTTTGAGAAGCAATTTTTACATTATTAAAGAAACTTAACAAATAGCATTCTAATAATAGCTTAAAATTATTCTTATTAAAATTGAAAAAAGGAAAACAGGAAAAAAAAATGGGTTACAAGCTTCTTTCTGGTACAAATATAGTTTAAATGCTAATATCATATAAAGATAACTTACCGTCGAAGTTATTGTTTTGTACATGGAAAAAAATAACAAAGTTTTATTTAAAATATTTGGATTTACTTTATTTTTAAAAATTAGCCTGGTAGTTAGGAGTTATTCATCCCAATATGCTACTGTCTCGGCTAATTTACTGCTCAGTCTCAACTTTCGAGAAGTTGTCTCAAAGGAAAAAAGAAAAAAAAAAAATACCGAAGTTCGAAAACGTGTAACATATTCTATTATTTACTAAAAAACTACTATAATCTATCTATCTATCTATATATATTTCACACGATTTAAATAATTTTCATTTCAATAATAAATTTTTTTAACACATTTTTAACTTATAAATATATTTCCTCTTTTCAACGATACAATATTTTTTTCATTGCATATCTAAATTTTTTATATTTTTCAATTAAATTTTTTTATTAATTATAATGATGTAGTTGTTGTTTTATTTTATCATTACTTATATAGTGAAATAGTTTGATTTTAAATTTCTTATAAGTTTGGATATTTTTAATTAAATTTTTATTAAAAATTATTAAGTGTTCAACTTTTTTTTAGGATTAACTAAAACACTTCAAAAGAAAAATGAAATTATAAAACTTTAATGATTTTTACCAATGTTTCGTGTTTTCATATAGTTTATTTGATCTTTGATTATAGAATTTAATTTATAAAATTAAATAATGGTTTTTTATATAAAAATAGTTAGAGTTTCATAATTTAATTTTTCTTATTATCCAAATCTATATTATAGACTACAAAATTAAACGATCTCATTATCTTAATTGATTTAATTAAAATATATAAAAGTTTTAGACACTCAATATAATAATTTTTTTAATAAAAATTTAATTAAAAATATTCAAACAAAGTTAAAATTTATTAAATTATTTTTTATTTTTATATATAAGCAAACAACAAATCAAAAATTTAATTAACAAAAAGTATAAAAAAAAGGCTCAATTAAAAAGTAAAAAAATATAACTATTTAATAAAATAAATTTTTAATAAGAACTTACATAAAAATATTTATATTCATAAAATTTTTAATTAAGTCTTTTAAGAGACATTATTTGATTCTAATAAATCTTGAAATGATTTATAAAATTAATATGTTTACAATAAGGACTTGGGACAGGATATACAAATAATCTTTTTGTAAGAAAACACAAACACTCATATGTCAAATCTGTTGAAACTTGAAGATAAAGACGATTTGAAAATAAAGTTCGTTGTTAAATTTTCAATGATTTATGATTTGAAGATCATGTAAGTGGTGACTCACATCATGCTAATAGAAGCTGCAATTGTGTATCCTACAGCGGTGCCGTAAAGATTTGTGTACTGAATTATACCACAAAAGGTATCATAGTGCCTGCCTGCAAAGTCCAGAAAAACAAGTCACCTTATTTTTCCCATCCTTCATAAATCACATTTCAAAAGTCAAAGATTCTTTCAACTACTACAAGTCAATAATGACAGCACAAGGTTGTCCTTTTGATTTTAAAGTGTTTGTTCTAGTTTCATGCTTCTAGGTCTATATATATAATAAAAAAATAAGAAAAAAGGAAGTATAATATATGATGAGACAAACCAATCAAATTACCAAATTGACAGAGAAAAATCTTCGTTCACACTAAAACATTTCAACAAATTTCAACCAACAGACGTGTGCCTTTGAAAAATCGAGTCAACAGTGCAATCAATCATGCTGGTATAGTCATAAAGGACAAATTATAATTAGCCAAAAAAAATAATATAGGTGAAAGCAATTTTCAGTTAGACTTATTGAGAAAAGACGAGTAAAATATAAGGCAGAAAAATAAACAAAATGGATCATAAGTGCTAACAGTGATATATCATGTTCAAATATCATTACCCAATAAAGAAAAAAAAGCATGTGATTCATACAAATTTTCTCTATAATTTTTAAAAAATTTGAAAAATAAAAATGTTTATAAGAATATGTTCATAATGCTGTCTCTCTCTAAAGAGAATAAAGAGGGGATTATGATTTGTCTTTTTTTTATATACATATTTCGAGAAAATAATGGTACAACTACTCATACTAAATGTGTATTTTTTTTTTACCAAGAATGGTTTGAACTGCATCCATGAAAGTATAGTTTCTCTTCCCAGAAACGGGGTCACCACAGCGATAACAATCAGCGAGAAGCGACGTCGTATACAGCGTAACAACACTGAAGAAGATCATAACTGCAGGCCCAACAACCCAACCCATTTGAGCCATGGCCCATGCCAAAGACAGCACTCCTGAACCCACCACTGCTGTTATTATGTGGGAGCTTGTAGTCCAAAGGGTCCCTATCTCATAATCATAATAACCAACCCATCAAATATTATATCATATAGAAATCATCACCAAAATCAACAAAGTCATCAAAAGAGTACCTGTTCGTTTAACATGGCCATCATCATCGTAGAATTTGGAGTCACTTTGTGCAGAAACACCATCTATGGAGTGAGCCTCCATGCCAAAACCTTGATGATGGTGGCTAAGGTTGTTTCTGGAAGAGTATTCAACCATGGTTATGGACCCCGAGAGAAAATAAAATATGGTATATAACAAAACTATGAGGATGTTACTGATAGAATTGAAGATATAGTGGTCTTGTTTTGTTCGTGCTAACAATCATGGAGTTTGGGTTCACGAATCAAAAACAACACGCGTGCCCAAAGAAAGAGGAGGTACAAACACTATTGTGTGCACCACCAAGGCTTAGGAGCGATCCAAATCGACACAAATCAAATCAGTGATAGATTCGTAGTGTGTTTGCCTTCAAAATGGAGAGTATTTATAAGGTTTAAAATAATTCTTTGAAAATTCAATTACTCCTCACCATTCATTAAAAGGTGTATTTTATCAGAAGAAATAATAATTAAATCCACCAAAAAAAAAAATTAAATGTACAGTTGTCGTTCACCATTTTTAAATTAAAAAAACGTGAATTGCAACAATGGATTTGATTCTATTTACTGGGTTTATATAATTTAAAAACTTACGCCATGTATTTGGTAATATAAAATAGTTTTATAGGTCACATTTTTTTTTTATGTAAGTCCTTAAAATATTACCAAAATAGCTATCACCGTTTCAAGCGACGGCATTTCAAGATTATTACAATGTATTGTAAAAACAAAAATCAGTATCTTATTTTAAAATAATTTTAATATCACCTATTTTATAAATAGATTACTTTGACTTGGAATGAGGAAAAAGTTAATTTGGGGATATATTAAAGAATAATATTTAATTAAACAGTGAGAAAAATAATTATTGTGAAATTTTGAGAAACAACTAACACTGCAGATATTTACTTATTTAAAAGCATACAGAAACATTCGAATCGGGTACCAGTTTAAATAGTAGTTGAAAAAGTGTCATTTGAGAAAGCTTTTATTTTTTAAAATATCTTTTAACTAAAAAGTGCTTTTGAAAGCGATTAACTGAAATCAGAAGACAAAAGTAAACTTTACTGTTCAAAACTCAATTAACGAAGAGGAAGAATCACTAAATTTTCCCAGTTTCTGGTGGATTTTCAATACATTTTAATCAAAGCAATTCGACTTAAAAAGCAAGCTGGTTTTGAAGTAGACTACATAATCGATAAATATTCCTAAAACTTATGTGGTCGAAACTAACCCCTTTTCCCGGTGTGTGCGGCATAATCCCATTCTCTTTAGCTATAATTGCAGAATGCTTTTCAAGCTTTGAACACGATATACACACATTTTGCAGCATTATCTTCTCAAAATATATTATCAAAACAAGGGGAATAAACACAGCACCGTCGATAACAAACGCATTATTCTAATTCAAAGAGAAATGAATCTTTGAATATTCTTCTAACATTGGATGGTTGTGGTTATTGGTTTTATTCGCTGTTCATAACAACTTGTCCCAACAATTCATTTTCTCCTTCAACACAGATTTTTCCAGACGGAACACAGATTGTGGAATATTGAATCGACGCAATTACCATCAATTTCCCAACACTCTTTTCCACAGTACAAAACACTCTCAAAAAGTTCTTGTTTCTGAACCAAACACACGCTATCTCAAATTTAGGGGTACTATCATCTATGCATATTTTATACTTATTTCTATCGGTATTGTGTAGATAATATTCAGATTCAGCTAAATCTGAAACTCGAACAAAACCAAAGGCATTCGTTGAAACTAAGAGCACCGAGCAGAAACAAAATCAGTGATGAAAAAAGTAAAATGCACGAAATTCAATTGAGAAGCACAAAAATGAAAGAGATTTGGAAGCAGTTAACATTACTTGATTGTGGAAGCAAAAGAGAGGGTTTGTTGTTGCTGCTGTTGGTGTGAGGAGTGAGTGAGAAATTTTTTTGGTCAAAATTTGAACACATGCGAAGCTATTTAGAAGCCCAAAAGTGATATTTCTTATAGTTATAGCTCAATTTTGGATCCGCTTCAATTTTTGCGTGTGGGACAATGACCTATCTCTCCGTCACAATCGTTCACACTTTCTTACAGTCAAAATACATCATCTTAATTATTTTATTAATCAAACATCAATCATAATTAATCATATAAATTTTTAATTAATCCTGATGCTTACCGGTATTGCTTAACTATTGCAGTTGTTTTGGCAATTACATTAGTGTTTCTAAAGTTAAGTAATTGTAGAAAACAAAAACATTAAAGAATTACTAAAAATGGTGTTGTATTGAATATAATACTAATGGGTTGAATTTGAAATTCAACAGGAATTTATAGAAAATGCATTGTTAATATAGTACTGAGTGACAGATATTTTTCGCAGAGGATAATCCTATTCAAATTAATATACTATATTGTTATTTAAATTAAAATACAATTAGAATTACATTTAAAAATGGTATTTGATATAAATAGCTGATTAAAAATGAAAATTTAAGGAAAAGATTCACATAGGACAAAAAATTCAAATTAAGTATGTGTTGAGATAAGATTAATGGAAAAAATTCTATTTTCAGTTTTTAATAACTTGCTATTTGGTTAAAATAAAACAAAAATCGAAACGCGTGTCAATAGTTTATGGAAGTTTTTGTGATGAATTGATTGAACTTAAAATCTGTATGGAATATACGATAAGATTGAAAGAAAATTTATACACATTGGAATTGGCATCAAGTAGCTTCTGCATTTTACGCGTTTTCGGAAATGAAGAATGAAAACGTGGGGTTAAGCTATTTGATTAATAAAAAGGGTCTGTTTGTCGGTACGTGTGCCTCACACACACAAACAAACAAAAATATAAATATAAATATATATATATATATATATATATATATATATATATATATATATATTTATATTTTTATTTTTTTATTTATTTATTTATTTGAATCTACCTCGTGAGCCTCTGTTTTTCTTTTCTACAGAAAAGCTTCATTTTTACTCTAGAAATATTAAATTACTATGAGAATAGAAAGAATAAAATTAGAAAGTGAGGGTCTGTTTACTTTTATTTTCAATTTTTTTAATTATAAAACTATCATTTTTTAATTTAATTTTTGTTTTAAACCATTTATAAGAAACAGTGAAAACAGTTTGTTTTTGGCTTTTTTCTTTTCTGTACAAATATTTTAAAACAAGATAAAGATTAAAATAATATAAAAATTTGTATATCGAAAGTGAAAAAAGAAAATGAAAACACGAAATATAATCAGAAATAAACAGAAGGAAAGTGGGAACAACAATATCCTAAAATATTCACGTTTATTTTATAAAAGAAATAAGAAATAAAGATAGTGCAGGATAAAAGAACATCTCTAAATAGAGGAAGATGGGCTTTTATTTTCTATCTTTTTAATTTAAATATTTTCTCTAACGAAAAATTTAAATTATAAATAATTTAACGTCAATTAAAATTGATTTTAAATAATAAAAAATCATTTTAATAACTATGCATATTACTAAAAGTTCTTTGAGTAAAATAGTGTATTAACTCACAGTGTAAAAAAATTTATTACCATTTAGTAAGTCACTAACGATAAATTAATTGAGTTTTACACTCAGTATTTTAAAAGTCACATAGAAAATTATTTTTAATTAATAAATTTTTAAAACCTTTTACAATAACAATAAACATAAACTAAGTTTCAATCCTCTTTTACAAAAACCTAATCGCAAGAGGTGGATAGTCCTTTTAATAAGAATTAATCTAAAATATCTTACATTATTATTTTTTTACGGAATAGATCTTTAAACAAAGTAATTTCTTAGTTCAATTGATAGTTTGCGAAATACATTAATTTCATAAGTTAGTAATTGTTCCATTAATAATAGGGGTAATTTGAAAAAAATATATATTTAATGTTTTTAACTAAATTAATCTTTTTTTTTATTTTTAATATAATTAAAGTTGGTTTGTCTTAGACTTTGAACATCAACCACCAAGCTCCGGTCTCGAGACCGGCGGAAAGAATATCGAAACTTCATTAATTAAATAAGACGTGAAAGCAATATAAATTTGTGATTTTCGCAAAAGTTTCCAGAAATAAACTAGTATATTTAAAAAAATATATTTCAATAGTTATCTTTAAGCTATATTTGTTTTTTATCAAACTTTTTTGAAATATTTGCTTTTTAAGGTATATTTATTATTGATTTAAATTAGAGCAACTTGTTATTATTTTTATAGGACCTAAATTAAAAGTTAGGTCGAGTCCTTTTCATAATCTACACATTCATTTGTTTTAAAAAAAATTAATCGTGATATATTTTTCTGAGTTCAATAAATAATACCACTAAAATTGAAATGCATTAATGTCTTAATTTCCTTGACGGCCTAATTTTGTTACGCATAAATAACTCGCTTTGACTTTTCACATACACACATCATACTAATCTTAAGGAAAATTATAGAAAAACATAAACAGGTTAATTAATTAATTGGTCTTACAAGAAAGTGGGGAGGGTGTACCTTACATGATCATTATTGAAGAAAAACAATACATCATTTGCAGACACCCCTACCAAGATGTGATACCTTTTTCAAGCTAACAAACCAAATGAATGGTTGGTGTGAGAGTGAATGACCCAAAACAAGAAACTGTGTTCTTGAGACATTGATGCATTCACCATTTCTATTATTTTACAACATACAATTACAAAACATGTTCTCACGTGGTCTAAGTTAGGCCATTATCCAAAGTTTCCTTTCTCTATTAATTGCCAACAATGTCTTCTATTATAAATTTCTTGAGCACCCTCTGCTGCTCTATTATTACATTCGTATTCACGTGTCGTTTTTGTTTAAACCGCGTGAATTGTTTGTCAGACGCGGCGTTCGGCACACCATTTTCCCTCTATTTTTGTTTCCTTCTGTTGCACCTGCCACCACCTCTTAACTCTGTCACTCCGATTTGTTTAACAATGGTCCTTCTAAGTAAGCTCCCAAAAGAGAAAAAAGAAACAAAAAACACAAACAAATGAACTCTCATAAACTCTAACACATCTTTTCCCAGTCTAAGTTCAATATAATTATCTTTTGCCCTCATAAACACTACACTGACAGTGATAATATCACACTGAGTTCTTCCAAACAAAAAATGGTCACATCTATATTTGCTTTGGATATTGTTTTAGACTTTACTCAAACATGTGAATAGTGCTTGAGAAAGCATGAACTGCAAGTTAACTCCTGCATTCTGCTACACTTTGATCGCATTCTATAGCTCCAAATACGCGGAATCTCCAAAATTGTTCATCCCCAATTTGGACAAGTAATTATTGATCAATGTCATGAGAGAGGTCATCGCATTGGAAGCAGGGATATGGACATAACAAGAGACGGTCAAGTGCAGTACACACGATTTAGAAAAGACAATTAAATTTTAACTGCAACACAGTTAAATTTTTTTATTATATTAAGTATATAAAATTTGTATATTTTTTTAATTAAGTTTTTGTTTAGACAATTGAGTGGTATGGATGTGGATGTTACTCTCTGTGTTATTGTCTTTATATGATAAATATAAATAAAATTTAATTAAATTTTAAATTTTTCATAAATTTAGTATTTTCAATTGAACTTTTATTAAAAATTTTGTTTCATTAAGGGTTTAAAGTTTTTATATTTTTCAATTTAATTTTTATCCACAATTGAAATGAAATGAATTGACTTAATTTTGCAGTCTTAAAATAAAATATTTCAAATTTAAATAGTAAAAAAATAAAATTTGGAAACCTTAATTGTTTTTACTAAGGTCATTTTCTCATGTTTTCATATAATTGATTTTATTTCTTGTTCTAGTATTTAATTTATAAAATAAAATTATGTCATTTTCTATCTTAGTTTTTTATTATTCAAGTTCGGAATGTTGTGTTTAAGATTATAAAATCACACAGTGGTATCACCCAAAATAACGATAGAAATTAATTGAAAAATATAAAAGTTTTAGGAATTTTTTTAATAAAGACTAAATTAAAAATAATCAATTTTATAAAGAATTTAAAACTTAATTAAATATTTCTTTTATTTTGAATGTGGAAACATGTAAATTATAACAACAAAGTAACAATCATCTCATCATAAATGTAAAATTATATGGCAGGAAATATATAAATTTTGAATACTCAATTTTTTAAATAAAAACTCGATTGAAATAATTCAAAATTTTCATAATCTTAAAATTTTGAAATAATCATTATGACGTATGATAATATAAATAATATTGTATCATTACTTTTAGATCTGTATCAATAATAATATAAATAATATTTGTGACCTATGTGTCTAATAGAAATTACATGTTTTTTCTTTTTATTTAGCATGGTATTAAAAGTTCTTTATGTTATATTTCTTTAGCTTTCTATAAAGTATCTGAATTTTTTATTTTATGAGGATACTCTCAAAACTTTTCTTCCTCTACCTCTTTTCTCCATCACAACCTGCAAAGTCCCATCTCCATTTCTATCAAGATTGATGAAGATAACTTTTTCATTTGGTACCAACGAGTAATACTACTATTAAAGGATTAAAACTTGCTACATTCTTGAAAACTCAAGAATAGCCTCCAAATTTTTTGTCTCTAGAGGATGAACTCGAAAGATCATTAATAAAGAATTTCTTCAATAGGAACAAAAAGACCAATAATTGGTTGTGTTGTTGTTGTCACCCATGACTACTGCTCTCCTTATTAAAATGGTGGGTCTCAACATGTATTTTCAAATCTATAATAAATTGTGCGTCTACTAAGCTACTCAGAAAAAAGCAAAGATAAAGAAACTAAAGATTCAATTAAGGATGCCCAAGAAGGACAGATATATCTCTGTTTATTTATTTGATATAAAGAAGAGTGTAGACGTGCATGTTAACATCAGTGCCTCTATATCTACAGATGATCATGTTGAAATGATTTTAGATGAATTGTTCGAAAACTATGATAACTTTGTCACTTCAACCCGTATATCATAGAAGAAATAGAAACACTCTTCCTATCTCAAGAAGAACGAAAGATTTGAGAAATAGAAGGTTGTTGAACACTCCATTATTTAAGCTTATCATGCCTCGAGTTCTCGGTTATCTCGATAAAATCAAAATAACAAATCAAGATACAATGGATCTTCTAAAAGAAACACTTAAAATTTCTCAAGAGACAAGTCAGAGACACACAAAAATTATTGCAATTCACGGACAAGATTTGTTACTAACCCAATGTCAAACACCTCTAATTCTTAGCAGAATAGCAAACTACTATCAAATATGTTGCAAAATTGGTCATTTTGCTATCAAGTGCTAGCATAGGTATGCTATTGACCATCAATCTTCTATTTTTGTCAATACTTCACAGTTTTCAAATATAGATGATGGTGATAGTACTCATTCTATTCTTGGAGCACCTTCCATTATACAAGATCCTCTCTCTCTCTGGTATCTTGATAGTGGTGTTTCACACCACATTACTAATGATGCTAACACCTTCTCTGTCAAACACCACATGAAACTGTAAAGCTTAGCAACGATACATGTATGAATGTTAAAGTTGTTGACTTTGTTGTATTCTCTAATATGAATAATTTCAATCAATTTTTTGTTAAATATTTTACATGTAACCCATATTAACAAAATTTATTAAGTGTGTCTAAACTTGCTCGTGACAATAATGTCTTTTTTGAATTTCATTTTAATGCCTCTTATATCAAAAATCAGGTTCCAAAGCAAACAATTTTTAAAGGAAATCTCAAAGATGGCTTATAAGTGTTTGGAAATTTTCCAACATTCTTTGTATAATGCAAACATCACTACTGTAGATCCTATTGAGTCTACCGAAAAACTTTGACATTCACACTTAGGACATGTTGCTATCGATACTTTTAAGACAATGTTGGAATCTTATATAATATTTCATTGAAGAATAATGAAATTTTTTGTGATACCTGTGTTAATGGAAAGACTCATCAGATTCCTTTTGTAAAATCTAATAGTGTTTAAATTGCACTTCTTAAATTGGTTTACATTGATATATAGGGTCTCTCACCTGATGAAGCTACTAATAGGGTCAAATATTTCATTGCCTTTTTATATACCTATTCCAAATATACTTAGGTTGTACTTATTACATTCAAAATCTCAGGTTTTCTCTGTTTTTACTTGTTTTAAACAATATGTTGAGAACCAAACTAATGATAAAATTAAATTTATCAAACTGATAATGGTAAGGAGTTTATAAGTTTACAAATTTTTCTAAATCTTCATGGCGTATGACATGTCCACATACACATGAGCAAAATCACTCAATTGAACAAAAACATCATCACATTGTTGACATGGGATATTGGCCCTTTATGATAATGCTAATCATAAAATCTCAGACTTCTCTCCCACCAAAATTTTGGGGTGAAGCCTTTGCTACCACTTTTCAAATAATTAATGTTTTACCGACAAAAAATTTAAATGGTTATTCTCCTCATGTTGTTTTATTTAACAAAATACCTTATTACTCTTTTTATAAAGTATTCGGTTGTTCCTGTTTTCTTCTGCAATGTCCGTATAATAAAAATAAATTTGATTTCTACTCCTTTATTTTCCTTTTCATAAGATATAGTCCACAAATTAAAGGCTATATTTTCCTTTCTTCAAATGGTAAGGTCTACATTTCACGACATATAATCTTCAATGAATATTACTTTCCTTATGCTACTTTTGCTAACCCTTTTTAACAGCAGACTACTTTGCAGTCACAGTTAACTACAAATAGTAGTGTTCCTATGACTATGATAGCAATTATAATTGCTCCTACATCTGTTGCAACTCCTCAATCAATGTTACTTGTTAGCAATCCTATGACAGAACATATAAACATGCCAACTTATAACTTATTTTCGCAGTCTGCTTAACCACATTCTCCTATGTGGCCAAACTTTAAACAAGTTTCACACTCTTGGTTTCACAAGTTAAGCCAAACTTTAATCATGGTGGGTTTCAATTCCAGCACTAGTGATCCTTCATTATTTACCAGTAGTGCTCTTCAATATGTAACTATTACATGTCCTAAGCTTGCCTACTCTGTCAACAAAGTCAGTACATGTATTAGCTCAAGAGCATCATTGGAAAGCTCTCAAACAAATCTTACAATAACTTGTTGGAACAAGTCATCATAGTCTTCTCATTTGTAAGTCTTCTACTTCATCTATAATAGATTTCAATGATATTGATTGGGGATTAGACTTGGATGATAGAAAGTCTACTACAGGATTTTGTATATCTTCGATCCAATATTTTTCATGGGGATCTCATAAACAACAGGTAGTATCCTGAAGTAGTATAGGAACTAAACATAGAAGCATTACAGTTATGTTTGCTGAAATTATGTGGATCATGTCTCTTCTTAAAGAACTTCATATTTCATAAACTTTTGGTTATCTATTAAGATAATTTTGGAGTTGTTCTCCTATATGCAAATCTCGTCTCACATTTTAAGTCAAAATATTTTTAGCTTGATTTACATTTTGTGTGTGATCAAGTTTAGAAAAAGTTGGTTCATCTAGTTCATCCTCCTAAATAATATCGAGTGACTGATATTCTTACAAAACCTTTGTCTAAAACATCTTTTCATACTTTCAGAGATAAACTTATGGTGCTTCCAAGATCACACTATATAACTACTGTAGGAACAGCTGGCTCTAGAAGGGGAGTTGAATGGAGCCTGAACTCAATTTGCTATAAATAGAAACCACCAACCAAGGCAAAAATATATAAGCATAGATAAAATAGTTTTATACTGGTTCACCCTAATCTCTTGGGCTACATCCAGTTCTCCATTGAACAAACCGTTCAAGAGGTTCCAGTATTTAGTCAATAGTTACAACGAGGACACAAACCTCTCTAGGTTACAACTAGTACACAAACCTCTGTAGGTTACAACTAGTACACAAACCTTTCCAGGTTATCACGAGTACACAAACCTCTCCAAGTTATACCAGTTCCAATCTCCCCCTGAGATCAAGACCACTCATGAATTAAAGAAACACTCTCAAAAGATAGAACAATGAAAGCTCACAAGGATTTACTTCACAATGGTGAAGAATTACACAATGGTTCCACACAACCCAAAACTCTATATGCTCTCAATAGCAAATTGACAATAGACCCTCAGTATATTTTCTTCAATGTATTATATGATATATTTCTCTTTTTGCTCCTTGTTGTATTCTTCAACTTGAACTTGCTCATCTATATGTAGCTTTTTAGAAACTAGCCGTTGGGATGCCTAAACAGAGCAATCTTGACTTTCTGATGTATGATGCTCAAACTAGAAATACTTCTCTAATTTTCATACTTCATTAAACTTGACTAAGTCTGTATCGGAAATAATTTAATATAACATAGAGAAATTATATCTGGGATATTAATCAATAGTTTGAATAATTTCTATTATAAACAAATTTGAGCAAATGCACATTATGATATAAAATCAATTAATCACGTCTCTAAATAGTTCATAATAATTTGAATAATTTCTATTATGAACAGATTTCAACATTAAAGCACAATATGATATAAAATCAATTAATCACAATTAAATGCTCCATAATAAAATTTGAATAATTTCCATGAACAAATTTGAACGTTACAGCAGAATATGATATAAACTCAATTTAAATCAAATCAATAATACACATCAAAGTAAATAATAAGAAAACTTATGTGTTTATAGACCATGTGTCTCCTGCTTTAATAATAATAATAATAATAATAATAATAATAATAATAATAATAATAATAATAATGTTAATTGTACAATGTATATAAGACATCAAATATAAATGTATACTTAGAGTTTTGTTATTATCAAAACTTTATATTTAACCCTCTAAAGAGACTTTAGACCATATAATGTTCAACAACTACTTTTTAGTATCTCCGTCTATTATATAAACATGTATTATATAGAAATTACATGTTTCTCTTCTTCTCCTTTATCTAGCAACGTACCACTTCTACGAAATAGCAACGTACCACTTCTACGAAATAATGAAAAAATGCATACTAAAAGTAATTAAAACAAATTATTTAATGCATACTAAAAGTAATTAAAACAAATTATTTGAAGCACCCATTCTTTTAAAATTAATATAGGAAAATTTTTTATTTAGCAAATAAAGGTACAATAGAAATCACAAATATAGGAAAAAATTTTGATTTAACAAATAAAGATACAATAGAAATCCCAACTATCACTACTTAGTTTGTGACATTCCCAAGGAGATTTCTTATATGGGATTTAATAATTTGATCTAAGGTTACATATTTTATAAAGCCGTTGTTTTATAATATTATAATAGACAATGTTTTTGGGATAACTTTTAGATGACTATTTTATTTATAATGTTTAGATCACGCATTTTAAGTATTGTAAATTGTTTAGATAACATCTTGTAAAATATTGTAATTCATAAAGTCAAATTCCTTATATGTTGTCTGTCTTTTAGATAGCATTTTTAATGTGGGAAAATATTAAATATTAGACAATACTTTAATTTCATGTTCGGCAATATTTTCAAATTGGTTTAAAACATAATTATAAATTTAGATCACATTTATAATACTTTTTTAATTTTGATTATTCATTTATTCAATTCTTATAATATTTTAAAATTGCGTTATTGCTTTATATGACATAACATAACTTTAAAATGTGAGCAGCATGGAGTGTGGTGACGGATGGTTGAGCACGGGTGCATGTGACTTAGAAGAAAGAAGCGTTCTTGATTTTAGTGTTTTGGAATCAAGGTTATTGACTTTTAGTGTAATGGGATCAGGATTCTATTAATTTTTTAGGATAAGAGTTTGGATTTTCACTGTTTTGGATATTGATTTCAAAAAGCTACGTTGAAATAAGCATATTTATTATTATTGGATCACGCGTGTGTGCATAAGTTTTATCATATATTAAATGTGATTGTATTTAAATGTAGTTTAAAATACTTACAAACTTAAAAAATATGGCCTAAAATAACCATGTTTTAACAACTGATGCTTATATCAAAGACAATCTTAATTAAATGTGGTTTAAAATATCTAAAATCTCAAAAAATACTAAAGTAATCACATTTTAATAATTGTTGCCTATAATGATCCATATTTATAACACATTGCTTAAAATAAATATGCAACATTCTTTATTTGTAATTTGATTTAAAGGAAAATAAAACTTAGTGTATAGCCACTAATAAAAAGTTATTATTATTGCTTATTCCTATTTTAAGAAATGATTTTTCAGATGTTGTCATGTAAAAAATGTTGTATATCTTTTAATTGTCATTGATTAAAGTGACACGATTATTTAATTTTGCAATCACAAATAAAACATCTCAAACTTGAACAATAAAAAAAATAAAGTTCTAAAACCCTTGTTATTTTTATCAAACTTTATTATTGTGTTTTTACATAGTTAATTTGATTTTATGTTTTAGTATTTAGTTTATAGAATGAAACGACGTCATTCTAAATTTTCATTTTTTTTTATTATTTAAGTTTGGGATATTTTATTTGAAACTACATGATCAAAAGATGACGTTAAATAGTCTAAGTACTCTAGTACAATAAAACTTTTTAATAATAACTCAATTGAAAATATTTTTATAAAAGCTTTAAAACTTAATTAAATGATTCTTTTTTAATTTTTTATGTAAAGGCATGTAAAGTATAACTACAAAATAACAACTATATCGCAATATCTATAAAATTAAATAATGGCAGGAAATATAAAAACTTGAATACTTACTGACTTTTTTAAATAAAAACTTAATAAAAAAAATACCAAATTTAGCACAGACTTAAAATTTAACAATGTAATAAATTTAATATTTACATTACATTAAAAATCTCAAATAAAAATACATGTTTCATAAGTAGGACAACACAATAAATTACTACAATTTTTTTAATCATCATGAGATACCACTTTTACTGGTACCAAATAATGAAAAGTGCAGACTAAAAGTAACTAAAACACAAATTATTTGAAGTACCTTTGTTCTTAAATTATCATAGGGAAGATTTTGATTTAGCAAATGACGATTGAATAGAGATGACAACTATCACCACCCTCAATTTGCGACATCCCCAGGGAGGCTTCTTATGTGGGGTGTTTAATAATCTGAACTGAATGGCTTGTATTTCTTGAGGTCAAGCAAGACACCAACCACCGAGCCAAGACCTGCCACAATTGATACAATGAGGCACACCGCACTCATCAACTTCAGTGAAATCCATCTCATGCTCCATTTTGGAATCCTCTTTTGCAATATATACATCTCCACAGGAAAGTAGACAGTTAAAGGCCAAAATCCCAATGCACCAATCACTCCCAAAACGTCGTTGAAGAATGGAAGCAACATTGATATACCAGTTGTTATGATCACAAACACTGTCCTCCAGATTAGGCTAAATATGTTCTGATTGTAGGAAGGCAAACCAGGAACTGAAATTTTGAATTCCTTGTCAATTTTGGGCCATCTTTTTGCTGTCTCCTTCTCCACAAAGGCAAAGAGGGGTTGGGCATACACTTGGTATGCCCCCACAAGGTGAATTACGATAGCAGCATTAGCCATATCTATAAGCCAAAATAGTTTATGGAAACCAAACCCAGCAAGCAGGTTCCCAGGTGCTGAATCTCCAAAAGCAGCATATCCCATGCAGCCACAAAGCATATAAAATGTTGTGGTCACTGCAATGCTTATCTTTGTAGCCTTTTTCATTGTTTTTACTTCGGATGGCGGAGATTTGATGGTATCCTGTGTAGTCAAAATATAATGCATCAATTAATTTGGATAAAGCTCCATTCACATCATGTATATTCACATATCTTCACACTTTGGAGTATGAGGTGAAGTAGGAGCGCAAAACGTGAAGTGAAATCAGCTATAATCAGATAGCAAAAACTGGCTAATTGTGATGTTATATGGGTGTACATGTGATGTTACATATATAGCACATTAATGAATTATTTTACATGATAAAATTCTATTTTGTTTTTCTTACAAGCACAAAAAAAAGTTGTACCTGAATTTCAAGGAGAACGAAAGAATACGAATAGGCGAAGGCTATGTTACCAAGAGCTTGGAAAACTCCCCATACTTTTTGGGCCTCAGTCACAGTTCCAATGCTTATTCCAGTGAGGCTTCCCTTGACAGTTCCCGTTTCTATTACAAAACCAGTTAAACAAAAGATGCTAAATCTAAGAACCCATTTACTTACAGGTCAACTATACAAAAATATATCATGATTCTAAATTATAAGTCAATTATAGCTCCTAGAATTGATAACTGTGCACATTTACTCCCTAAATAGGTTCTTTGGCATATCCACATGAGCTTAAATTACACAACTATATGTTTTGATAAGTTCAAGAGAGACACGTCATGAAACCATGAAAGGTTTTCTGAAATAAACCTATAATTGGAGGGGTTATGTCAACCCTATAAAAATCATATCAAAGTGAAGTATATATATAACCAACCTGAAACTTTGACAATTCCAAGAACGAGACCAATTATGGAATAGGTGAAAGACATGACTGCAGCCACTATTGAGAGCCACCACATGTTATGAAAATCTGGAATTTGAGAAAAGAAAATCTGCATTACCCCAAAACCGATCATGTATGGGCTACTTGAAATGTGACACGCGTCTTCTCCATCAGAGTAATGAATACAGTGAGACCTTTTAAGTGCCCTGTTAATCAAAAACCAGTAAAATTGAAATAAACGGATCAAACATATAATCCTATCAGTAGAAAGAAATACTGTAAAGAGGCAATGAAGTGAATGAACTATCATGCTGCACGATTCAGCTTTATTACTTTTCTATATTAATTATTAAAAAGATCAATTTCTAAATTTGATGATTTCAAAGGCATACTCACATCATGCTAAGTGAAGCCGCAATTGTGTATCCTACTGCACTTCCGAAAAGGTTCAAGTATTGAACAATCCCGCAAAGCGTAACACTGCGCCCACCTGCAAAATCAATCATAACGCATGTTATGAAACATAATAATTCCAAATTAAAATGATTGTGATTGTCAATGTATATATACACACAGAAATGTTAATTCACAGGGTACTTATTTAGTAACGTCAAATACAAACTAGCAAATTAGAAACTTAGAACGAACAGTGCATGCTAAGTTTGTCAAAAGGAAGTACTTTTGTAAGCAAATTAGAAAACCACATGATAATGCTCGAATTCCGACATCTATGGTACCTAGAATGGTGCTAACTGCGTCCATGAAAGTATAATTTCTCTTCCCGAACATTGGGTCACCAGTACGATAACAATCAGCAAGAAAGGATGAAGTATACAAAGTGACAATGCTGAATAAGATCATCACTGAAGGACCAGCAATCCAACCCATCTGAGCTATTGCCCAAGCTAAGGAGAGCACCCCAGATCCTACCACAGCTGTAATAATGTGGGAGCTTGTAGTCCAAACATCCCCTGGCTCATGGTAAGGCATCAAATATAATCATTCCTTAAATCAACGAAACAACGATAGTATACAAAAAAATGTAATTAATGTGTGTACCTGTTCGTTTAGGACGACCATCATCATCGTAGTATTCAGGGTCATTTTTTAAAGGCGACCCATCTAAGGAGTCCTCCTCGATGTCATAACCTCGACGGCAGCTAACATTTGTTGTCGAATCATTTTCTACCATCTTTGACAAGAGATCTAAAGCAGAACAAATATAAAAATCTGAGCCAAAATTTTGCTATTGCTATGACAAAGGATTAGAGGTTCTTACAAAAACCACATTAGTTAACTTCACTCTCAAAAGGCGGAAAATGTTTGAAGCGTAAAGACACTATTTGTAGAAAAGAACCTAACTTCATCACTCCATGTATGAAGGAATCCCCAAGTCTTTCTTACAGCAAAAATATTCAAGAATATGAACCAAACAATAACAAATATAGGTCGGATTCTCTAATTTATGAATATAAGTCCTACACTGCACCTAAAAGCATCCAAGTTATAGAGTTGATCACAGAATATGCACCACTCAAGTAACCTTGTTATTAGTGACATTCATATCTAAGTTGTAACACTGCCAAGGTATTTAACTCTACTTAACCTTTGTTACAGTAGTTAGACATTCCTGTTATATTGTTAGGAACAGCGAGGTTGTCAATTGTTCTGTCTCAGTTAGAGTAGCCACTACAATATTTTAGATCCTTCCTTGTTGTAAGTAATATGGTATGGTCAAGTAAGATTAAAAAGAAAAAAAGAAAAAAAAGACACAATTCTATTAAGTAAAGATTAACCATGATTGCTAGGAGGACTAAGATACAGTAACTATATTTTGAGTAAATTGAGCATTATTTAACAACTTTTATTGCTCTTCATAAAAATTTAAATTAGAACATTATAAAATATTTCAAAAGTAAAAAAACTAATACTCGTAATTGTTTATAATTGGAAATATTGGATTTCGAATTTTTTTTTATTTTTATCCTTTATTCAAAATACTACATGCGAGGATTGAAAAAAAAAATGCAAATACCTATTAGCTTAATTATTCTAAATAATTTGTCTTTGTTATTTTTCAGATACTTTAATGAGTCGCCATGCATATTTATGAAATTAGGTGAATATATATATATATATATATATATATATATATATATATATAAAAAAAATATATATT
>Ga0209700_105800_pt1 | contig 20164 bp, 11 predicted proteins | sample SiratroredBW_FD_187528 | JGI IMG/M metagenome (GOLD analysis project Ga0209700, IMG submission 187528) | Root nodule microbial communities of legume samples collected from California, USA - Siratro red BW (SPAdes) (version 2) | ecosystem: Host-associated > Plants > Roots > Nodule | place: USA...
GGGGTGGAATGTCTAAGTGGTTAGCTCAGTTCAAATAAGTGGTTCGCTGTGTGTAATTTTGGAACACACACATGTGTCTCAGGAGTGGAAGTTCTAAGTGGTTAGCTCAGTTCAAATAAGTGGTTCGTTGTGTGTAGTTTTGGAACACACACGTGTCTGAGGGGTGAAAACACTAAGTGGTTAGCTTAGTTCAAATAAATGGTTCGCTGTGTGTAATTTTGGAACACACACATGTGTCTCAGAGGTGGAATGTCTAAGTGGTTAGCTCAGTTCAAATAAGTGGTTCGCTGTGTGTAGTTTTGGAACACACACGTGTCTGAGGGGTGAAAACACTAAGTGGTTAGCTCAGTTCAAATAAGTGGTTCGCTGCGTGTAATTTTGAGACACACATATATGTCTCAGGGGTGGAATGTCTAAGTGGTTAGCTCAGTTCACCTAAGTGGTTCGCTGTGTTTAGTTTTGGAACACACACGTGTCTGAGGGATGAAAAGACTAAGTGGTTAGCTCAGTTCAAATAAGTGGTTCGTTGTGTGTAATTTTGGAACACACACATGTCTTTCAGGGGTGGAATGTCTAAGTGGTTAGCTCAGTTCAAATAAGTGGTTCGCTGTGTGTAATTTTGGAACACACACATGTGTCTCAGGGGTGATAGGTCTAAGTGGTTAGCTCAATTCACCTAAGTGGTTCTCTGTGTGTAGTTTTGGAACACACACATGTGTCTCAGGAGTGGAAGGTCTAAGTGGTTAGCTCAGTTCAAATAAGTGGTTCGCTGTGTGTAGTTTTGGAACTCACACGTGTCTGAGGGGTGGAATGTTTAAGTGGTTAGCTTAGTTCACCTAAGTGGTTCGCTGTGTGTAATTTTGGAACACACACATGTGTCTTAGGGGTGGAATGTCTAAGTGGTTAGCTCAGTTCAAATAAGTGGTTCGCTGTGTATAATTTTAGAACACACACATGTGTCTCACGGGTGGTAGGTCTAAGCGGTTAGCTCAGTTCACCTAAGTGGTTCGCTGTGTATACTTTTGGAACACACACATGTCTCTCAGTAGTGGAAGGTCTAAGTGGTTAGCTCAGTTCGAATAAGTGGTTCGCTGTGTGTAGTTTTGGAACACACACATGTCTGAGGGGTGAAAACACTAAGTGGTTAGCTCAGTTCAAATAAGTGGTTCGCTGTGTGTAATTTTGGGACTCACACATATGTCTCAGGGTGGAATGTCTAAGTGGTTAGCTCAGTTCAAATAAGTGGTTCGTTGTGTGTAGTTTTGGAACACACACGTGTCTGAGGGGTGAAAAAACTAAGTGGTTAGCTCAGTTCAAATAAGTGGTTCGCTGTGTGTAATTTTAGAACACACACATGTGTCTCAAGGGTGGAATGTCTAAGTGGTTAGCTCAGCTCACCTAAGTGGTTCGCTGTGTGTAGTTTTGAAACACACACATGTGTCTTAGGAGTGGAAGGTCTAAGTGGTTAGCTCAGTTCAAATAAGTGGTTCGCTGTGTGTAGTTTTGGAACACACACGTGTCAAAGGGGTGAAAACACTAAGTGGTTAGCTCTGTTCAAATAAGTGGTACGCTACGTGTAATTTTGGGACACACATATATGTCTCAGGGGTGGAATGTCTAAGTGGTTAGCTCAGTTCACCTAAGTGGTTCGCTGTGTGTAGTTTTGAAACACACACATGTGTCTCAGGAGTGGAAGGTCTAAGTGGTTAGCTCAGTTCAAATATGTGGTTCGTTGTGTGTAGTTGTGGAACACACACGTGTTTGAGGGGTAAAAATACTAAGTGGTTAGCTCAGTTCAAATAAGTGGTTCGTTGTGTATAGTTTTGAAACACACACGTGTCTGAGGGGTGAAAACACTAAGTGGTTAGCTCAATTCAAATAAGTGGTTCGCTGTTTGTAATTTTGGAACACACAAATGTCGCAAGCAAAAAGAACTGCGTTTTCTCTTTCATTGTCACGCGGGCAGCACATGCCACGTCGGAATGTTAAACGGAAGTAAAGGAAAATGCAGTGTCAAAATATCGTTTTCCATACAAAGTAATACACTGCCAATAATGCCAGGTTCACTGCTAATTGCCGCTATATCTATAACTGCTTGAAGGTTGCTGCTGGGACAATTAGTGGGCTCAATCCCAATAATGCTGAGGCTCTCCCTGGAAAGTGTAAGGTAAACATGCCCTACAAGATCAGCACCTCCACTAACTGTGACAGCTATATCTCTTTCTTGATGTGAAGATAATTATATACTGTAACAGATATCTCTCTGTTGATGTGTAGATAATTATAGAGATAATTATATTAATAATTCAAGCTATTTGCGCATTATGTGTCTCTCTTTCTTAAACAATACCTTGTTAGAAAGGAATCAATATCTTTCTTATAAGCATGTCTTTTGCATTTAATTTGTCTCGACATGATAATATTATATTTTGGGGGCTTAAAGCTATCTTAGTTGACTCTAGTTATCGCTTTCTAAGCCTTTCTTACTTGGTTATTTGACAATTGAGTAATATTACACTTTAAATTTTAAAAGAATCTAGAACCTACTTAGATTTTGAGGTTTTTGTTGGCCAATTACAGGAATGATAATTGTGGATTGATATTTGTTTTGCAGCATCATTTGAAGGGGAGAACGAATTGACAAAGGGAAACCATGTGTCATGTTTCGTAAAGATAATAAAAGGAGGACAATAATCTCTCTTTATCCCAGTGTGAAGTTTAGGCGGTTTTTATGTGAAGCTTTTATAAATTGAATAAAGAAAATTTGATGTTGAAATAGCTCAGTAATTTTATTATAGTAGCATCTTTCTCGTAAGATTTAAGAACTGCTCTTCTTCGTGATGACGTATATGGAGATGTTATTGAATGTGTCACAATGTATTGGTTGATGGTGTAACGAGATTGTATTTTATTCTAGTGAAACATTTTGTATTAGATATATTTTAAAATATGTAAAAAAACATGCATGGTTACATACATGTGAGTTTCATTATTTACTTACTTTATTTAACTTAATTTATTTTTATTAAAAGCTAGTCTTAATTTTTTATTTAATTTAATTTATTTTTATTAAAAGCTAGTCTTAATTTTTACTAGTTTTTAGGTATGTAGTAGTATTATAAATTTTCATTTAATGAGAGTTTTTATTTAGACATATTGAAATTTAAATTATGAAAACTTATAAATTTGATAGAAGAAAATTCATTACATATTTTTTTAATTGAAGTAGATATTTTAAAATGAACAGAGTGAATAATGAATAAGAAAATTATTATAAAAGCTGTGTTTATTATTAGTATATTAAGAGAGTATTCACTTCATTTCCTATTCTTTATTATCTTAGAAAATAATAAATAAGAGAGAAAGAGAAAGAGATAAAGTTTCATAATTTGATTAACGTACAGTTGATTTCTTTTTTTATTAGGAGTTGAAATTGTACAATTAAATTTAGTTTTCTTAAACAAATTAACGAAACCTTATTCTTAATCCAAATCTTGTTATAATCTTTTATGGAATTTGAAGCATCGTGCAATTTCGTTGTAAATACTTCAAAGTGCTTCTTTTTCAGTCTTACAGATGTTAGTAGAAAAACGGCTTTCAAAGTCGATTTTGGAAGTCTCTTAACCTCGATTTTCGCATCGACATTGACCAACGCGACATTAAAAGTTTTCAAACATCACATCGATTAATCAACCGACATCATATAATCAACTACTACGTCGGTTCAAATCAGATACCTACGTCAAAGACCCATTTGAAAAGTACTTCATTGGGTGTTGAAGATGCAACACCACCGGTTATTTGGTCAAAACTGACATGGTGCTTGTTTGACATTATAATTGTAACATGGAACGTCATGTCGGTTATTAACAAAATCGACGTGGTGTAATGTCAGTTAACTGACGTGGTGATGCCTCTAATAATTGTTTTTACATGGAACACCACGTCCGTTATGGTCAAAAACCGACGTGGTGCCTCCTTTACCTTGTCAGTTTTAGCCATAACCAGCGTGGTGTAAGTGTGTTTTTTTTTTTTTAAATATACATAATGTATGATCTATTAGCCTCTTGCATAATGAATTCAGAATCCAACCACTACATTTCAGAATTCAATTCTCATATTACAATTGCAATACAATACATATAATTAAATATTTACACTGATCTACATAAATATAATGTTATATACACTTCCAACCTAAACTAATCTACAAACTACTTCAATGTTCAAAAAAATATCTTGCCCATTCCTTTTAAAGATCCTCTATTGTTTGTTTATCCAATGGCTCTGGGTATTGAAAAACCTGAAATAAATTTACAACATGTGTTATGAATCAGTGAAACTTGAAAAATATCTGACAATGTACAAACTTAAGACATTACCTGCTCCCAAGAATCAGTGATACCAACTCGTGCTATGGTTCTCATCCAATGCATGATGTAATATCCACATTTCCAGCCTCCTTGTTGCTTATTGCACTTTCATTAACGGTGAATCATCAAATAATTGAATGGTAATTTAATAAACTTACTTTAGAATTAAATTTAGAATTAAATACCTTAGGATATATCCAATGGAGGTTTTGAGATGTGGATGTAAATCTTCCTCCAAGAACATTACACACATTCATTGCACTAAAATCCAAGTTGTTTACTAAATAGTATAATATACAAAAAAACGTGCACAATATGCATTTCATTATTTTTTATAGTTTTGATATGTTACATGTACAATCATATTATTTTTAACAATAAAAAATGTACAACCATATTTTTAGTAACACATTTATCAAATCATCAATTATTAAAAAAAAAAAACTAACTACCAAATTAATTATAAACATATACTTTAATGAAATTAAAAAAAAAATTATTGTTGTAAAAAAATGAAGTAATACTTAATATTTAAGCTTTTATTATATAACAGAAACCTTCCTATGCATTGTGCACATAGGAAAGTTGGTAAGTTGCATGCAGTAATGTGTATCTACCTACCTAATAAAGCCACATTTCATTTACTGTGAAATGCTTCTTTTGGAAAGCAGCGATAAGACCATTAAGATTTAGAAAGGGAGAAGGTAAATCAGACTTAGCTCCACTTAAACTTACAGTGGTTGAGTCCCTTCTGCCTAACCCAACAGGCCATCCAAGTCCACCAAGCTGACCATTATTTCTCAATGATCACATCCTCATCTCGTATATGCATTTATTGAAGTTTCTTCTAATAAAAGTATTTACTTACAATAACAACAGAATCCCCTTAAAGAATTCATGTTGGGTAAGGCTTTGCCCTTGAAAGTTGTTGTGTCTGCTAACAAAACCAATCCATCACATCCCTTCAAAATGCCACCAAAAGTTAGAACTTGTTTTAATTAGTCTCTCTTTTCCTTTCTCGTTGATTATATAATACTAAGTTGATACACAGTTGATTGTGATGTTTTATTTCACAGAAGAAAAAACTTATCAATTAAACATTTTCCCAGAAATAATATTTTGGAATGAAACAATTATATTATTCTGATTAATAAAACATTCCATGTTCTTCCCTCAAGCTGTTGTCCAATTATTAATAGCTAGTATTCACCCTGTATTTCCAGGCTTTCTTGACAGCCTCCCAGAACTCGTCCATCTCAACCCAAGTATCAAACGTTTTAAAAGGTTTAGGACCCCAATCGAAAATTTTATTCTTTATCACAATGAGACAACGTCAGACACTTGTCTACTCAATATATATTGTCTAGATCCGGGCCATATTTCCAACCAGAGATTAGATACTAATGCTCTATCCAATCGACTCTTGGTTGTACCATTTGGTCTATATCAAGTCAACCTCCACCCCACAACTGGTAAGTCAAATGACTGATTATCTTCAATAAAGGCATTAAACCCCTTAATTTATATTCTGTTGACCCTGGTGGGAATTACTTAAATAGGGTGAAATTAAAACTTAAAAGGCTCAAGAGAGCTTTAAAGTTGTGGAGGGAATTTGGGTTCAATAATGAAAAAGAGAGAAAAAGGAAAATTATAGAAGAAATTGAACATTTGGACCATATTGATGATGAAGAGTTATTACCAGAGAAATTGAGAGTAAGGATAGGGTTAATTGAAGAACTAAAAACTGTCTTGAAGAAAAATTGCAATGTAGAAGCAAAAATCTAGAGTTGAGTGGTTGGAGAAGGGGGATATAAGTACGAGATTCTTTCATGCTAGGTTGAGATGGAGGTTGTTAATGAATAAGCTAAAAGGGGTGCATGTTGATGGCAAGTGGCGAGAGGAGCCACAATTGGTGAAGGATGAAATACTTAAGAATTTTGCAAATAGATTTTACGGGCAACCAAAATGGGAGGTCTACTTAGATAGGGTTAATTTAGCAAGGTTAATGAGGTCGATAATGAAATGTTATGTAGTAAGTTTAGGGAGGAGAAAATTTTAAAGGCTCTTAACCAATGTGATGGTTCAAAAAGCCCGAGTCTGGATGGATTCAACTTTAATTTCATTATGTATAATTGGGAGATTATGGGAGAGGACATTAAAAGTGCATTACATGGTTTTTATGATTCTATATATATTCCTAGGGGTTGTAATGCTTCATTCATCACTTTGATACCCAAGTGTAAAAATCCATTTGATCTAGGAAATTACAGACCTATTTCTTTGGTTGTGTTTATAAGATGATTGTGAAAATTTTAGCCAATAGACTTAAAAGAGTGCTAGATAAGGTAATTGATATAAACCAATCAGCGTTTCTAAGTGGGACGGGACTGATAGATAATGTTCTGATTGCTAATGAAATGATAGATTTTCTTAGAAAGGAAAGGTTGAAATGAGTGATTGTTAGGGTGGATTATGAAAACGCTTATGATTCTGTGGAGTGGGAATTTTTAGAGTATATGATGAAGAGGTTAGGCTTTGTTGAGAAGTGGATCAAATGGATCAAATCGTGTCTTAATTCTGCTGTGTCTACTTTGGTCAACCGTTGTCCTATTAAGGACTTTAGACTGACGAGAGGGCTTAGACAAGGCGATCCTCTGGCTTCATTCCTGTTTCTAATTGTGGCAGAGAGTTTAGAAGGGATGGTTAGAGAAGCTTCTAGAACAGGAGTTTTAGAGGGGGTTAGAGTGGGGCATTTGGGTGTGGAGGTAAAGTTATTGCAATTTGTAGACGACATGTTATTTTTCTGTCAACCTAATTTTCAATATGTCTTAATTATCAAAACAATTTTACGTAGTTTTGAGTTAACTTCAGGCTTGAAGGTCAAATTTCACAAAAGTCAAATTGGTGCAATTGGGATTTCATATATGGATTTGAACATATTTTCAAATTGCCTAAATTGTGGAAGAATGTCATTTCCGTTTGATTATCTTGGAGTTAGAATTGGAGGGAACCATAAAATGTTGGAATTTTGGAGACCTATAATTCATAAGATACAATATAGGCTTTTTATTTGGAAGGGGAAGTTGTTGTCTATAGCAGGACAAATCTACTTCATTAAGTCAGTTGTCACTGCACTACCATTGTTTTATATGTCTTTTTTCAAAGTTCCTAAACAGGTGTGCAAAGAAATTAGATCAATTCAGATTAATTTCCTATGGGGTTGGGGTTCAGAAGGTAAGAAAATACCGTGGGTAGCTTGGAACAAAGTATGTATGCCAGCAGAAGAGGGGGGTTTAGGCATTAGGGATATACAAAGATTTAATGTTACTTTAGTAGCTAAATGGAAATGGAGATTGGGTACATAGGAAGTTGGAGTATGGAGAGATGTTATTGAGTCTAGATATGGAAATTGGAGGGAAATGGAAACCTCTATGGTAGATAGGAAGAGTTCATATTGGTGGAAAGATTTAGGCTCTATTTGTGAGGTTCGTACACTACTAAAAAATCACTGATAGTGACAAAAAAATCGATTACTAAATGACCAAAATCGGTCACTAATTAAAACAGTGATCGATTTAGTGACTAAACGCGTCAGTTGCTATTTTGTTGGTCTCTGGTATATAGAGACCGATTATGTGATCGAATCTTTGACCGTTTTTAAAAATTAGCGAATATTATTTTTATTACAAAAAAATATTATTTTTGCATCATTTATTCTTATTATCATTTATATTACTTTTATAATTTTATTACTTTTATGACCTACCATTAATCATTTCAATGAGGTTTCGGATACAGTGTCCCAAGGAAGAGTTGAACCCAGGACCACTCAATAGCTTCAGAGAACCTATAACTATCATACCAAAACAACTTTTTTGTGATATTACGATTATTATTATACCTATTATTACAATCACAATTATTATTTTTAATATTACAATTATAAATATTATTATTGTTATTATATTGTTATTATTGTTATTATTATTATTATTATTATTTTATATTATTATTATTATTGTTGTTATTATATTGTTATTATTATTGTATTATTATTATTATTATTATTGGTGTTATAATAATAATTATTATTTTTATTATTATTATTATTATTATTTATAATTCAATCTGAGACCGAATTAGTGACTGAAATCAGTGACCGAAATCAGTGACCGAATCAGTGACTAAATTTTTTCGATCACTCATTCGATTACCAATAGTGACCAAATTTTTCGGTCACTATTAAACAATTTTCTAGTAGTGATAGTGTATCTAACTGGTTTGATAAGAGGATTAGATGGAAACATGGTAACGAGGGTAAGATTAGATTTTGGAAAGATTGGTGGGTTGGTGAAGGGAAGCTTATGGACAAATTCCCTAGACTATATGAAATTTGACCTAGTAAGGGAATGACAGTTAGTGAACTGGGAGGTTGGGTCAATAATGGACATTCGGAGGATTTCACATGGAAGATATCGCGGAGGAGAGATTTGTTCGTGTGGGAGAAGGAATTGGAACAACAACTCATGGAATTGATTGTTGTAGTACAATGGAATAAACTTAAGGTTGATACTTGGGATTGGGTGGGGGAGGATACAACTTCTTACACGGTTCAGTTTGGCTATGGGGCCTTGTAGGAGGGATTTCATATCCCACACTTGGATTGGTGTAGGGAGATTTGAGAGCTCAAAGTGCCTGGGACAACAAAGGTTTTTGGGTGGAGAGAAATGCTTAATAGATTTCCATCTAGGGTTAATCTTGAGAGAAGGGGGATTACTGTATAGCGTAATTTATGCCCTTTTTATAGAATGGAGGAAGAAATTGTGCAACATATTTTTAGCAGTTGTGTGGTCGTGCATCGCTTGTGGGTAAAGTGTTATAATTGGGTAGGAATTAAATCAGTTAGAAATAATGACATTGCTAACTAGTTTTGCAATTTTTATGTTAATGGTATGAGTAAGAAATCCAACCTTGTTTGGAAAGGAATGTGGGTAGCATCAGCATTAGAAATTTGGAAACACAGGAATAGGATTGTATTTGCAATGGCACAGTTGCATGGGTTTTGGGCTAAGTTAGGAAAACTGAGAATACAGTGTTCTTTTCCTGATTAGTGCATGAACCCACTTGTTTGATTAGTAGAGATCAGGTAATGTGAACTAGGACAATAGGATTTAGCTGGAGTGGGTTTGAGGGGTGTTAGGATAGGGTGAAAATTTGTGGTCCTTGTTTGTTCATTGTGCATGATATAATTTTTACAGATTCAATTACATAAGGAGAAATCCGGAGCAATCATGAGTTTACAAGGAAAGTTCGGTTGGGGGTGCATAGTGAATACGTGGAAGTATGTGCCAGAAGTATTCTACGAAATTATTTTACTCATCTTCTGTGTGTAGTTGCTTTCTTTTGGTAGTGTGTTTGGAAGGTTACATAGTTCTATTATTTATAATGGTGTAGAGATAATTAAGTAGCTTTATTTTATTTCTTTAATAATATCATTTGCTTTATTGTATAAGAGTTGGGTTATCCCTTAAGTGTTCCTTTTAATTCAACTTTTTTTTCAATAAAAAAACTTAATAGCTGATATTAGTCATCTAGTTAACACGAGAATGTGTTATAGAGGATCAACGAGTATAAAACATGATAATAAAAAATAATAATGTTAGGTATACAAACTATTTTAAGAAACCACGAAGATAACATATCAGCGATGTTTATGTTGACAAACTAATACCTTTAATATATTTAAGTGATACAAATACATACAATGATTTATTCAAATGAAAGAAAAAAACACATTTAAAAAGATTGAAGTCGTCACAGAGTGTATTAAAATATTTCACTAAATACTATCATGTCATACAAGTAAATTGTTAGTCACATAATTGGATGAGAAATGATAAAGTGAACTGTATATTATTCTAACTAAAAGGTTGAAGAACTTTTCTAACTAATTTAGAAACAAAAAATAATTAGCCACTAAATAAATTAATTTAAATACTTTTTACAAACTAAAAATTATTACCAATAATTTTTTATTATTAATAAAAAATTATAATATAACTAATTATTATAATTTTATAGGTAATTATTATAAAAGATAGTTATTAATTTATAGATAATTCTTTTTAATTTTTGTTAAGATATAGTTAGAAATATTTTTCTAAGTTACTTTCAACAAATTTAAAATAATATTTGAATGAAAAAGTTTTTTAAATTATATTTTATCAATATTCAAATATGATTAGGGATATGCTCTGAAGTTCTCTTGCCCATCTTCTTTGCCATATTTTTTTCATTTACCTTTAATTTGGTCAATCCGGTTTCAATCATTTGCGTTCAATAGGCTCTACCTTCTTCTTTTTTCCTTTTATGTTGAATTTTTTCAATCCGGTTTCAATCAATATGCGAATCTGCGTTCAATTGGCTCTAGGATGAATCTCTCGTTCATTCTGCTTGCGACGTTCACATTGAATTGGACATTATGCACAGGTTCACTTCGTTCATCTGCATACATTCAATCTGGCTTCTGGATGAGTTCACTTTATTTCGTTTGTCTGCATACGTTCAATCTTCGTTCTGGACGGGTTAACATCGTTTGTTCTTCTTGTTCTCACTGTTATCTACGATAATATCTTCACTGCAAATATTAGGGTTTGTCTTTTCTCGTATTTATCTCCAATTCTCTCAAATTTAAAACTCAATTTGTTATTCATTACTAACAAATCGGTGATTTTTTTTCTAATTTTGCATTGGCTCAAAGGGACGAAGGAATTGCAAATTAAGAAGGATATGCATATTTTGTTTTTGATTGTTGGTTCATGAAGGTAAGTTTCTTTGCTCAATTTCATATTTCACAACCACTTAGAACATGTGTGTCATCCTTACACTACAAAAAAAAAAACAAAATTACCGACAGAGCAAATCCCTCAAAAATACTCAAAATCAGTCAGTAAATCGGTTGTATTCAAATTTACCGATAGATTTTTTGAGTCTGTCGATAAATCAAAAATATTAATTATATTATAGAATATTAATTACAGACGAGGTTAAATTCGTTGGTAAATCTGTCGATAATTAACGAAAGATGATATTCATTGGTAAAATTCGTCGATAATGATATTTTACCGACAAATATAGTTTTGTCGATAATGTTCCGTCAGTATTTTAACTTTTTCTTATAGTGTTAATTGTTTTAATTCCTAAGGATTTGATTTTCATTTTCATCTTACAATATTGGACTTGAAGTATCATTTACTTTGTATTTGCTTTTAACTTACTAAGTTGGGTTACACTTTGCAACCAAACAATATTAATAACAAAGAAGAAAATGAGATATGATTTAGGAACAAAGAAGAAATTGTGTCCAGTCTAGAGAGGTGGGACTTTGCACATATCTCAAAACTTGAATTTTGATTCAAGATGATGATATCTACATCAGATTATGGGAGAATAACTCCTTTCTTGGGATATATGTTGAAGATTCGAGCACTTAAATGACCATAAAAAAAATATCAGTAATTTTTTTATCTTTCGGACTCTTTACCGAACTGTTACCAAAACTGGAAACTAAGATTTACTGTGATTAATTGAAAGTATACCATTTAGTGCTTGTTAACTTGACATAATTAGAGCAGGGTATTTAGCCAACTCTTGTGAGATATACTAACCATAAGTTCAAGTTAAGAGCTTATCCTCGCCACTATTCATTCCAACCTAACAAAAGGAGGATGTTAAGCGGGTGTATTAATGTCTTACCACCATGATGTGCTATACCAAATGCCTTTTTTTTTCAATACCTACAGAAATTTTGGTTGCAAAATGTATATTAGCAAGGAAACATTTCAAATGAGTAGAATGTATTTAGGCCACAAACATTCAGGACTTTCGTGTGATTACCATTGATACCGTTAGGAATTTTCTAAAGTTATCAATTTCACGAGTTTTTTGAGTGGAATTAAAGGGACAATGATCAATTCCTACCAGCTGCAAATTTTTAAAAGGTAACCTTGGTCAAAAAGCATCTTAGCAAAATAGTACATCACTAAGTTAAGGGCGTATATAATACATAGAGCAAGAGTAATTAATATGCTAGGATGCATTTTGTAGCTGATACCACACTAATTATTTCCTCAAACTCAAACCCTTATCTTTAAATGGTTATTTAACATAATCCTGAATCATTATGTGAAACCTGCAAAACTCCGAAAGGGCAGCTTGAAGAGATTTATCATGTCCTCTTTTCCTAATTGGGGACTCATTACATACCTGAAACGTGATCATGAATAAGGCTTATGTTTCTAAAATTCAAAACAATAAAAGAAAAGGTAAAAAAATATTAAAACAAATGAAGGTACTTGCTTTGCTGCAATCTTAAAGTCATGATACTAAAACTGTGAAATTTTATAGGTTTTCTTTCCTTTTTTTCCACCACACTTGTTATAAAGACCAACCAATTTCTCTCCTTCTCATATACTTTCTCACTACTTCCTTTTTCCTCTCTTATTAACACAACAACATAGTTAATACAATAGAATGTCTCTGTTTTCTTCTTGCTTCTAACCTCATTCATTAATGGCGCACCTTACCTCATCATCAGGTTTTATTACCTTTCTTCCCTCGCTCTTTTTCTCTGTCCATGATTTCTTTATGTTCTTGTATTGAAATTATTGATATTTTGTTGTTTATTTATTTGTATGCCTGTTTTGTTATGCAGGATTAGTGTTATGCCTCTTTTGGAATGTCATAGTTGTTACTGCAGCTTGGATTAAGGGTGGAAATGAGTTTAGGTACGTTGAATATTTACTTATGATATTATATAGCTCAAATTACAAATCTTACATACCTAAATTTCATGCATGTTATATTGTGCTTTTAGGTAACTTTTTAATGCTGAAATTTTTTAGGTACCGTCGGTACATGCTGATGCTTGACATTAACTGAGACGCTGGGTGGTGAAACATCAAATACTATTTCACCTTTATAGTAGGGAACAAGTTCAGAAATCCCTGAATGTTAGGTAAAAAAAAAAAAAAGTGCAAGCACTAAATTAAGCAAAATAGGTTCTAGCATATGCAATAGCAATTTTTAAGAACAACAAGATGATAAATATGCAATAGCTAGCAACTGTAGAGTAAGTACAGTAAATGTTTGGAAGTGAAATTTAATATGATTCATAACCAGGAGACTAATTGTCGTATGTATGTTAAGGGTGAAGTTCTAGGAATTTTGAAAACAAAGTTGCAAACATATAATTGCAAGTAGTCAGTGTTTGTTTAAAAATTAAATGCACAAACTACAAACAAGATGACAAAAACACACTGGGAAAGAATGTTCCTTTTCATCAATGTATAGGCACTACAAATTCAACACTCACTATCGGACACATTAATAACATGTTTCATTGTGCTACATCTGTACCATGTATCTTCAACTCCCAATAGCGTATCTTTATGTTTGTAACATTGCATAAGTTTTGTTTACTTAGGTTGTGAAAAAAGTTTTGCCTTAGTTGATTTCATTAAATTGTAGTTGTTACATTATAATCTACATGTATACTTGATATTAATTGTTTATATTGTGTGGACTGCTTTGTCAAAGTATAGATATTTGATCACATAACTCTACTATGATTTGATTGTAAAATAAGGTAAAGGGATATTTGTTATGCAGTAAAAATGTTGTCCACTTTAGTATAATTTTAAAGAACATATTTTATATTAATTATAATCATAACTGATTTAGAAACTACTTAATTTCTATGTCCACTAATGTTGCACCTTTTCCAAAAAATGTACTATATGTATAAAGTACTAGTTTTTTTTATACTAGTCAAAGTTGATTAATCTGAACGGTAGTTACTTTTGTAAAAAAACTCTTTTCAACATTTCATAATGGATTTTTTTGACACATTTGGATTAGTTAATATTACGTTTTACGGATTAGTTTTTTTACAAAGATAACGATTTCCAAACAGGCCAACTGGTTATATTTTAGTATGAAATTTGTATGGTTGTTCTAGTTTGATCCCGATTTTACAACTCAAAATCCTGTTGTGAGTCTGAAAAGGATATGTAGAAAAGACAAAATCATGATTGAGAGTTTGGTCCTGGTACAGATAAAGAGTAATTTTCACCTTGTGAATGAAATTATTGAACTGATGCATCATATTAGTTGTCTCTCTTATCAGTTAGTGGGCCCTTCAATCCACAATTAACCCTTTTATTACTTTTCCCATCCTAAAGGTTGGATCAATTTGCTTAACTTTTCATAATTACAGTATCATTTTTTGATAATTTTTTATTTTTATTGCAGAATAAAATTACCCCTTTAAATATTGGAGATCTTCTTGATTCAATTCCACGAGTTCAATCCATGTCAGAATTCTAGAGATCATCTTTCTGACAGATAGAGCTTTGGAAATTTTCTTTGGAGGACTACTAATCTGCATTTTAGGGCCATGCATTGATTACACTGATCTGTACCATAGGTTATTAAATTGACAGCAGATGTTCTAAAATTTGAGCATCATTTTGGTTGTTGGAATCATATATTTTTCAAATTGAAATATTGTTGTGTCAAGCATGATTACTTTTGATGTTGACATCAATTTTCGTGAACTAACCGGCATATTAAGATTGCAGATATATTGACTCTTGATAAAATACTGCAATTTTAGAAAACTGAGTCTATATGAAGTAGGGAGTTAAAGTTGATAAAGCAACAACGGAACACATTGGCCTTCATATTTCTTTGAAAATATGAAGAAGGTAGCAACTGAAGATTTTGTAGGAAGGAATGAATGTGGTTAAGTAAATGTTAATGGTTATATTTGTGTAAAAGTGAAGGTATAAATTTATATTATAAATATTATTTTTCTTAAAGATATGCAAACGAAACTTATTTATGCACTCAAATCATATCATATATTATTACGTCATCTTTTACATCATTATATTTAAAAATTCAAATATTTTTTATTCTTCTTATCAAATTAAAAAATAATTTTAATTTTTTATTTTAAATTATTTTAACAAGACAAAAATATAATATTACAACTTCAATTATTAAAAATTATAATATTATCATTATTTAGAGACTAATATAGTGACTATTTTTTTATTTATATATTTGGTCACTAAATTGGTTTCAATGAAATTGGTTATTAAATTAGTCTTAATAAAATTGATTACTAAATTGGTTTGAATAAAATTGGTCACTAAATTAGTCTCAACTAAATTGGTCACTAAATTGATTTCAATGAAATTGTCACTAGATTGGTTTCTACTTATAGTAACTAAATTGTTTCTAAATTAAGAACTAAATTGGTATTTAAAATTAACTACCAAAATTTTAGTCATTTTTTACTATTAGATTCAAAATTGGTTTCTAATTAAAGTTTATGACCAATTTTATCATTTTAAAGACTAATAAACTAATTTTTAAAAACAATTTTTCTTGTAATGAATTATGAGACTAAAATCATACAATTAACTAAAATCGTAATAAGACTAAATGGGAAATTGTTAGTCTCATCAATTAGTGTGGATCGTTATGTGTATATATGGTGGGGATTGTCATATGTACTAAGTAGGAGGAACATAGATTTCACTTGCAAACATATTGCACCACTTGCATGCAGGTAAATGTGAAATATATAAAAAGATTAAAAATAGACTTACTTGGACAAAGCAATCATGGAAATGAAGACGGAGCAAGAAGCACCCATGCGACGATCATTCAACACAGCATTGGTTACTAGTTTGTTCATGATATCAAGGGCTTGAGGACACTTGAAAGCATAAAAAGGGGGTTTAGCAGATAATTAGATGAACTTCTAGAACTAGTAGCTGATGAAGATGTTGAATATTCGGAAGCTGAAACTATCCCAACAAGACATAAGACAAAACAGATTTTGACCCTTTGTTGAGAACTTCCAGCCATTTATGAATCTCCATAATTTGAACATTAAAAAATTCACTTTGCTTGTCTCTCTATTTTTATATTATTTTAATACAGAAATATAAAGAATCGGCCTAAAGATTCTTTTAAAAAAAATCCTAATCTTATGTTCCGAATCACCAAAACTTTTTTCCTACATTTTAAGGAAACGTTAAGATGCTCATAATATGTAGACCACCTTGTCAATATAAACCTTTCGGTATTTGTTTTTCTTCGAAAAACAAAATTCATATGCATTTATTAAGGATCTCCAAGCAAAAAATACCAACTAAAGGTCATTGGTCAAATGAAGTCTATGTTGGGGAGTAATTAAATGTGAGTTATTTTTTGAGAATTAAATTTGGGCTCGATAACTGCTCAAGAGCTGCAAGGCACTATAAATTGGCAGTGGAGTTAAAAAGTTGTATGCATCATCCATGCTTAGGAAGGGATAAGCTCTCGTTATATATCAGCAATATCTAGTGGGAGGGGTTGGAGAGGATTTGTCTCTTTGTACGTCTATTAAGCTGAAGCAGTAAGAGAATTGTAATATACAAAGCTGGAACAACAATTCGGAAACAATTTTGGTGTCTTTTAAAAGGTTTCGATGTTAGTCAGCAACATAGCCTTGAAACTTCTAAGTTCATGTGCTAGTTGTATTCAAATGCTTTATTTTCCTTCTCTGTGAAATTGTATAAGTTGGGCTTGGTTTGCTACAATTTTACGTTGATGTATTAGTTCGTATGCACTTTGTCGGATAGTTGTGGAGATTTTATTTCTTGTATATTGATATTGAAGGGAATTTGTTGTATTGTTCTGGTTGTTTTGTAATAGAGTTAAAACATCCTTAAGTATTCTTATTAATGTTAAAAAAAATCCATGTTGTTGTCATCAATAAGCATGCCTCGCGCCATAGTGAAAACAAGTGTGGACTACCTTGGACAGATGAAACTGTCTCCAATTCTAACATGCTATAGTCCCGATGAGAATGCTCAGTACAGATACACATGGACAAGGCATACATACTCCCACAATGTTCACTATGGTGTGTAGAGAATAATATGTTGATATGGTTCTGTGTTAGTGAATTTACCAAAGGGAACAAAGAAGCAACTCAGTTGAATATGGATTGTAATCTCACTTTCTACTATCAATGGAAGAGGAAGGATAACATTATGGGGCAGTAGCTGTGTAGAAACATGTGGACTACAGAAAACAATAAGACAGTAAAAGCTTTCCATTTTCAAATGATAACTATAGAAATGGTCGTATCAATTAGGCTTTGCCAAGTCGTAGGTGTGGAGTAACTAGTTTTGTAGTAGGAAAGCCAAGGTGGAATTCTCTGTCCAATATTTACAGGAACTCTAAAGTTAGTTTTGTTTTGTATAAAGGATTGAAGTATCTGTTGTTGCGTTTCATGTTAATTAATTCTTTTTGTTGATCAAGAAAAAAAATGTAACAATTGACATTAGACTAAAAAAAATATGACATCAAAATTCAGTGACACTTTGCAAAATTCAAACTTATTTACGTTGGATTTCTTCGAGTCCAACGAAACATCAACATTTACATCGAATAATTTTAAGAGTTCAGCATAAATGTCATAAATGTAGATTTTTACATATTTCGCCAACGTAAAACTATTTAAATTAGAGCACGGTACTTCTTCATCCTTGCATTTTTGGCACATGATTTTCTCGTGTTCTTTTCCAGTAGCCATGGTGTCTGTGGTGCATGAGCATTTCTCTCTTACTCCATTAGAGCATTGGATCAAAATAGGTAAATACTCTCTATTTCCATTTTATTATTGAGATTGAAACAGTGATTGCTTTTTGAAATTTCAGTCACGACAATACATTAATATTTGCATTGGATTTGTTTAATATTATAATTTTGTTTAATTTAAAATATATTAATAAGCTCCTTAAAAAATTTTAAATTTTAAATATTAAAATTAATTTTTTGTATAACAGGTAATATTACAAGATGATTCAAATTGTAGTTTAGAATTTAGAAATAATAAAAATTTTATGAACTAATTAATTATTTTAATCTTTATGAGTGACTTAATTACCTTATTTAAAATAATAAACATTAAATTATAGAAAATTTATAACATGTATTGTAAGAAAATTAAATGCAAAAATGTAGTTTAGGACGATTGTAGAAGTAAAATGTATTATAATACCATTGAGCAATATACTTTCTTTTTCTTGTAGTAACACTAGTACAAAATAGACATTTAACGTATGCGTTCAATGACGGAAAAAACTAAAAAGGATGTTGTAAAAAACATGGTAATATTTTAGTAAATAAATGAACAACATAACCTCGGTTAAAGAAAAAAATCGCCATTGAATTCCCACTTAAGATTTAAAATTCAAAAATTTAAAATTTTAAAATGGCATTGATGCACCACATCGGTTAGGAGATAATAACTGACGTGGTGTTGTCTCACATGATGTCGGTTTTGACCACTTAACCGACGTTATGGTCACAATGTTGCTTAAATGAACTGAGGGGGTAAAATTAGGTTACGCAAAACATCGGTTTTGGGTTCCTAACTGACGTTGTGAATCACCTGAAATCAATTTGGGGATTTCAGGTGATGCACCACGTCGGTTATGAGCCCAAAACCGACGTGGTGCTCCCAGTTTTACTCCACCAACGCATTTTCACTTTCACTTTTACACTTCCTCTATTGTTCGCGCTTCTTCCTGCATTGTTCCGGCGACTTTCTTCCTTGTTTTCGACCTCCATTTCGTCCTTATTCAACTCCATTTCACTCTTTCTCCATCATAAAGGTTGGTAGCTTTATTTTGACCGTTCCATTTTTGTTTTCAATCTATATTTGATGTGGTTTTCGTTTGAAGCTTTGAGTTCTTTTTTTCTCCATTTTCGTTTCATTTCAATGGTTTGGTGAGTTTATTGACTATTTGTTTGCATTTGTGATTTTGGTAGTGGTTGTTTGTCCGCTTTTGGGTTTGCTTGTCTTCTCTATTTTGGTTCACCACTGCTTCTCGGTTTTGGGTCACCACTGCTTCTCGGTTTTGGGTCACCATTGCTCTTCAAGAGGTATGTTCTTTATCAGCTTTGAAGTGGAAAATTAGAATGGTTATTTGGATTTAAATAGTTATCTGTATGATTAGAATGTTTGTTTGGATTGCTTGTATGATTGGAATGCTTGTATAGTTTGAATGCTTAAATGGCCTTTGTGTATAGTTTAATATATATGAAACGCGTTTGGGTACTGAGTCCGAGGATGTTCGATCCCTGACAATTTGTATTTAATCTTGCTTATTTAGGGTTTTATTTGAAAATCATTCACTACTCGTAGTGATGGATCGAAGTTTGATAAATGTAAGTCAAATAAGTGATGTTTATGAGAAAGGTGTTGAAGATTTTTTGGAATTTGCTAAACGGAATGGAGTAGGAAGAAATGGAAGATACTACTGTCTGCGTGTGAATTGTGTGAATTTATAAAGACTAGATATTGAGTTGATACGAGAGCATGTTCTTTGTGATGGTTTCTTGAAGAATTATACAACGTGGACTTGGCACAGTGAAGTTCTAGAATTACCATATGCATCTGAGCAAGATCAATGTGAATATTCTAAGCTATATTCTGAAGATTACATGGATGACATGATTCGTGATATTGGAGGAGAGAGTGTCCACCAAGCCCATGTGTTTGATTCTTTGAAAGATGATTCAGGAACAGAATTGTACCCGGTTGTTCAAGTTTCTCACGTTTGTCAGCAGTATTACGGTTATTTAATATGAAGGCAAGAAATGGGTGGACTGATAGAAGCTTTACTGAGTTACTTGAATTTTTGCATGAAATACTTCCTGAA
>Ga0209700_105801_pt1 | contig 20163 bp, 14 predicted proteins | sample SiratroredBW_FD_187528 | JGI IMG/M metagenome (GOLD analysis project Ga0209700, IMG submission 187528) | Root nodule microbial communities of legume samples collected from California, USA - Siratro red BW (SPAdes) (version 2) | ecosystem: Host-associated > Plants > Roots > Nodule | place: USA...
CACATTTCTAGATCCTAGACTCAAGTCTTCAAACTTCAAGAAATCTTCATCCATCCTTCACATGATCTAGAGCATCTTCACTTGGTTGAATTCATCAAATCACTGCAGCAGTCCACTGGTGCTAACAACCTTGCATCACCCAAATCCATGAGATAAGCAAGATGGTGAATCGCCACTAAGCAAGATGGTGAATCGTCACTTGTGACCTAGCTCACAAGATAAGAAACCCCAAGAGAAAAACTCTCCTAGTATAAACTTATGGTGGAAGAGGAAGAGACAAAATCATTCCTTCTCTAGGATAGTGAAAGAGGAATGGACAAGTCCATTCCTTCCCTAAGTCCAAACTAAATAAAAAAAAATGATTATGTGATAAATGCTTAATTTTGACAACCACACAACAAAATAATCTCTAAGTTGCAAATAAATTAATAAAATTAGGAACCTCATCAATTAAAGTGTAAGAGAGGCACAAATATTGAACATGTTTTAACTATATTATTGAATTAAGAACCCTAAACAAGTTAAGATGATTTGCTAGAGAAAGCTTCCTTACAGGTATCAACTTTGACACAATTATGCATCTATGTTCTTGTTCAATTGAGGAAGCCTTTGAAGGGCTAACTATAAATGGATAGAAGGTTCTCAATTTTTGTTAGAGATCCAAACCAATCAAACTTTTTTAAGGTCTTTTTTGCTCTTCAACTTTGTCCTAGAAGCATCACAAGCTTCAATCACCTCTTCCAAATTCATAATTGATAATGAATCACAAAGCTATACAAACTCATCCAACTCAACAATATTACAACCATCAGTTATGTTTACATAAAAACTTGTCAAAACTGTGAGAGCACACATATTAGATAAAGAAGGTGTCATATCAAATAGTTTAATTTGACGAATGTCTGTGTGTTATGATTAACCGTTTGCATGCATCATATGATAAATGTTTAATATTTTGACAACCACACAACAGAGGAGTCTTTAAATTATACAAATAATCAATAATATGGGAAGCCTCGTTAACTAAACTGTAAAAGTGGTCCAAATCATGAAAACCTTAACTTTATTATTGAACCTAAAATAGTAGACAAGCTATGATAACTAGCTAGAGAAAGTATACTCCATGTTTCAACTCTAACATAAGTGTGCATGTATGTTCTTGTTCAATTGAGAGAGCCATTACAGGGTTGACTATATAAATGATATGAAGGTCCTTATCTGTAGTGAGCAATCACACCTTTTTTATTATGTTTTTTTTCTTCAACTCTAGCCTAGAAGTGCCATTAGTCTCTACCACCTCTTTCGAATTCATAATTGAGTTAATGAACCACAAAGTTTTTACCCACCATTTCGACTTACAAAACAATTTGTCAATATTGTGAGACATCACAAAATTAAACAAAAAAAGGTGACATATGAAATAATTTAGAAATAATTTAGTATAGAGAGTGTTTTCTCAAGTTTCAACTTCATCAAATTTTCTAAAACTATGAGATCAAAATATACCGTCATTTTTTAACCGCCAATAGTAAAAAAATTCAATAGAGTATTTTAATATTGCTAGTATTTCTATTACATTTAAATATTGTTTAAAGTTTTTATTGTTCGATTATCAATAATTTTAAGTCATGAAAAGAGAATGAATGTGTCTTCTCACAATATAAAAGTTTTATTTTTGCAGTTTTTAAATTCACTTTGTATGACTTTTATATCCTCATTTTTAATAAGAAAACTTTTTATTAGTTTTACAGATGTCTTGTCCTCCCCCCAAACTGCAAATTTGATTGTGGATAATTTAATTTGGTCCTATCATTATAAGAAAAGTTATAACTATAATTATGATATAACTTTTTTTTATTTAAAAATTGCAATTTTATAACATCATATAATCCATTTGTTACTTTATTCTTTAACCACTCCTTAATTGAAATTATAAAGAGCTTATATAATAGTTATTGGATAATTAGTTATTAATTTTACTGGAAGATTATAAGATTATGGATGAAATCAACTTGGTTAATAACAAGAAGAGGGCCAAAATGGTGAATAGACACATAACAGAAATCAGTTAAGGAATTTTTCAAAAGCATTATTTGGAAAGTTGCTTCAACTTCCTCTGCTTCTTCTCTTCCTCTTTCTGCATTTGGCCCTTCAATCATCTCGCTCATTCAGAAGCTCCAAGTTAACTCACTCTTCTCCGACAATGGAGAATCTGATACAGTTGGTGAACAAAATCCAGAGAGCGTGCACTGCGCTCGGTGATCACGGCGAGGAAAGCGCCATGCCTACTCTATGGGACGCCCTTCCGTCCATCGCCGTCGTCGGAGGACAGGTCATTCAAATCACTTAACGATCTACATCTTATTCATCGTAATTATTACTATTTTTTCTAATTTAGGAATCGTTTTTCTACTGCAATATTTTTATATAACTTTTTCTGTGTTAAGAATTGAGATTGAAATTCTAACCTTTTAGTTCCTTGCTGTTTGTCAACTCCGCATTTGTTCACGCAAATCAATGTTTTCTCTTCAGTAAATGTTTTTGTCCATTCATTTCCACTTTTCAGGGTGATTTTGCGTATTAGTTTGTGGAGTTGAGTTTGTATTTGGCGTATTAATATGATAATCTCATTGCTGATTTCTAAGTTACTATGGAGATTTATTTTGAAAGGAAAACAGTAGATATATAGTTAAGCTGTGATAATTGTCTCGGTAAATTAAGATTTTACATTATAGTGGCAGTTTCATTGCAATATTTGATGTTACGAAAAATTGTAAACAAATGCAGTTGTAATTGTGGTGATGATGTCATTGCACAAAATCTAAAACCCTAACATTGTAATCAGCGTATGATATGATAATCTAATTGGTGAAATTTAATTTATTACAGATTTTTTTTTTTTGAATAAAAACTTATAAACATTTATAGTTATACAATGATGTTGATACTTATGTTCAAGTGAACCTAAGGATTTAAACTGTAGTCGGATGATAGTTTCCTCACTATCCTTATGTGGTTATAATTGTGGTTGCATAAAGTTACCTTTACATTGTACTTATAAAATTGATTTAACAATCTCATTGGTGTTTTTTAATTTGTTCTGGAAATGTCTTTTTGAAACCAAAACTAGTAAGTATTGATAATTATGCAGTGATGTCGATGCCATATTCAAGTGAAACTAAGGTTTTAAATTGAGGTCACAATCACATTTTCGTCGCAATCTTTAATGATTTTGTTGTAATTATGGTTGTGTTTTGGTTGCTCAAAGTCCAAAAATCTTGACATTGTAGTTGTGTATCAATATAACAACATAATTAGTGTTATTTCTAGCTTATTATGGAAATATCTTTTAAAGACAAACTAGTAAATATAAATATAGATAGTTTCACTTTTAAATAGAATTGTGGTTTCTACATGATGATTGATATCATGGGAGATTGTGGATAAAGGTGGGCGATGCAATTCCAAATATGGTTGCAATGCCGTTACAGAAGTCCAAAATCCTCATTTAGAGTGAAACTAAAGTTTTAAATCGTAGTTAGAACTATAATATCCTTTGATAACTACAGTTTTTTTAAACAACCAGGTAACGACTCTTTTTAATAATAAAATACTATACTCAGATAATAATAATGATAAATATAAATAAAATATAAATAAAATAATATATTTGATTATATAGTTGTTGTATAAGATAACAAAATTGTCAAAATATAAAGGCTTTAATTTTATGAAGATAGTTGATGTTGTAAGAAAAATTGTGAAAAAAAAATATAATTGATGTAATTGTAATTGTGGTCATAATGCAATTGCACAAAATCTAAAAACTTTGACATTGTATTTGGTGTATCAATTTGATAATATTTGATGACTTCATTTCATTAGGAAAATGTCCTTTGAAACCCTACTACTATATGTAAATAGTTATGCAGTGATGTTGATGTCTTTGTTCAAGTGAAACTAAGGTTTACATTTTGGTCATGGTCATTATTTAATCTTGATCCATGATCTTTTGAAAAATTGTGAACATTCTAGTTGTAACTGTGGCTGCACAGTGTTCCAAAACTCTGACATTGTACTTTTTTTCTTAGCAAAGAAATATACATTTATACATCAGTACAATAAGGAGTACTAACTCATTTACAAAGATGTAACAAAGATGCCTTTTATTTTTAGCCAAATAGATTTAAATATGGTAACATGGTATCTAGGCACATTAACACTAAATTATGTCGTATGAGTTTTACACCTACTTCAACCCTTAACACTAAATTATGTCGTATGATTTTTACACCTACTTCAACCCTTATATAACTGACCCGGACAAAAGGGCCATTGAAAGAAAGATGGACACCTAAAAGAATTAATCCTATGATTTTACATTTAGAGCACATGCATTTTATGTTTTTTAGAATTTCTTCTCCTTAAAAGATTTTACCATAAAAAATACTTTGATTTATTGCACTCCATATGTTTCATGCGACAACAAATCAAAGAATTGTCACTCGTTTTTCTTGAATTTGCTCTTCACCAATTTTGTGTTTCTAGTAATGGTCTCGTGATTTATACCACTTCAAATTGTTACAGATTTTCTACAATTAAATAACAAATGTTGAATTATTTCCTCCTCTTCAAAACAAAGTGGACATTCCATCCTTTCACTACCTTTTATTATATTGTTATCTTTTGAGATTATCTTTAACTGAGATGGTCTATTTAGTAAAAAATGGCTTCTTTGAAGGTATTTTCTCATTTCAAAATCTAACAAAACTGCAATCAACCTGCCTTGTTATGCTATGTTGTTGAATAATGTTATGTCGATTTCAGAATATACTCTTCACTATATTCTTATTTCTAAACCTACATATCCCTTTTTTGTCTGTTTGGCTTAATCCTTTGTAGTATGTTTTGTAATCTTTGCAAATTGTCCTCTTTCTAGAAATATTTATCTACCCCAATCAAAACTATTTCTACGTGTCTTTTTTCCACTTTGCCATACTCTCCATTTTGTGTTATTTTTGAGGTACAACTTGTTAAAATACTTCGCTAAAATAGAATCGTCTAACCATCTATCTAGCCAAAACCCAATCTAAGTGTCATTGTTTCATTATCAAAAACACTTGATTTTCCTCCCCACTTACCCTTCTCAAATCCTTCCACCAAGAGGAACTAGAACTCTTGTCCATCCCTATTAGATTTTTCCGGCTTCCTACCTTGAAATCAGTACTCAATCTAATAAGATACTGTTTTCATTTTGTAATCACCACCTTCATTTTTCTAACAAAACTTCATTTAATGATGTGATGTTTTTTTTACTCCAAGCCCCGTTTATTCTCGGGCTGCAGACTTTTTTCCCAATTGACCAAATTTATTTTATTTTCTTCTTCCTTGTTGTTCCATAATAAACTTGATTGACTTGTTAGTTTCCTTCTCACCCTAATGGAAATCTTAAAGGACAAAAGTACGCACCAGAACAGGATTTAATAAACACAAACGCCCTTCCCAATACAATATTTTATGTTTCAACGGAGACAACTTTTATAGAATTTTTCCAATAACGGGATCCCAAATCTCCTCCCTCTGGTAATCCTGAATAGAAAAACGAAACTCCATTACATTTCAATCCTCTGTGTATCGTTCCACCGTTGTCCCTTCCAAGCCAAAAGCACCAAAAATTACTTTTAAAGAAGTTTACTATTAATCTCGATATTAGTTCAAAACATCCTATTATGCTTTTAATAACTACTACGTTTTCCGTCTTTGCCTTTCACATTGTACTTTATATCAATACGATAATAACATAGGCGATTTTAGTTTATTATGGAAATATATTCTAATAACAAATTATACTATATATAGTGATTATATATAGTGATGTAAAAAATAAAAGATACAGTGGTGATGATGCCTTCGTTACGATGAAACAAAGGTTTTAAACTGCAGTATCAATTTCATGGTGACATTTGATGTTGCGAGGAATTACAATTAATTGCAGCCTATTAAGTATTGGCAACCAGCTTTTTATATCCATGAGTGAAACTTCTGTCTCTGCTAGTAATATATTTGGATTTTATCAGTAACCGATTTCTCTCTGATTGATCATTTAAGTGTTGTGAAAAAAATATTTTTATATTTTAAGGTATCATTTTAATAACGTGAATAAAGCTGGATTTAATTATTTTCTTAGTTGTAGGGATGAATGGTTTACAAAGCACATTTGTCAATTTGTTATTGTTTTGAATTATTGTGTCTCGTTTTGATGTTATAAGTTGTAGTTAATTCTTCAATTATCAATATTCAAGATGCCTTCTTCATTTGTAATGAACGTCTTGATATTGGATGTATTATGACCTTTGGAGGGTTTGGAACGTCTTGTCCTTTACCATTTCCTTTTTCAACATAATTTTGGCTTTTAAAAGAAAATTCAAACTGATCCAATCGTTTAGGAGTTTTTCACCGATATTTCTTGTATTTTGTATCCATTTAATCTAACGCCGTTAAATTCGAGGTTCAGCTGTCTTTGTCATTTATTGTATTGACCTTGCAACAAAAGAAGCTTAAATTCCACGTTTATTTACATATTTTGGCTGATTATTATTTATTTGCGATCAACTTTAATGTTGCCATTTTATATTTGTAGTTGTCATAAATATATAAAATTTAAAATTTTCCGCTACTTGTAATTTGCAGAGCTCTGGAAAATCTTCAGTGTTAGAGAGTATTGTCGGAAAGGACTTTCTGCCACGTGGATCTGGTAAGCCTGCTATTTCGTGATTGTATTTCTTGCTCTATCTCTTCTATGAGATTCTGGATAATTGAACCACCCTTTTATGCAGGAATTGTTACTCGGCGTCCTCTTGTTTTGCAACTTCATAAGATTGACGAAGGGAGAGAATACGCTGAATTTATGCACCTTCCACGGAAGAAATTTACTGATTTTGGTACCTTCATACGTAAAACATTTTCACATTAGTATGGTAGCAATTACCAAGATATTTAACTATGCTTTAATTGCTAAATGGAAATGGAGGTTAGGAGTGGAAGAGGACGGTTTATGGAAGGAAGTTCTAGAGTCTATATATGGCTCTTTGAAAAACTTGAACGTGGACTTAACAAATAGAAAGTGTTCTATATAGTGGAGAGATTTAGGAAGAGTGTGTAATGATAGCCCTTTTAATAATTGGTTTGATGATAATTTTATTTGGAAAGTTGGGGATGGAAAAACAATAAAGTTCTCTTAGGATAATTGGGTGGATGGCCAATCACTCCAATGAAAATATCCAAGACTCTACATGTTGTCACTATGTAAGGACAAAATAATAAAGGAAGTGAGTGATTGAGTTTGAGGGAATGATAATAGGAATGACTGATAATAGGAATGATTGCTGGAAGTGACAATTAACATGGTGTTGGGCAAGATTTGTGTGGGAGTTACAACTAGAGGAACAACTTTTGAGGGATATTTCAAATATTCAATGGAAGAGGGGGCTACACGATAAGTGGCATTGGAGGGAAGAAGATCTAGGAGAATATACAATGAAATATGGATATAGAATTTTAAATTAGGAAATAGGGACACAAAATAATGAAGTATTTGAGTTGATTTGGAGCCTTAAGATACCACCATCCATTACAGTCTGCCTATTACTAGATAGGTTACCTACAAAAAGTAAATTTTTTAGGAGAGGAATGGTAGTTAGTAACTTGGTGTGTCCAATGTGTTTAGAGGGAGAAGAAACATCACAACACTTATTTTTTGCGTGTAGACTAGCTCAAGGTGTGTGGAATGCATGTGACAGATGGGTGGGAGTCAAGTCTGCTAGGCATGTGAGCTCTATTATGCACTTGCAAAGTTTTCATTTAAATGAAATAAATGCAAGATCGAATATAGTATGGAAAGGAATGTGGGCATAACAGAAATTTGGAGTCAGAGAAATAAAGTTGTGTTCTCTAATGGGGAAGGTTGATTACTTAGAAATTTTTAGCCTTGCACAGATAAAATGTTGGTCTTGGTGTAAGGCTTATAAGCCTAAAACTCATTTTTCTTACGCTGAATGGTGTATCAGTCTTATTGATTGTCTGAAGCTTTGAGAAAGCAAGTTTGGAATGACAAAGTGTGTAGACAGTGTGATTGAGTGCTGATGGACATAGTAAAGTTGTACAGGTGAGACAATACCGGGTTATAAATTAGGGATACCGTGATTGTGGACCAGGAAGGATTAGGTTTTTGTTTTGCAGGTAAAGCTCGTGCTGATGATGTAAAACAAGGATTTATGTTGTGCTGTTGGTGTTGTTGGGGATTACACATTTTATTCTGGGAGCCTAATAAGGAAGCTTACCACTTTAGTAAATGCTAGAAAATATAAAGTATGCCGGAGTGGGCTAATTTGTATGTAAAAGTGAAAGGATTAATATTGCATGTGGTTACACTTAATGTTGGATTACTTATTTGAAGTGGGGTACACATAATATGTCTTTCTACAGATCCTAATGCTGTAGTGGTGAGGAGTTGTAACCTGTATGTATATATAAGGGTTGGGACACCCCTAAAATGTTTCCTTAATATATTTTTTATTCTTGGCTGGCAAAAATAAATAAATAAATAAATAAATAAATAAATAAATATTGTCTATCTACTACTGGTATGAGAGATTGATTAGCATACACATTTATTAGGTTTAACTGTCTTAACGGTTTTTTATTATTCTTCTAGTGTGAGTTTTATATAGAGATACTCTTATATGTATAAATGCTATATTATATTGTATTAAGACGGTATAGAATCTTCCGATGCTAATAAAATTATTTTCTTTAAATTATAAAACATTTTCACATTAGTGTGGTAGTAATTAGCAAGCTACTTTATTTTATTTTTTTAATAAATATGTATGGTCTATCTACTAGTAGTCTGATAGATGGATTACTGCATATATTTATTAGATTTATTTGTCTTAACGATTTTTTATTATTCTCTTAGTATAGATTCTATATACAAAGACTCTTATGAGTATAGATGATATATTGTATTGTATTGCATTAAGACTCTGTGTATAGAACATTCCAATGTAAATGAAATTATTTTCTTTAAATTTTGTTTTTAAGTTTTCTTGCTTATTATTGTTGAGAATCCAATAATTGACTTTGTTTGTGGGAACAAGAAAAAGAAAGTCAAGAAATTAAAGACATGGTCATCAAGTTTGACATCAAGAAGTTTTTTGAGGAGAACAACTTTGGATTGTGTAGAACATCATAATACAATAAGGTTGTGCTAAGGCTCTAAAGGATGAGGTGAAAATGTCAGTGTTTGTCTTAGAAAAAGGCTGACATGGTCAACAAAGCTAGGAACACCATAATTCTGTGTCTTGGTCATAAGGCACTAAGAGAAGTTTAAAGGAGAAGATTAATGTGTTGATGTGAATGAAACTTGAGTTATTGTATATGACTAAGTCTTTAGCACACAGACTTTGTTTGAAGCAATAATTACATATTTGTCTAGGATGATTGAGACAAAGAATGAAAGTAGAACAACCAACAAATTTTAACAAGATTTTGGACGACCTAGAGAACATTGAGGTGAAGCTTGAGGGTCAGGATAAGACTTTGCTTCTTCTTAACGCCTTGCCTAAGATGTATGAACATTTTAAAGACGCTTTGTTGTTTAAGAAGGAACATACCATTACTTTGAAAGAGGTGTAAACCTCAATAAGGATTAAGGAGCTTCAGAAATCTCAAAAGTCTAATGGAAAGGATAATGAGACCAATACAAAATGTGACTAAGTCGAAGGGAAAGAAGTCAAAACAATACTCATCAAACAATCTGGTTGATGTTGAGTGCTACAACTGTCACAAGAAAGGTCACTTCAAGATGAGTTGTCCAAGAAATGGGAAAGGCATGAAATCTCACTTCAAGGAGGAATTTGTTGATGTTGTTGTAACATCTAATAGCTATGAGTCTGTAAGGGTGCTGGTGGTGTCTGTCTTATATACAGAGAAGTTGGGTCATAGACTTAAGATGCACTTATCATATATAATAAAGAAGTTCTTTGAGACCATAGAACTAAAAGAAGGTACAGTGGTCCTTCTTGTAAACAATAAAGCTTGTAAGGTGCAAGACATGAGGTCTATCAAATTAAAAATGTTGCAAAAAGTGAGATATGTTCTAGAGCTTAAAAGGAATCTTTTGTTAATTAGTATGTTTGATTATATTGGTTTAACGATCAGGATTGAACAATGAGTGATAAAGATTCTAAGGAGAGTGTCTATAATTGCTAAAAAGGAGAGAAAATGACATGTACATCTTGGACGATTCATTTGTGACTAGTGAGACGATTCATGATAAGATAAGTTAAAGATGAGACATACTAGTGAAAGGGGTTTGGTGGAGTTGGAGAAGAAGAAGCTACTAGAAGGTGATAAGACATTTGTGACTAGTGAGACGATTCATGATAAGATAAGTTAAAGATGAGACATACTAGTGAAAGGGGTTTGGTGGAGTTAGAGAAGAAGAAGCTACTAGAAGGTGATAAGATGGAGGGGATGAAGGTGATAAGATTGCACTTTGTGAAAGACATTGTTGAGTTTGAGGAGGTTAAAATCAAGAAGATAAATTCAAAAGAATCCCGTAAATGTGTTTCTAAAGTCCTTCCAAAAATCAGGATGAAATGGTGTCTTGAGCTAATTAATTTTTTGTTCGAGAATAAAGAAAGATAATATTGTAACCTCTGTTATGATTGGTAGAGTTAATTTGAAAAATTATGATGTTTGAGTCTAAATCATGTCCAATAGCAAATAATCTACTGAAAAACTGGGTCAGACAATTAGACCGTGGTGAAAGGAAAAAGAAAACCATGTAATAGTAATGTGACAAACCATCTACTACATTAGTCTTAAATATCTTAATAATTTTCTGTTATTTCCTTAATTTAGGTTTTATATTTAAAGATCCTTATGCATTAGACTCGAGTGCGTAGAACCTTCCAATATTAATAGAAGTGTTTTGTTTGAATTTTGTTGCTGTTTGTTAGTGATGGGATTCAAGATATTGCTTGTGATTCCTAGAAGCGTTTGTTAACTATTGTTCATTGTTCTCTTTCATGGGGAGGGGCTTATCCAATGTTGAATATGATCATTTCTATTAGTTTGCATTAACTAGTTTTTTTATTTTGTTATGATCCTTATGTTTCTGTTTGTCTATAGTTACTAATTTGGCCTTGTTCTGTAGCTGCTGTTAGGCAGGAGATCGCTGACGAGACGGACAGAGAAACAGGACGCAACAAGGGTATTTCATCTGTGCCCATCCATCTGAGTATCTACTCCCCTCATGGTGAGATATAAATATTAGCAGAGATTTTTGTCCATAGTAAAGATTTAATGAAAAATAGGTCTCCCATTCATTTTGTTTACATCGATTTAATGTTCAATGATTTAGTCTTGATTGAATTAAAATTAATATAATAATAATAATAATAATAATTTAATTATACATAAAATAACATTAAAGAAATAAAGTATTATAAAAATTAAACATAACTTCATAAATTCTTTAAAAAAATAGTTTTAGTAATATACGTCATCATTCGTTTAGAGTAACAATTTTACATTAAGAATAATAAAGAAAATGAAAAGTATTATAGGTTGATTTAAAAAATAAAATAAGAAGACATTGAATTAAATATTATTTATAGAGTTTGTGAATAAGTTTTCTTTGTCTGTATTTGACCGATATTTCAGGTTTTTCTAGTGATTTCTTCAAGTTAATTTTGTAATTTATTAATTGATTCATTAGTTTTTTTTAATCCGATTGGTTGATTCCGTCCGGTTTTTAAAACAAATAATTTTACCAATGATTTCCAGTAGAATACAAACCATACTAACGGCAATTGTGTTCTAGTTTAGGTCTTCATGAATATACATCAATTTTATCTTTACCTTTTTTATATCCATAAGGTAATTTGATTTTCTCATCAAACAACTTAAATATTAATGATTATAACTGCCATTCCTTTTTAAAACGAGATGAATATCAACTACTATCTTCTACTTCACAGTCTTGACCACTGTTAAGTTACGTTTCAAATTGTTAATATTATGAGAGCAGAGACTTTTTTACTTGGCTTGGCTACATACAAATTCTTGTGTTTGTTACTTTTTTTTTTTTTTTTTTTTTATTTTTTTTTTTTTTTTTTTTTTTTTTTTTTTAGATATTATTGTTTAGGCACTCATTTCATGCGTTGAATTTGTTCACTTGGTAGTTGTGAATCTGACGCTGGTTGATCTTCCGGGACTTACTAAAGTCGCTGTTGGTGAGTTTCTGAGATTTACCTGTAAATTTCCGAGAACCATTACATTATAAGTATGGAGTGTAATGGCAGTTAAGTTTTCCGGGGTAAATTGCAGAGGGTCAGCCAGATAGCATTGTGCAAGACATTGAAAATATGGTTCGGAGTTTTATCGAAAAGGTAAATTATTCCTGTATACAATGAAATGATGAATATGCATGCATACGAGAAAGGTTTTGATGCATATGGGAACATTTATTTACTATGAATCAGAAAATTTGAATGCAAACTTTAGAGGTTGTATTGAAACATCAATTTAAATATTTAATACCCATGAACTCTATTCAATTTTAGTGATCCATCCGGATCCAGTATGTCTATTTAGCTCTCTTACCGTAGTTAAATGCTTCTTCGTAGTTTATTTATTTTGATGTATGAGCTCCACTGGTGTTAGCTAAACTTCCTGACCATGTCATTCAAAGTAATTCTGAAACTAATCCCCTGTTACAGCCGAATTGCATCATTTTGGCTATATCTCCTGCCAATCAAGACCTTGCAACCTCAGATGCAATTAAGATTTCCCGTGAAGTAGATCCTAAAGGTAAGATACTGAACATAATTTTTCGGTGACAAAACAGTGGACATTTGTTAGTTGATGCTAATCCGTATCAAGTAATTTAATCAAACAGCTGAAGCTGAAAGCAAAAAAGATGTTGAAAATAAAACCCAGAAGGTTCGTAATATTTGCTGTAAAACACAATATGTGCAAGATTGATTAAGTCATTTGTGTTAGGCATCTTAGATCAATAAATTCTCATATTTATACAGAATTTCAGATTCAAATTTCCTTGACATGTAATGTTTGTCAATAGAATAGGTAAATTCAATTTTGTGGGAACCCAACTAGCTGACTGGGATTTTATGCAGTTATTGTCCAGAAATATCTCTAGAATTAAAGTACATGCATGTATAATTTTTTTTTCAAGGTTTGGAACTACAACTTATAAGCAGACGGTTAGACTGGTTGATGTGTTTTTGAGGGATCTAGTAGCTTGGTTTCTTTAAGTTTCTACGGTTGAATTCTTTACCGAGCATCAAATTTTGAACTTTTTGTTCTCACTTTTGTACTTCTTGGTTTGTCAATTGCTCAATGTCGCTTGCCCTATACATGAGTAGAAACTCATATTTTTATGAGCAACTAACTAGATGGTTAGATTACTATGTGATTTGAGATCGCTTGCTTACGAAACAAGTTTAATTTTCAGGGGAAAGGACATTCGGAGTTTTGACAAAGATTGATCTTATGGACAAGGGTACTGATGCGACTGAGGTAAGCACTCTCTTGACCCTCTCAATACAGAATTTGGCTCGGTTTGCCTTGGGCAATATTTTTCCCTCTTGGCATCCTTTCACCAAGAATTTAGCGCGGGAGAGTTATTTTGTAGTTTCAGAAAATGTAACATTGTCAAGTCAAATAAGAATGTAAAATGACAATGAATGAGATGGGTTCATTACACTCAAAGAAGAATGTTGCTATCCAGCTATAGCGACTACAGAGACAAGAAGAAGAACAGAATGCAACAACCGAGCCCCTCTCTTTTCCACTAAGATTCTATATAACTAATTGCTATATCACAAAATTTCGCATACGTCAATTGGTATTCCTCATTCTTGAACTTTTGCGCCTACCACACCCATAGGATCACTTGACACGTGGCCATTCTCTTTAACCGAATTATTATCTATCACGCTCTTTTCCAGAATTGTCCCTGTACTATTTTTTGGTGTGACAATAGTATAGAAGTAGGACTACTACTATGTGGTATAAAAGTGTCACATCACATGGGTAATCGTCGTTTTGTGATTAAAAAGGCATGGTTTCCTCCATGTTGGATACTGTTGTTAGACCTCAAGGACCACAGGATAGGAAGAGGGGTAGAAATAGGAATTAAACCTATTTCAGTCTATAACCTATTTGTTAGGATTTATTTAAGAGTTAGTTAGCTGGTTAAGTTGTTTACAGAAGGTTTTTGGTGGGTTACAAAAATGGATAGTTTTGGTGTGAGAGGAGTAGCCTACTTTGTATTCTTGTTTTCTGGAAATTCAATAAACTCAGGGATGAACATAAAGCTCTTTTGGTCTTTAAAAATTGGTCGGAGCTGCCGCTTACCCCTTATTTACGATGGAAAAAATGTATGTTGATATAAAACCAATTTAAAGTATATAAATTAACAAACTTTACTTTGCTAAGTTGATTTTTTGAGGATAAATTAGACTTAATCTCATGTCTTAATAACTAGTTTCTTGTGTTCTTGTTTTCTAGAAATTCAATAATCTCAGTGACGAATAAAGCCCTTTTGGTCCTAACATCTATCCCGCGGAATGAAGGATGGGATTTATATATCGTTCATATTTAGTCTCATTGTTACGTTTTGGCTTATACGTATTCATACATGTCTCAACAACTCTCATAAAACTTAAGAATCATTCAAACAACCGTTTCTTAGGAATTGGGATTTCTCTTTTATCTTTCCTTTTTCTTTCTTATGCTTAAATTACTGGAATCATATTTGGGAAGGTCATAACGTGGCTTCCTATGTCTCTTTTAATTTTTCTAGATCCTTGAAGGGAAATCATATAAGCTAAACTTCCCTTGGATTGGTGTTGTTAACCGCTCCCAAGCTGATATCAATAAACAAGTTGATATGATTGCTGCTCGGAAAAGAGAAAACGAGTATTTTGCTACTACCCCAGAATATAGACATCTTGCTTCCAGAATGGGCTCCGTGCATCTAGGAAAGGTGCTATCCAAGGTATGCTGAGCCGTGGCATGTTAGGAGGTATTACATGAACATTGAAATTCAATCGATGCATTGGCTTTGGGGTGTAAATGATTGTTTCCAAACTGTTGTGTTGAATATTGTTTTTTATGTTACGTTAAATACCTGCTTAAATTTTCAGCATTTGGAAACTGTCATCAAGTCTCGGATCCCAGGCCTACAATCACTCATTAACAAGACTATCATTGAATTAGAGACAGAATTGAACCGTATTGGCAAACCTATTGCTGCTGATACTGGAGTATGCCACTTTCTTCATCTCACCCCTAACAGTAGATTATATATGTAAAACAATTGTAATCTTCTGATAAGTACTAACTTGTCTTCATGATTAGGTTATTCTTATTTTTTCCCCCTCCCCTTCTACCATTTGCATTTATGAATGCAGGAATAATTAAAGCTCTGTCCTATTTGCAGGGGAAGTTGTACATGATAATGGAAATCTGTCGATCTTTTGATCAGACATTTAAAGATCATCTTGATGGCATGTATGTCCTTTTTTCCCCATGTTATTTGGTATATATATTGAATCACATGTAACTATGATATTTGACCTTGGAAATGTTCACAGAAAGCCTGGTGGAGAGAAAATTTACCAAGTATTTGATAATCAATTTCCAGCATCTTTAAAACGGCTGCAGTTTGACAAACATTTATCAATGGACAATGTGCGGAAACTAATAACTGAAGCAGATGGTTATCAACCTCATCTCATAGCTCCTGAGCAAGGATACCGACGCCTTATCGAATCTTGCTTGGTATCAATTAGGGGGCCTGCTGAAGCAGCTGTTGATGCGGTATAATATATTTTTGTACAAATACAATAAATACGTTGCTTTAAGGTGCGATTCGTAACATGTTCTCCTAAAGAAATTATATTAGAAAATTGTGGCTGATTTCTTTCTCCATGTATATTTTGACACGAGTAACCAAAAGATCAGATTGATACTGGCATTACTTTAGACCTAAGGAAAGTTTCATTTCTTTCGTTGGCAGAGTTAAAAAGTCTCTTAATTTTTTTTTTCTCGGACTAATTTATTTAAGGAGAATTGTCACTTTCAGAAAACTGAGGGACATTTATTTTTATGTTGAACTATGTATAACTCCTTACTTTTATAATGCATTCAGGTTCATGCAATTTTGAAGGATTTGATTCAGAAATCTATGAATGAGACAATGGTAAGTCCCATCCCATATAAGTTATTTTATCTTGTGTATGTGCATGCATATATCAACGTGTTAAGTCTGAAGATGACTTTAAGTAATTTAGCTCGATAATATAGTTTACTAAAATATTTTTCAAGTATTTCAATGGAAGCCGTTTTCTTTTGGTTGTAGGAATTAAAGCAGTATCCCACCTTGAAGGTAGAACTCGGAAGTGCAGCTGTTGATTCGTTGGAGAGGATGAGAGAAGAAAGCAAGAAAGCAACTCTGCTTTTGGTGGACATGGAGTATGGCTATTTGACTGTTGAATTCTTCCGCAAACTTCCCCAAGACGCAGAAAAGGGTGGAAATCCAACTCATTCACTTTTCGATAGATATAATGATGCTTATCTTCGTCGAATTGGTAAGGATTGGAAGTTAAATAAGACCATGTAATTTTCGATTTTCTTTCGATGATTTTATTTCTAGGTAGTATTTCAATTAATAAAAGAACTAAAGGAGCCATTAGCCACGTACTAAGTTGTATTACTCATATTTTACATGATGAACACATATATATGTTCATGAAATTAGAGGCATTGTTTTCCTGTTCCCTTTACTGAGATTCCTCATTTCCTTCAATTTGAACAGCTACCACTGTCTTGGCCTATGTGAACATGGTATGTGGGACCCTGAGGAATACCATTCCCAAGTCCGTAGTTTATTGTCAAGTGCGTGAGGCTAAGCGCAGCTTACTGGATCATTTCTTTACGGAATTGGGGAAAAAGGAGGTGAGCTTCGGCTATTGTCTTCCTTGAAGAATTCATGCATATTCGAGTTGAATTTGATAAATTTAATGTTGGAATAGTTTTTACTTTACAATCTGAGTTTGTTTGGTATACTTTTATGGAAACTTATTTGTGAGTGTATAAACATACTTTTGTAAATAATCAAATGTATGATAAAATTGAATTTGGAGTACCTGAAATGGGAGAAAATCCAATGGTGTGATATGAAAATGCATTAAGCGTATTGTTTTTGTAGGGAAAACAACTAGCTTCACTTCTAAATGAGGACCCCGCAATCATGCAGCGCCGTACCTCCCTCGCAAGAAGGCTAGAGCTATACAGAAGTGCACAAACAGAAATTGAGGCAGTTGCATGGGAAAGGTAGAAAGCACCCGTCAATCTTTTCAGAATTTTAATTTTATCCTTTTTCATTCATTATTCCATTCTTTATACGTTGGTTATTTTTTTCTCATGTAATTCAATTGTATTCATTTATTTCTACCTCTCATTAATGAATTAATGATACTCTTTTCGATGATCAAATTTGTAGTGATTAAAATCCAATATATTTTTTCAGTAAAAAAAACAAATAAGTTTGTGGATTTTTTTTATTAAAATCTTTAAAAGTACTTTTAATCTGAATGGATTAAAGAAAGAAAACTAAATATATTCTTAAACTTCTTACAAATTAGAAATATCAATAAACAATTTCATTAAGATAATATCACTTTTAAACTTATTTCCGTAAAAAGATATTTGATTATTAAAATAAATATACATAAAAAACTCATGTATTGAAAATAGAAATTTAAAAGAAAATCAATGTAAAGAAAGTAAATAGTAAAATTGAAATTCTTAGAAGTAATTTGAAACAAGATGAAAGAAAATGAACATAGAGAAGTTTTTGTTAAAAATAATATAATTGAAAGATTAACTTGAATCTTAAGGCGCAATAATAAAACACTATGCCAATATTGAAATGAAGTAAGAAATATAAACTCTTTTATATTTAAACTCTCTTTTTTTTTTAATATTTTAACGTTGTTGATAAAAACATAATTCTAAAATGTTTAATATAAAGAAGTTTATAAACAATTTTCTTTTAATCTTTCCATTCCATCAATATCTTGATTTTCACGTCAAGGGCAAGATAGATTAGTCCCAAAGCATACAATTATTTTTTATTGAATCATTATAATGAAGATCGAGAAGTTATTAGTGAGGTTTTAAACACATAGCTTTTCTAGTATATGTTGCCTACCCAAGTTGTTAGTGAGGTTAATTCAAATTTCCAGGAATTTCTTCAATCTAGCTCTCTAACGTATAGAGGCACTCCTATTCACCTTGCAAAACATCAAAATCCCAATATTTACTTCACATTTCATAAAGCTTTAAACACCCTATATTCGTTGAAGCTTGGTGATAACTTAGTAGGTCTTGTCTAGTTTATTCAACTTTAGTTATTTTTTTATTTTTTGAAACACATGTTTCCTTTAGATGAAGAAATTCTCAATCATCCTTGCAAAGAATCTTGACTAAACTCTCTTCTTCTTAAGAATAAGGCTACTATAAAGTTATAAGAGAAGTATTCGAAATTTTTCTTAAATTATAAGATTTTAACGAAGCCTTAACTCTCTTTTCTAATACATTCATTAAGGGTCTTTCATAGCTATTATCTCAATTTACTACCAACAATCCTAGAGTCTAATTTGAACTATTTGAAATTTGAAGTAATATTTTCATTTTGACATCCATTGGCTTTCAAATGAATGATGGAAAATTATTTTCTTATTAGCCTCAAATCTTTTTGATTCAATTTGGTTTAAGTTAACTCATATTTTATCTTTGATTATCCAGTGCCATCAATTATCGATGTTTGATAATCACTATAAAAAAACACCCAATTAGAGCTAGACAACATTGTATTTAAAGGAAAACTGAAGTTGTCTCATGGATTCAAGTCCAACTACTACAAAAGAACTCAATGATTGGTGGAAGAAATGGTTCATGTCAACTAATAAAGATTTTACATACAATGTTATTATCTCTTTTTTTTTTAGATATAGAATCCAACAAAATTGAAGACTGTTATTAATGTTGTTTTATATTGAATGTAGACATATATTTTTTTTTATTTATCTGACCAATTACCTTGATATAATGATAAAAAAAATCAAAATTCAATCTCATTTAAAATAACATTAATCGACTTATATTCTTTACCTGTTAAATATAGACAATCCTTACCTTATTAACTATTTTGTTATTATTAAGCTATTGTACCTATTTTAACAAGATTTTTTTGTTATTTTGTTTTTGAAAGTAATTTTTTTCTATTCACTTCATTTTAGTTATCCATTTGACACTAATATATGTTTCTTTCGAGAGTAATAGAACCATTGAGCTTTACAGAATCATTTTGATTATGTAAACTGGAGCAATATCTTATCATTGATTCGATTTTTACTCGCAATACATGAACTCCAGGCAGCAAGTTAAAAAAAAAAAAAAAAAAAGCAAGATAAAATGAAAAAACAAAATTTGGAGGTGCGGGGAATCGAACCCCGTGCCTCTCGCATGCGAAGCGAGCGCTCTACCATATGAGCTACACCCCCTTTGGTGACTTTTAAGTAGACTTTAAAAAAATAAATATTATGTATTTGATTCTATTTATAGGAAGAAATAATGAATATTGTTATTTTTTATATGCTTAATTTATCGTAAAGTCTATTTATTAGGTATTCACTGCTGTTTTATATAAAAAAAATAGGTTAAAAGTATGATTTATTTATTGCATATATAATGATTTATTTGTACGTATGAAAAATTATTAAATTGGACTTTGTATGTATAAACGTTATTGATTTAATCTCAGCTACCTTTTGATCTCTTATGCTTTTGACAAATTCTTCCTGCATCCTAATATCTTCTTCCTGCACTCTAATATAAAATTTTAATTCCACAACTGACCCTATCCGATTCATACAGGTAAAAAAATAAAAACCAGATGACATCCCCATACAGTTCACATTTCAAAAAAATGACAACAGGATGACACCCCATTCGGTTGTCATTTAAAAAAAATTCATTTTATTTGGAAATGACAATCGGATG
>Ga0209700_105803_pt1 | contig 20160 bp, 8 predicted proteins | sample SiratroredBW_FD_187528 | JGI IMG/M metagenome (GOLD analysis project Ga0209700, IMG submission 187528) | Root nodule microbial communities of legume samples collected from California, USA - Siratro red BW (SPAdes) (version 2) | ecosystem: Host-associated > Plants > Roots > Nodule | place: USA...
TTTGGAAATCATGCATCTTTTTGCTCACCTCAATTATTACATCACTGTCCACTTTGTGGAAAACTCTAATCTGCGATAAAGGGTAAAACAAAAGTAATTATGTCAACTACTTACATTTTTTAATAAAGAAACTATAATTAAGAAATAACACATTTACTTTTAATTCGTTGACATCAACATTGGACTGTCTGCCATCAGACCTTCTACCAGCCATAACTTGGTTCCAACGAACCTGTTAATTAAAACAACAAACTTAATTAAACTTATTTGTTCAATAACCTATGTGTACAAAAGTTCATGTATATAATCATTGACGCATTCTTTTACATTTAACAAAACAACCAATACCATTAACACCATTGACAGTTCAGAATTGTTTAACCCTCTATACTTAAGTGTCTAACTGTCTGCAAGTTTCTGACCACAAATCACAGAAGTAGCAATTATGTGTCAAACTCACCTCCATACTTGAAATACTACCAGTTTTCCACTTACAGTCTTGAACCCACTGTACTTAGTGACCCCCATCACAACAATGTATACGTAAATAACACAATACAAACACAACCACAAATTAACAACTCACACTACACGAAGACAAAAAAAAATCTGTGGTGGAGGGCGACGGCGACGAGAAAAAGCTCTGTAAGGGAAAACCAAAAAAGGGAACCTGTGGGTGGCTGCGGCGCTCAACAGAGGAAATCTGTGGGTGGCTGTGGCGCTCAACGGAGGAAGGCCGTTGGGAGGGGTGGAGGGCGACGGCGACGAGAAGCTGTGTGAGGGAAACTAAAACCTTGTGGATGGCTGCGACGCTCAAATGAGATGAAACTCAAATCCTAAATTTTACCCCAATGCCATGCTGGACCAAATTTGCTTGTAGGAATTAATTGGCCACATCACTGCCACATAGAGTTGTAAGTGGTTGTAATGCCACGTAAGGTTGTTAACATATAAGCACTCCCCAAAAAGATTACATGTGCTACCGAACCAAGAACCCACGCTCATCCACGTTTACCAAAACAAAATAAACCTTCATGCAAAATGGAAGAAAACCCTACATGCAAACGAAACCTCTACATTTTAATGGGACAGGTGATTTTTCTTTTTTTGTCTCAAGAACGGGAGGAAAACAAAATTGTATTTGTATCTTCCATAGCCATGTAAGTGAGTGTTTAGAGAATGAGAAACTGTGGATGAGTTTCGTGATGGGAGAAAAATGTGAGTGTCGTGGGTGCATGTGTCTTTTGCGTGAGTGAGGGAAGTTGGTTGCATGGTGGTGTGAGTGTGTACATGAGGGTGTGAAGGCGTGGTAAAGTTGTTGTGGGGCATTGTAAAGGTGCTTTTAGGCTCGAAGGTGGGGTTGGAGTGGAGATGTAAAGGCATACACATGGTGATGGGGTTTGTGGTTCCGTGGAGTGCCTGGGAGGCACCGAGGGAGGCATATGGTAAAGGTGCATGATAGTAGTTGTAGGTGGTATTTGTGTAAAGAGGATGGTGGCATGGGTGAAACCTTTTGGTGCTAGCGGCATTGAAGGTGGGGAGCAGTGCTAAAGGAGGTGGAAATGAAGGGTTTTGGAGCTTTGGTGGAAGTTGGCTACTGGTGGTTTTAATGGTTAGCTTGACGAGGCTTGGTGGTGAGGGCTGCTGGCTTGGTAAGATTGCTACACTAATGGTGACAACGACAACAACAGAAACAATGGTGAAGGTTAAGAGAAAGATGGTGCACAAGGTAGTGGTGAAGAGAAGGGATGAAGAGTGTGACAGTAGTGGTGAGAGGAAAAGAATAAGATACATTATCATTGAACTCTTTCACACATTTTTTTTTTACATTTGGCTAATTGAGCTCGGGCTTATCATTAAGTTTGAGGAAACCTTGAGGGAAGGTTTATTTTAGTTCTTTGGGTTTTCTAAGTTTGTTCTTTCTTGTATTTTGTTTTATTTTTAACCACTAGCAAATCAAACAAACAATATGTAATTAACAGTGATGCTATACAGAACATTTACGATGCAAAAATAAGAAACACCTATGGATTTGCTTCTTCTACTTCTCTTGTTGTTCCTGTGTTAGTTTGCTCCTGGATGTTATCTTCTACTTTGAACTTGTGATTGTGAATCGTCACTGTCGTGTGAATCTAGAATCGAGAGGGAGCTTTTGTGTTTTTTCTTTAATTGAACAAAGAGGTTAAAGGGTCATGTGTGAGAAAGGTGAAGAATGGGGAACGAGATATATGGTTCCAGAGTCGAGTCAGAGTTGAGTGAAACCAATGAATGATAATGATGGGATTTTTTTTTTTTTGTCCTCCCGTTAGTGAGAGTTCCAAGGTTCTATTCACCCCTAGAGTGTTGACTTGGTTATGAATTTGCAGGAAGAGAGAAGACTTTGGTTAGAATAAGGTAAGGATAGCTGTTGGAAGAGGAATTCGAGGACAACTTTATTAATAAAAGGTAATGCTTGTTTTAGACATAAAGAGCGCCAAAACGGCCGTGCAGTAGAACAGGAGCTTTGGGAGTTGTTTTTGGTGGTGAAAGTAGTGCCTCTTGTACGAGAGTGGATAAAGGGGAGAACTAGTTTTTTTTTTCAAAATCTTAAAGAAAAAAATGTAAAAATAAATACATATATGTTTTTTTATTATTTTTTTGGCAAGGAAAAATAAAAATCTAATAAACGATAAAGGTAATTATAACAATCATAAATATAATTTTGTATTTTATTATTTTTGTTTTCTTAAAAAGAGATAAAAATTAAACCACACACACACACACATACACACACACACACACATATATATATATATATATATATATATATATATTTACATATTTTTCGTCATCTCGTTTTTACAAAAATCAATATTTAAACATATAAGAAATTTATTCATTCATTTTTTTGAAATTAACATAAACAATCTTTTTTCATCCAGACGAAAATGGGTGTTGACACTTGGCGATGCTGAGCAGGTATCAGACAGTATCAGACAATATCAAGTTCGGCCTGTGAACTATCCTAGTACAAGGCGTTACCCTGACTATCCAGATATTCACCTACTTGAATACTTCCTTAGACCCCACCGGTCCCTGCCTTTCATCCTGCAGTTGTACCAAATTGTGACTTCCCAAAAACAAAAACTCATATATGATCCTAGTTTCAACTCTGAAACCTAGGACTCTTTCACCACCAACATATTTATGACATTTCCATAAAACACATAACACAATGACCATCAAGTTATGTCATATTTACCTCTCAATCCACAATTGTACTCAACTGTCAAATAAATACAACCTATAAATAATAATATACATACAAATAACTTCTTTTTATCAAATTAATCAAAATACATACTTTTACTTCATATGTATTTATATATATATATATATATATATATATATATATATATATATATATATATATATATATATATATGATATTTGAATTATTAAAATGAAATAAGATAAAGATTAAAGCAAGAACTTCAAATGAAATAATTTTCTTGTAAAACTGGAAATAAAATAAAATAACCCGGACCAGTACATAACTGTATGGATATAAAATAAATAAACAAACAAAATAGGACCAGTAAAGATAAAAATAAATGAAATAAATAAAATAAACAGAACCAGTATGAAACTAGAAATAAAATAAATAAAATAATCAGGACTAATGCAAAACTGAAGATAAAATAAATGAAATAAATAAAATAAACAGGACCAGTGCATAACTGGAGATAAAATAAATAAAATAAATAAGAGCAGTGCGTAACTAAAGATAAAAGAAATAAAGAAACAAAGACAGTAAAATAATATATAGTTCACGACAAGTTAAATAACTAAAACATTAATAAAACAAGCATAAGTTTATTAAGATTAACATAGATAAAGCTTAAACCCACTCTCCTCTCACCTTTAAATGGAGAGACACACACTAAGAATAGATATATAAATGCTTATTTCCCTTGTTTCAAATCTTCTTTCTCTCTCTCTTCCTTTTCTCTCTTCTTTCTCTTCTCCTTTTCTCTCTTCTTTCTCTTCTCCATCTCTCTCTTTCTTCTCCCTTCCCTCTCTTTCTTCTCTTTTCTCTCTCTTCCCTCTCTCCTTCATTCTCCCTTATTCCCCTTACGCTCATCCCCCCTCCCTTTTATAGTTGATTTACTTTTTTTTTAAACTAATGTTTATCTCCTGCATTTGATGTAGGTAGATTTTTCTACCATGTGTCGTTATCTCTTCTTCTTTTCTTATTCTTTCTTTTCTTTTCCTTTTTTTTCTTCTTTTATTTATTTTTTCATTAAAATTTAATTATTATTTAATTAAAGACTTTTCTTTCTTTTTTTTCAAATTTTATCTAAAATATACAATACTTTTAAAATGAGAATTTCGTAACATGAGTTAAAATTTCAGGTTTTTCAATTCTTACTTTAAGATAAAATAATTAATATATTTATTTGAAAACAAAGATGTTACAAGATCAATGATCAAAGTCCACCATTGGACTCGTAGCGACAATTTGAGCATTATTGCCCGATCAAAAACTTCATCAGAATAAGTTCATTTTGTGCTCATCTTTCTTAGATTCAATTTTGTCATTGGCAAGCATATTTTGCATGTGTCCTCTAAGGCATCAGAATGAGACTCTGTTAGTTTGTTGTCCTAGTAATGGAGTCTTATCATTAATCAAAGACTTTGTGGTGCATATTAGGGCCTTCGTGCTCTTAGGTTTTTGAGCTCTTTAGGAGGGTATCTGCTCTATACAAGTAAGGGAAACTAACTAATATGGTTGCATGATTTTGATGTTGTGAAGCTTTAGAAATTCAAGATCTAGGATTATATAATTGATTTGAGTAGTGATTGGAATATTGTAGTGAAATCTGAATTGGATCTTGTACGTATAATGGGTACTGTGATTTTGATAGTTCAATTGGTTGTATAATTTTGACAGTCCTGATTTAGAGTGATGATTTTAGATGAATTGAATTGTGTTTGAATGATTGGTTCAGTCTTAACTGAATGAGGATGTTTGAGATCTGATGTTATGACCTTAGGTAAATTGCATTCATGGTTGGAAAGTGATTAGGCTCATCATAGATATATATACATCAATGTGATTGATAAAGTTGGTGAGGTATTATGAGAATGAAGATCTGAAAATGGTTAGGTAATAAAAAAGAAGTTGTGTAGATTTAAAATATTTATGTTTAGAGTTAATTTATAAAGTATGTGAACCATATATGTTGCCAAATTGTGTTTCATGACTTGTTTTGGAGAGGATGGAATTCTTGAAGAAAAATGCATTGCTAGTTGATAAAAATGACAAGTTAAAATTGTATTTGAATGTGAAATAAGGTTAATGAAAGTGATTTGAATGGTGAAGGTATTGTGAAGTAGTTAACTATTTTGTAAAATTGTTTTTTTGCATTTTTTGCTCAAGCAAGATGATATTGACTCAAGCGAAAGTGAGGACCTGCTCTCAAGCTTATTTTTGCTCAAGTGAGAAGACTCTCGCACAAGCGAAAATGAGGACCTACTCTTAGGTCTATTTTTGCTCTAGCGAGGAAATTCTCGCACAAAAAAAAAAAACACTACAACTATACCTGCTCTCAAGTCCATTTTTGCTCAAGCGAGAGAATTTTCTCTCAAGTGAGAGGATTCTTGCTTAAGCTAAAATATTCTCGCTGAAACTTTTTTTTTCTTTTTTCCTTTTTGGACTATTTGATTTTTTTGTAATGCAATTTGTGGGTTTAAGAGAAATATTGATTTATGATTGAGATTGAGATTGAAAAATGAATGAATGAATAAAGATATATGCATATGATGTCATATATTTGAGGTGGTTATGGTCTAGACATAGTATTTTCAGGAAAGAGAATACTCATGCCTAGGGCAATTACAATGTGCATTGTCTAAATGTTTGATTAATAACGATTGATATCCTAATTCTACTAGTAATAAAAATAAAAATTAAATAGTAGATGATCATTACTAGATGGTGAGAGCTGAAAGATGTCTGAACTGAGTGACTGCAACTTGAGACATAACCAGTCAAAAAAGTCTCAGGAGGACTAACCTTGTCATACAAGATTGTTGATTCATTGATTTGGAGTTGTGTAAATTCACAGTTTGAAGTTGTATGACAAGTGCATATCTCGGAGTCTATTTAATGTACCAGTCTTTCGGATATAGAGTCAAATTGGTTTGTGTTTGTTAGAGACATATAATAAGATTTGTCAATGAATTGAGTATGATAGATGATTTGATATGTTTTTAGGTGTTAACGGAAACGTGTGATTAATTTGGATTATTTAAGATTGTTTTAAAACTATTAATTTAACTTCTTTGTTTATGTTTATATATTTGTTCTCTATAGGTAATGATTGTGTTTTATAAGAGAGTAGACAACTTTGTACATAAACTCGTGAAAAATATTATACATAAGCTACCTTAATAGTTATCAAGTTCTTTTGAAAAACTTATATATGATGTAAACATATCTTAAATTGAAAAGTTAATATAATTGTATATTTTGTATTTGTAATATTTTAAATTGTTAGCATAAGTTTATTTTGTGAGATGTCAAAATAAATATCTTTTCCATACTATAAACTTTATTCCTATGCATGTCATATGTTTTCTATTTTCCGTGTAATTTATGTAGGGATCATTATAAAAATAATTAAATTCAAAATCAAACATAAACATAAATATTTATAAACGAATCACAATTCATATATAATTTCCAATCAACATAATTATTTCATAAATTTATCATTTTTTAGCAAAACTAAAATTTTAATTAAAATTTTATATTAAATTTTATTCATTATATTTCTTTATGAATAAGGATCTTCTACAAAATACATGTAAAATGGAACACGACTATTATCATCCAAAAAATATGAACTTTCTTTAATAATAAAAAAAAAATTTCTCATAATATTTCGGCTTAGACTAACAACGACAGTGATTATACATACTAACAACAGTGATGATACGTACTAACGACAGTGATGAGACATATTAACAATAACATTAATTTAATTCTATTAATCATAGTAGTAATTTCATAGTAATAAAAATTTAAATACAATAAATAACATGATTCTTTTTATGTTACAACACAGTTTTATTTACTTAAAAAACAATACAACAGAATCAAACGTATAATATAATTAATTATTTTTTAAAATAAAATATTTTAAAATCAACAACATTAATCTCTTAATTTAAAATATAACATAATAATTTACTAAAAAAATATGCAAGTAATAATTACAATACATATTAATTAAGTTTACTGTATATTCTACAAACTTTTTGGTCTCAAATAACTTTTTTTTTTTCTAAAACTACACCATTGACATTTTGTTTATCAATATGTTAATCCAATTTTCTTTTCTATACCTAAACCATATTATAATCTTACTCAAAATATCACATGATTTGATAAATAATAGAATCAAATCCTAATAAAATCAAATATATATATATATATATATATATATATATATATATATATATATATATATATATATATATATATATATATATATATATAATGTAGTGTATCAAATACTCAATGAATTTTTACACTATAAAGTCAACACAACCATCTAAACAAATTTAAAACTAATAAATTTAAAAATATCATTATTAATTAGTTATCAATCTCAATAAAAAATATTTATATTTATTAAAATTCTATTTCCTATTTTAATTATCAAAGATTATTACAATTTATTCCTTTAAAATTTTGAATCATATTTTTCTTAAGACTATAAATATTCAATCCAAAAATTCTTCCTATATTAATTTTCTTTACAATCTACATCAATACTTGAGCACGTAACTATCTCCTGTTATCAAAATATATTTTCTTATTTAAAAAAAATAATAATATTTTTTCTAATTCTAACCATGATTCTAAAATAATAATGTCGTCCAAAATAATAATAATAATAATAATATTCAAAATAATAATAATAAATATTTTCTATCAATCTTAAAATACCTATATCATATTATATAAATACATCCTTTATAAGTTATCTAAATACATTTTTTTACAAGGATTCTCAATTCTTTCTCATTAATTCTAACAATAACATAAAATAATTATAATAAAAATAATAAACTACTTATAAGACAGACTTCTTCCAAAAATAATAAATTTTATAAAAAACTTCCTTTCCTTTATTTTGAATATTTGAACTATTTTTTTTTTTAACTTTCTTCTTTATCAAAACTTGCTATTTTCTCTGCTTCCCTCCATCCTCCTCTCTCCTCCTCTCAAATTTTTTAAAACTTTTGTTTTCTTATAGTATTCTGATGTTTATAGATTTGTATATATTATGCGCTCAACCTTATCTCTGTGTAAACTTTATTCTTCCTAACAATACTTATATTTTCTTAATTAATAAATTAAATTAATATATATATATATATATATATATATATATATATATATATATATATATATATATATATATATATATATATAAATGTATATGTGAATTTACATTGTTGGATAAAAGTTTGAATGCAGAATTTTTATGCATGATCCACAGAGTCTATGGTTTAAACAAGTTTTAGGTGTAAATTTGGTGGACTACACGAAACCTGCTTCACCAGACCTATTTTAGCCTAAAATTTAATTTTCCTTTATTGATAATTTATTGTTTAAAGGATTAAACAAATTATTCTTATACAAATCTGAAATAATACTAATGCATTTCTGTGAATGCACACTTACCAATATAGCTCCTAAAGATTTTGCAAAGTCAACAGAGTTTCTAAAAATCAAAACCTACTTTAAATATATGTTAATAAAGGACAATTACTTTTATAATCCTAGTTTATATAGAAAAAGTTTTTTTTTATTATAAGTTGGTTATATTCTTTTCTATTTTTAAAAATTATATAATTAGCCAAAAGTGCTATTTTTTTTTTCTTTTTTTGTTTATTTTTTGCTCAAATTTCAAGTAGGCACCTAACCTCTTCAACATTCTAGTATTCTTCCATGTCAACAAGATCATTCGTTGAGTTCGCAATTCCGTTCCCATGATCCAAACCCAAATTACCCTATTTTACTTTGTCTCAATTTTGGTACTTCTTCTCAAACATCTTCAATTGGGTCATTTCCATTATCCACAAAGGTTTCAGATTTGGCTTTTTACACAGTGGAGCAAGTAAGCAAGTGCCATGGCTACCATTGCACCAATGCTATCTTCTTCCCTCGCTGGTCAACCCTTTTGTTCCTTCTCAAATCCCATCCCTTCATTCTCTTTCAAAACCATCACTGTCACAAGACCAAGACCTAGAACCACAACCAGAACAAGCTTCACATGGCTGAATCCTCAACCTCGTGGTGCTTTGGTTGAGGCAACGCCACCAAGTTCACCTCCTTCTCCTTCTCAAAGAGATGGATCCATCAAGGTGCTTGCGCTGCCTGAGAACCGTGCTGATGACATTCAAGCTGAGGCCAGAGCGTTGGCTCGAGCTGCCAATGCTTCTGTCTACTCACCTCAGCTTGTGGCCTCCAAATATGGCTCTCAGCCCTTCAAGGTTTTTCGCTTTTTGGGATTTTCTTTTGTGGGTGTGGTTGGATTTTGTGAATTGATTTTACCCTTTTTCTTGGTAGGTGGTGGGAAGGGCCCTTCAGGTTCTGGGTGCGCTGGGCTTGTTTGGGTTGAAGCTGTTGGTTGACCAGAAAAGTGGGGTGCTTGATCAGAATAAAAGGATTCGTGCAATTGAGCTTAGGGACACATTCACTCGGCTGGGACCGACTTTTGTCAAATTGGGTCAGGGGTTGTCTACCAGGCCTGATATATGTCCACCTGAGTATCTGGAGGAGCTCTCTGAACTTCAAGTATTGAATTTTATGTACTCTTTCAGCTCTTTATTTGACTGGGGTGGTGTAGCCTGTTAGGTTTTTCCAGTGAATCATGTTCTAGGGATTGATTAACTTGGCCTTGAGTGAGAATTTTGATTGGTTCAGTGATTATGTCCATATGCAACATAGGAGGATCTTCACTATTTCATTTGACTTTTTGGTCTATGCAAATTTGTTCTTTAACCCAACTGACTGACATTGTGTGATTCATGTAACTGATCTGATTTAGTGAGATAAGACTTTTATTGTATATGATCTTATATTAACAATGGACAATGTAGATGATATCCAATGAAAATTTTTCATCAAAGTAATGGACTCTCTAGTAGTAGTGAGTTGTGGTCTTTATACAATTGTTTGTGTTGTGAAGATGTTGATGAATGAACTGGTTACTTAGGTTGGTTGTCTTGATTATTTCTGTGCTTTACCAGGATGGATTGCCAACGTTTCCTGATGAGCAGGCCTTTGAATGCATTGAGAGGGAACTAGGACTATCTATTGACTCTATTTTCTCTTCTATAACTCCGAGGGCTGTGGCAGCAGCCAGTTTGGGTCAAGTTTATAAAGGTCGGTTGAAGTACTCTGGGAAACTTGTTGCTGTTAAGGTGCAACGCCCTGACATTGAAGAAGCTATAGGATTGGACTTCTACCTAATTAGAGGTCTAGGGTTTCTTATAAATAAATATGTGGACTTTATCACCAGTGATGTTGTTGGACTTATTGATGAGTTTGCACGTAGAGTTTTTCAAGAGCTCAACTATGTGCAGGTTATTTCTTCTGCCAGTACCAAACTTTGTATTTTAGTTGAGTCCAGGCATGCATGATTCATCTGTTATCAATTTTTGAATCTTATTTTTTTCTCCATGAACACGGTTTTAAGTTGTGGTCACAGCCTTGGTTGCTGTTTTTGTTTCAATCCTTATTGATTTGGTTATTGCAGTCATGGTGACTCCAAAAACCTTGACACCATGGCCATAATCGTGGCTGTGGACCTTTTTAAAACCTTGTTTATGAGAATAAAAACAAAAATAAACATTGAACCTTTAGCAGTTTTCCCAAAATTTAGGCAAAAGGCAAGCATATAACCATAGTATCTTTTTCCAATTGTAATTCAAATCTTCCCTAGGATGATGCATATGTGTGTGTGTGTGTCATGTATAAGTTATGTAAGATATTTGTTGGGATTGAATGTTAATTTTGACAGGTTCCTGCAGGAGGGACAAAATGCAAGGAGATTCAAAAAATTGTATGCTGACAAGGAAAATATCTTTGTTCCTGATGTGTTCTGGGACTATACAAGTGTTAAAGTTCTAACCATGGAATGGGTTGATGGAGTAAAACTAAGTGAGCAAGAAGCAATTGAGAGACAAGGATTAAAAGTCTTGGATCTGGTAAACGCAGGCATACAGTGCAGTCTCAGACAGTTACTTGAGTATGGATATTTTCATGCAGATCCTCACCCTGGGAATCTCTTGGCAACACCTGAGGGAAAACTTGCCTTTCTTGATTTTGGCATGATGAGTGAGACTCCAGAAGAAGCAAGATATGCCATAATTGGTCATGTTGTTCACTTGGTTAACCGAGACTATGAGGCCATGGCTCGTGACTACTATGATCTTGATTTTTTATCAAGGGATGTTGATGTATCTCCAATTGTGCCAGCACTTAGAAACTTTTTTGATGATGCACTTAGTTATACTGTGAGTGAGCTCAACTTCAAGACACTAGTAGATGGTCTGGGAAATGTTTTGTATCAGTATCCGTTTAACGGTGAGATAGACTATGCTTATCAGTGACTTATGATTTCCTATAATTTATTTTCCAATATTAGAGGACTGCTTATTCCTAAATCCTAAATTTCTCTTGGATTTTGTTTTGCTGACTTTTGTTTTTCTGTTCTATTCCTCTTCTGTTGACAGTTCCTGCATACTACGCATTAATATTAAGGTCTCTCACAGTTTTAGAAGGTTTAGCATTATATGCTGATCCGAATTTTAAGGTACTTGCTGCATCATATCCATATTTTGCTAAAAGGCTCCTAACAGATCCAAATCCATATCTAAGAGATGCTCTTATTGAGTTGCTTTTCAAGGATGGGAAGTTCAGGTTTGAAATATACTACTATCTTAAATCCATTGTGATTTGAACTTGGTGCTGTAGAATAATTGATATTTTGTGCAGTTGAATATTCATTTATCTGGTCTGGTGCAGATGGAATAGACTTGAAAACCTGCTAACCCAGGGGAGAAAGGACAGAGATTTCTCAGCTAAGGAGGCTTTACAACCTGTCCTGAAGGTATTATTGAGTGCAGATGGTGAAAACCTGAGGAATCTAGTTATAAAAGAGGCTGCCCGAGTATCGGAAGCTTTTACCCTCGGCACAATGTGGGAAACATACCGATATATTCCTGACTTTGTTAAAACCCTTGTCTTCAATGGCAATGCAAAGGGACCCTTTATGATGTCAGAAACTGAAATGCAAAACATGATAGAGCTTAGAGATCAAGTTCTTAGAATATGGGGACTTCTTCAATCCTCTCATGATTTTGATCCAGCTATTTTACTGCCCTTACTACAGGTAAGACTATCATTTGTAATTGCATCATCATTCAAATCTGAATAACTATTCTTTTGTCTGCATCTTTTGTTATGTTGCTTACTACTTAGGTGTGTAACTAAAAAAATACTTTATTATCATACATGTTAGGCATATTTGAGCAAAAATAAACTAATTTGGAGGAATGCTACAAAAGTCCAAATCTGGTGATTATTGTTATTGATGTTGACAGCATTTTGTATGTATCATTGCATACTAAATCAGAAGGGAGTTTCAATCTTGGAGCTTCTAAAGATGTTAACAGACGTGACCATGCAACTAAAATATAGCAAGCAATTATGCATTCACCAATCTAACATTCAAACGTAGGAAATTATATTAAAAGCTAAGATGATCTTGAAAAGTGACCTATCTAGTTCTTTTATATAGTACACAGTTAACTTTTGAAATTTACATTAACATATTACTTTCTTGTATTTAGTTGGATAGGGTCATACCTTTTCTCTGTTCAAACTTGTACTATCTAAAAACTTTCTGTTCAAAATTGTAACCTATGAACAGGTCCTTGAGCAACCTGAGGCACGCAGACTTGGAGGGCGTGTTGTTGGTGGAATCACTCAACGTCTTGCAGCACGCTTTCTTCAGCAAATACTCAGAGTTCCATCAACAGCTTCAGAATAGATTTTGCAGCACTGTAAATGCTAGATAAGGCATGCATATTACACATTCCCCCACCCCCCACATGAAGTTTGAATTACTTTTGTGGTGCTCTTTTATAGTCTATTCTTGTTGATTGACTGGACCATGTCACACAATGATCTTCTGTCCTCTTCTATTAATATTTTTGGTTTCTTTCTTTTTTCTGCAGGTTATTGTGGACAGGGAAGATAGAAGTCACATTCCTCACACAAGAAAATAGAAGTGAGATATTGATTCTTGCGAAAATTGTTTGGTTCTCCAATTTTGTCCAACAAATTGTATATATGATGTGCTCATCGTTAATGATACTGGGTCATCATGATCACAAACAAGAGATCACAATATTATTATGATAGTAATTGGCATAGCATTACTCTCACATGCACATGTTGCAGTTTATTTTTAGCATGGCACACTCATATTTATCTTGCATGTATTGTACCTAGAATCATTTTAGTGACTTGCTTTTCAGTTTTGTCATTGTGGCTGTGATGAGCCAGTGACTAGTGGAGGAATTGATGCAATGAGAAAATAAAGTACAAGTACATGCACTTGATCATAATTCAAAATGTGAATTTTCTAATCAATGATGTTAACTGTAATATGTTTATAGAATATACTTCTTACTCCAAAGAAGTCAAATTTGGATCAAATACTATCTGCAACTTGCCCATGATAAAATTTGTGTTAATGAATGAGTAGTTGTTATCACATCAGCTGGTAATTGTCAGAATATTTTTTGACCACTCAGTATGTGTTGGCAAGGATTCTGAAGAACTTTTGGTGAAAGTGTAGTGTCTGTTTCACAACAGAATATGATCAGATTGTACAATTGAGATTTTTAACAGGCCCATTTTTATCTAAAGATTTATTTCAATAACTATGTTAGTGCTTGATTTTTCTTTCTCAAACAAAAATTTTGTGAGGTTAGTTGGAATTAGAAACTTTTCAATTTATGGTATTATAATTTCTTTAAACGTACACTTATTTGACATGATTGATTTTTTAACTTTTATGCTTGAGATATTTTCAATCAAATCGTATCGTCTATAAACCCTAAACTAGACATGAGATATAACTGAAGTGCCTTCTTTGTTGGGTCTTTCTATTTCAGGATATGAATGGAGTTTTATTTAATTATTTGTAGAAGAGAGAAATAAAAAAGTAACAAAATAATTTTTTAAACGTCAAATAGCTTATGTACTCATTTAAAATAAAAATTTAGAAAAATAATGTGAGAATTTTTATGAATTAACGCATCATGTAAAATTTTGTACATATATTTTCCAACTTTTCTCATTAACCTTGACACCTTAACATCATTGTTGCACCTATTTCTTACTATTGTGTAATGACGAGTTCTTCCTGCACCCTAATACGTTCTTTCTGTATCCTAATAAAAAAATTTAATACCATAATTGTCTTTATATGAGAACTGGATGGCCTGCTCATCCGGTTGTCATTTGAAAAAAAATTGACAATCAGATAGAGGTGTCATCCGGTTCTCATATAAGGACAATTGTGGTATTAAAATTTTTTATTAGGGTGCAAGAAGAACGTATTAGGGTACAGGAAGAACTCGTCTTGTGTAATAGGAGAAGAGGCATAGGCATGTAATGATGGGCTGTTTCAACACACTTGCTTTGTTTCTTATAATTGCTTTTTCTTTATGCACCTCCTTAATGTCTAACTGCTCTCCCATAATTTTTAAAATGACTATTTTATCCTTTGTAAACGTGATTTCCGAATTACATTTCCTGAAAATCTTTTGGAACGGGTGATTTAGAATTTCTAGAGCATGACTTCTCAAACATAATCTTCACACTATTTTCAGAATAAAGTTTCCAGAATGAATAAAATGAATTCTGAAACGAACTTTTCAGAATATGAGATGGTTTATGAAATCATCTTTATAGAATATAATTTTTAAAATAAGTTTTACAAAATTTATGAAATCCATTTTAGAACAATTTTTTAAAAATAAAATTTCCAAAACAAGTTTCCAACCAAATCTACCATTTTACTCTCTCCCTTATCTTTTTTTTTTTTTTTTTCTTCCACCTGAAGAGTGCAACAATAATAGTAGTGGTGGCGTGATACAGATAGAGAGGATATTGCAATCTTTTTGCTTGTAGTATGGGTGCAGAACTAATCCTGTGCATGAAGAAATAGCCTTTATACCCCACAATTGTGGCACTGCAAGAAGAGTTTCTTCCTCCACCTCTATACCTCAATTGAAAATACGAAATTACTTTTTTTATTAAATTTAAAACCTAAAATTATCCTTCACCCCTCCACCTCATTGTCTCGCTTCACTCTGTACTATTTTGCCTTCTACTTTATCCGTTCATTTTTGTAGTTGTACCATTGTCTCTTCATTACAAAAAAAAGTTGTTTAAAGATCAATTTTTAGTTATCAAATAAAATTAAAATATTATTAATTGTGACCAAAATAATCACCAAATTATATTTTGGTTACTAAATAACTATAAAATAAAAGTAATGATTGAATTTAGTAACCAATTAAGTCAAATAATCAATTAGTTGACTTAATTGGTCACTAAATCTAATCATTACTTTTATTTTGTAGTTATTTAACGATTAAAATTTAATTTGGTGACTATTTTAATTATAATTAGAAACCATAACTAAATATTAATCTTTTAAACACATTTTTCTTCTAATGCTTACATTGTTTAAGTTGAAGTACATTTTTGTTGTAGCACAGTGACATTAGGTGGCTGGTGGTGCATCACGGTGGTGGCCAAAAAGTTTGTAGTTTGAAGTTTCTCATTGTTGTCTGCCTCCATTGGAAATTGAAACATTCTTTGAGGCAAAAGTAGGATTTGTTGTGTAATGATTGGATTGAATTATTTGAGTGACCGAGGACGGCGGCATAACGAGAGGGATGATTTTTATTTTTTTTTTCTGAAATTTACATGCTTTCTAATTCTACAACTTAAAATGCAAAAAGTTTTTAGAAAGATTTTAGATTGTATAATCAAAAAATATTTTATTTTAGTTTAATCTTCTGAATTGAGGGTGCGCGATTCAATAAAAAACAATATCTAATTTGAGATTCTAGAATCCGTAAGTCTAAAATTTATTTATTAAGATTTTTCGATTGTAAAAATCGAAAGTGAAAACGAATTTTAAATGATTTCTGAATTCTATGATCCGAAAATCTTAATTTTCATCAAACGGGTATTGGTGTCTTTTCATCAAAGTTAATTTTGGAATTAAAAAAGATATGGAGGTGCGAGATGATATTATGGAAGCTCTCCATTGCAAGTAGTGGTTTCTTACTACTGGGGCCAAGAAAGCCCAAATCAGAATAGGCCCAAATGTGTTTTGCATCTAGGAAGTTTTGAATGGATACTCTTAATAATTTGTGTCGATGGACTTCACATGACAAAGATATTCAAGAATTCCCGCAAGAGTGAGGAGAAACAAATGTTTGAGATTACTTGAATTCAAGTCGAATTAATGAAAATACTCTAATAATAGGTTAAAAAAATTGATTTGTTTTTACTTATTACTCGGATTGAATTCATGGTGGATTGAATAATTTAGTTTAACTAGTCTTATATTATATGAAAATTTAAAATTAGAATTAATGTTAAAACTTGGAAAACTTAAGTTTAGAAGATTGAGAAAAGTTATGGTAATATTTTTAATTTTTAAAACTCATTACACATAATGTATTATATGAAATACAAAGCTTTATTTTTTATATATTCTATTTTATTAAATATATAAAAATTAAAAACGTTTTTTTATTCAATCCACTTCGAACTAAACTAATATTTCTAGATTACATGTCAAGTAATTTTTTTGTCAAATTAATTTGTTTATAAATTAAACTAGACTTGATAATGAGTCATTTTATTTTGATAACTGTGATTTTTTACCTACTTCATGGAAAATAATTTAGTAAAAGTTAAATTTTTTAATACCTAGTTAATTTTTAAGTATAAGAAAATAATAAATAAATCAAGATCCTAATATGATATGAATGGGATAAACCTCCTCATCATCCAACACAAAAGCACACTAATAATCACTAGCCAACTAATCATAAAGGTTCCATAAATACTAATAGTAAATGATTTCTGGTGAGCCTAGCACAAAGTTATCTCCAAAAGGTCAAGTTATATCAAAAACTTTGACTGATATATCTCAGTCATGGTAGAGATACTCATTTAATGGCTATAGCAGTGTGCATGTCGACGACATAACATATCTCATCAGTGTCTCTACGTAATATTGCTCACCAAATCAAATACATATATATGAATGTGGTTTTGGAGAGTTGGTCCTACAAAATTGAGCCTTTTTTCATAACCCTTTTCAGGAAAAATTATGTTGTTTATAGAGGTTCAAGAAGATATTTAGTTGGGGACAAAATGAGAAAGCATCATGTGTTAGTCTTAACTAGGAACTGGTTATTCATAAGACAGCAATGGACATTGTTGCTAATTTAATTCCTCCTGTCTCTGCAACTGTAATTAATATCAGAAAATGAGTGTATTCTCCAAATTTTGACCAGCAAAAACTGAGGAAAGAAATGAAGCATTTTTGAAAATAGAAATTCAAATCTGTCATTTTTTATTGATTTCAATTTATTTAAAATTTTTCACCATCTAGCTCTAATGAACTCGATAACAAATAAGTTGGTTCACTTTAGATGAGTGGAATTTCATGTGAAGTTTTATTTAAAGAAAATGAAAAAAAAATGCATATTTTTATTCCAAAATTCACAATCAATTATATCATTTAAAATTGTAAACAACATATTCCATTATAATTTGATTATATAAATTGAATAAAAATTACAATAAAATGTATCGTAATATTTGAAGAAGAAAAATTGACTTAAAAAAAAAAAAATATCATAGCATGAACTTAACTTAATGTTAACGAATTAAAAATTTATAATAATGACAAAACCTGGCAGGCTATGTGGATCAATCTATTATAGTGTTTTAAAAAATAGTGAGATGAATTGAACATTTTAGTTGGTCAGTTTGTTTAGACAGTTCCAATTGATATTAATTTTTTAATATTTTATTATTGTACAGTATTATTTATTTGTTAAAAATAAATAAATAGTTTAATCATTATTTCATCCAAATAATATATTTACATGTAGAATTCTAGATTTTATTTTATAATTCATTTTAATACATTATTTTTACTATATTTTCTTATTTATTTATAGTAAATAGTAAATAATTAATTTTTAAACTCTTTATCATGTTTTTTTATACTTATAATAAAACTTTATTTTTATAATAAATACTTAAATTTGAGATGAAAAAAAATTACAATTATTACAACAAAAATTTCAATTTTTTATTTTATATGAGGGCTTGAGGACCCACAATCTCCAAACCTATATGGCTACCCCTACAAACTCAATATATTAGTTTAATTCAAAAAATGAATAGAGTTAGAAAAAGAAAAAAAAAATTGAACCAATTTTATTTAACAGGTTAATCTAGCTGATAAGCATCTCTTTCTTTGATCAGTTGAGATTTGGCGGTTATGTAGATTTGATGAGATTGTGACACGTGTCTAAACTGGCCGGTACTGACGGTTGGAACACTCAACGGTGCCCATAGATTAAGGAACAGGGAGGGCATGCTCCCATGTATCTTTGTCTGCTTGTAGGTCCCACACCTGCTTTTAATACATGTGCTTTCTGCCTCCTTTTTAATTGTTGTTACTGTTTATTCTGTTGCTCATTGGATCATTCAAATCTTCATTCAAAACTTTAATATTAATTGCACTTTTTTTTTTCTCTCTCTTCCTGGTCTGTGGACAATTTTAATTTCAAACTTCTAATTTTTCTACATTATTCTGCATACTTAAAAATGAATATTTTGATGTTTACAATTTTAGTTGATAATTTTTATTCTCATGTTTAAAAGTGAGTAATTTTAGTCTCATTGTTAACTCATTATTTATTTTCTTAACGATTTTGATAATTAATAAGTTTATTTGTTTTAAATTGCACAATGACTTTTCTCAATTTTAAATTTTTAACATTTTATATTAAATAGTTTAACTTGTAAAATTAAATAATTAATACACATGTTTATGTGACACAAATTTCAATTTAATAACCTATCTAACTGAATTTGTCACATCCAAACATCTAAAAAACTTTAATGGTAAGTTTTCTTTATCCATAAAAGCTATATATATATATATATATATATAAAAGATAGTTTATAATAAGTCATATACTCTATGATAAGTTAACTAGATGGATTGAAATTGAATAATTTGAGATATGACAAGTAAAGTTAATCCTATTTTTCAAAATTATTTGATGAAATTTTTGCAACTAAAATTAAACTTAAAAAAAAATCTAGAATCGTAAATGTAAGTAAATCAATGGTGAGAGACCACTAATTTGAACTGATTCATTCAAATTTTCATTTGAAATTTTGTAATAAAAAATTGAGTAAGTGGATAATTAATACTTAAATTGTAGTTTACTGGTTTTAATTTCTTTTAAACAGTCCTTAAAATTATAATATGCATCTTTAAGTTTTTAAATATAATTACTTATTATCATTTTGATATTATGTTAAAATTACCACTTAGGTCACATACTACATGTAACTTTAGGCTAAACTAAAAAATCCACGCGTCTTGCACCTAAAAATGTTCAACCTTTTTTTGTTTATACGTACGTTAGTAAACTTTAAAAAAGTTGATAGATAGATTCACTTATGTAAATTGTTAAGGTTTGTCAAAATGTTTAACTTTAAAATCAGATAAAATAAAGTGAGAATTTCATTTCTAGAAAAAAAAAGTAAAAAAATAGTTGTTGATAATATTTTTACCAAAATAAATTTAAATAATTTCATTATTATTATATATGTTTGTAAATATTTTATCATAGTTTTAATTCAATTTTTTTCGCTTCATAATTACAAGTTTTTTTTGTTTCTTAAATATATATATATATATATATATATATATATATATATATATATATATATTTATATAT
>Ga0209700_105805_pt1 | contig 20154 bp, 13 predicted proteins | sample SiratroredBW_FD_187528 | JGI IMG/M metagenome (GOLD analysis project Ga0209700, IMG submission 187528) | Root nodule microbial communities of legume samples collected from California, USA - Siratro red BW (SPAdes) (version 2) | ecosystem: Host-associated > Plants > Roots > Nodule | place: USA...
TGCTCAAGTGTGGGATACTTAACACAAGGCAAAGAGGTCTCTATTTATAACCTCCAAAGGCTCCTCCACCTTGTATTTTAAGCAATGTGGGACTAATTTGGTGAATATTGGTGGCTGGAATACTACATGCTGGAGGCCAACGGGTTGTCAGCGCCGCCAGACAACATCATAATCATCTATCCCTCAACTCCTATCTTGGTTCCTCTCAGAGGGAAGAGTTGCAAAGAGGACCCGGATAGTTTCTATTGTACTTGCTCCCAGGGAAAGGTTGAGGATGGAACCTTCATGGGGTTCCAATGTAATGAATCTAATGATAAAAATGTTTCTACCAAGTTGGTTGCTTCGTTAGGTATTTATTTTCTGAACCCTTTATAGAATGAAATTTAGTTTTGTTTGAATTTCAGTTTTTAGCATGGCCATAGTACGCTAGCTCATGTCACTTAATTATTGGATATCTAAGTGTGAGTTTAAGTTTTACATTGGATAGAAATAATTAAGTTGAGCAATATATAAGAAAGAAGACCCATAAATTTACTGTTTTAAGGTTTTGAGTTGAAGGTGGTGTCATTCTCTTATATGTCCCGATTATGTCTTTTTGAATTCTCTCAACTTTAATGAGATTCCGATAGAGTAATCTATAGAGATGTTTTTGCTAGTTACTTAAAATTTTGTCCTTGTTTGTGTATTTCCAGGTGTTGGAATTGGCGCAGGCTTTGTGTGTTTGTTTCTTTTGGGGTACAAATCATATCAATATATTCAGAAAAGGAGAGAAAGTATTCGTAAGGAAAGCTTATTCAGGCGAAATGGTGGCTACTTGTTGCAAGAGAAGCTCTCTTTTTATGGAAATGGAGAAATGGCAAAGCTGTTTAAAGCTGAGGAGCTACAGAAAGCAACAGATAACTATAACAAGAGTAGATTTCTTGGTCAGGGTGGCTTTGGCACTGTGTATAAAGGAATGCTACCAGATGGAACCATTGTTGCAGTTAAAAAGTCAAAAGAGATTGAAAGGAACCAGATAGAGACTTTTGTCAATGAAGTGGTGATTCTATCTCAGATCAACCACAGGAACATTGTCAAACTCTTTGGTTGTTGTCTTGAGACAGAAACTCCTTTACTAGTCTATGAATTCATTCCCAATGGAACACTCTCTCGCCACATCCACAGGAGAGACAATGAGCCCTCCCTTTCATGGGAGAGTCGCCTTAGAATTGCATGTGAGGTTGCTGGAGCAGTGGCATACATGCATTTTGCAGCTTCAATTCCCATTTTCCATAGAGACATCAAACCTACCAACATACTTTTAGACAGCAACTTCAGTGCCAAAGTGTCTGATTTTGGAACATCAAGATCAGTGCCACATGATAAGACTCACTTGACCACAGCTGTAGGAGGAACTTTTGGTTACATAGACCCTGAATACTTTCAGTCTAGTCAGTTTTCAGATAAAAGTGATGTGTATAGTTTTGGGGTTGTGCTGGTAGAGCTCATAAGTGGGAGAAAGCCAATTTCATTCTTAGAGGAAGATGAGGGTCAGAATCTGATTGCAGAGTTTCTTTCTCTGATGAAGGAGAACAAAGTGTATGAAATTTTAGATGGAAGGGTGGCTAAGGAAGCAAGGAAAGATGAGATTCTTGCCATTGCAAACCTTGCAATGAGATGCTTGAGACTTAATGGGAAGAAAAGGCCAACAATGAAGGAGGTTTCACTGGAATTAGAAGCATTGAGAAAGGTGCAAAGTTCCTTAGAGATAAACCATGATCATGAGTACACAACTAGTGACACGGTTCAAGAATGCACAGAAGAAAGCATGCCACTGTGCTTAGAACTATACTCCACCACATCACTTTAGAAGTCAGAAATTTTGTTTTGTAAGGTTTTTGGAAGCTAGATTGATACCTGATTCTTTGTTAACTATGCTGTAGTATTTCATTTTCACCTTTCAGCATGTGAATGAAAGTGTATCCCCTAAGGTAAATGACAGTATCAGTTAAGGAAATACTGTAGCTGTCGAGTTTGCTAAAAAATTGTAAAATCCACATTCATACTTCTCCACCTTCTTGTTGATTCTTAGAAGAATCTCAGTTTAATTTTTCTTCCTAAATCATTTTCAACTACAACGTTATGGAGAGTGGCCATTGTATTTTTTGAGATTCTAACGTTATTTTAAAGGAATAAAAAAACTAAAATAACATGTAAGTTATAAATAAAATAGATATTAATAAACTCGTTCCTTTTCTTTTTAATCTTTTTCACTAACTGATCTCTTTCACCTTCTCAAAAATCTGAAACTTCAACTAGTCATCATTTCATCCGGTCTCTTGATTTTAATTTATTTGTCACTTTTTTACTACGTTGTTCTACGTTATGTCTGTAACGTTATCGAACAGTCAATTCAACAGATCACATTGTGTTATGAAACTGTTAAATTACATGTGTATATCTCATTTTTCACTACTCAAAATATCAAAATATCTAACCAAAGACTAACAAGTTTCAATTTGTCATCCTATCAGGTAAATTAGTCATACTAATTGAATCTTCTTCTCCCCATGCCATGCGTGCTTCGGAAGTCTTTTCAACTGCTTTGCTTTTCATCAAATTAGAAATTTCAGAATCTTATGACATTTCTTCCACTTTGATTGAGAAAAAGAAAAAGTAGATAAAAAACATAATACATAAAGAAATAGAAATTGATATGTTTTAGTTAAAAGAAACATAAAAAATATGATTAAAAATTTTAGATTATTTTATTAAAAAATTAAAAATATTTTATCATATCATTTTATTGTATCAACATACAATAATCAATCATATAAATTATATTATATGGTTAAATAATTATAACAAAATTCATTTTCAAAATTACAATTGATTATAATATACATTGAATTTTTTAATCTATAGTCCTTATTTTCTATTATGTTAAATTAATTTATATATTTTCTTATTTTTGCACCCATTCTTTTGCTCTTAGATTTTTACACAATAATAAATCTGGTAGATTTTTATGTTGACAACTTAGACTTAGATAACTTTTTCTAGTTTTCTTCATACGTAACCCTTTCTGATTCGAGGAGTGATATTTTGAAACTATTATTCATCTTTTATTTTTTTTATATTACACTTATATATATTATTATATAATATTTTAATAGAAAAATCAGATGTGAAATGAAGGTAGATTATGAACATGAGTGTGAAACTATCTTTATTCTTCTGAATCATTGTAGTCTATAAATTACTGCAATTAACACAACTTTCCATTGAAAAAACAAATTAACTCATCTAAGGTATTCCTGAAGACTTGTTCATGGAGCTTCACAAGCTCAATATTCTTACCACAATATTGCTCCTATATTTGTTCCCTCACTCACAAAATTGCCAACAAGTATACCTCAACAACACTGTGTATGACTGCTCCAGTGACCCTTCTATATCAAAAGGATATCTTTGCAATGGCCTTCAAAAATCATGCACTTCCTTCTTACTTTACAGGTCCAAATCTCCCTATGACAACCCTGTGATCATTGCCTACCTTCTTGGCTCTGAAACATCTGATATAGCCTCAATCAACAACATCTCAACAACTGAGAAGATTCCTTCCAATGAGTCAATCATTGTTCCTGTCTTCTGTTCATGTTATGGAAACATCTACCAATATGACACTGTTTACTCTGTCAAAGAGAATGATACCTACTGGGCGTTGGTAAAAGAAACCTTCCAAGGCCTCACCACCTGCCAGGCAATTATGGGTCAGAATTACTATCCTCCAACTAATATTGCAATTGGTGCAGAGCTCAAGGTTCCAATGTTATGTGCTTGTCCCACTGAAAATCAGACAGCAAGAGGAGTCACCTCTTTGCTGGTTTACTCGGTCATCTCTGGTGACACTGTTAAGTCCATAGGAGAGGCTTATGGTGTGGATGAACAAAGTATACTAGAGGCCAATAAGTTGTCAGTGCCACAGAGTGCAAACAGCAGCATCACTCTCCTTGACTTCACACCTATTTTAGTTCCTCTAGAAGGGAAGAACTGCAAAGAGAACCCAAATGAATTCTACTGTAAATGTTACCGAGAGCCACAAACAGATGGAAGCTCCAAGGGGCTATTGTGTGATGAATCTGGTGACAAAGAATTTCCTACCAGATTGGTTGCTGCTTTAGGTACTTCTGTCTAAGCTCTCTAAAACAACAATCAAGATATATTTGTATTGGAATTTTGGATTTTCCTTTTTAACATAACATAACTGAGTTTGGCTCTAACTCAACTTCGGAAACTAGCTCATGAAGTACGAGTGAGTAGTCTTCTTTATAAGAGATCTCCGCCTTATGTCGAGCATGTTAGGTATCGAAGTGTGAGTCTAATCTCGCATTAAGCAAAAATGAGAAAGTTAAGTAACATATAAGAAATAATACACAGACCTAACGTCTTAAAGTTTGAAATTAAAGATAGTGTCATTAGGAAATATCAAAAGTCAGAAGAAATTGTTAGGTATCTAGCGAGTCTAGTTTCCCCCTCGAACTTTTCCGTCAAAGCATTGTACACTTCAAACTTAAAGTTATCACAGGACGCTATACCTCCTGAAAATATTTTATAGTTATGATATTTTAAGATAATTTGTTTCTTTGGTATGTTTTTCCAGAATAATTTATTTATTTCTTAAATTAGATTTTGTTATGTATGACAATACTCATAATACATTAAGATCACCTTTTATATATTTATGGTTTTGGCCAAATTCGATCTATTTCACAAACTCTATACCTTTAACTTCAAAAACTAGCTCATGCAGTACGATATGTCTCCTCTTTATATAGACTATTTTTGTCAAATCACTGAGTTGGCATGATATGCCCAACATACCTGCTTTATGTTGAGCATTGGACACTTCAACTAAAGTTTTCAGGGCGGCATGGTAGCAGTAACTCAATAGATCCAGTAAGAATAGTTAGAGTAAAGATTTAATGCCATCTTAAAATTTAGACGTGAACTTAACTGAATTCTAAAAAATAAAACTAATTCATAATAATGTGAAAGTTGCCTCCAATTGTATACATTATTTTGGAGAAAATCTCTTAATAACTTGACCAAATAAGGTGTGGTCGATATGTATCAGCCAACCAACATTTAGTTTTCACCTTGAACTTCAAACTTGTTATTTAATTATTGTTACAAAAAAGGGTATCTTCATTGCAAGTCTATTCTGCCACCCGAATGAAAAATCTTGGGAATTTGCAGGTGTTGGACTTGGCGCAGGCTTTCTGTGTTTGTTTCTTTTGGGGTACAAATCATATCAATATATACAGAAAAAGAGAAAAAGTATCAGAAAGGAAAACCTATTCAGGCAAAATGGTGGCTACTTGTTGCAGGAGAAGCTCTCATCTTACGGAAATGGAGAAATGGCAAAGCTTTTCACTGCTGAGGAACTACAAAGATCAACAGATAACTACAACAGGAGTAGGTTTCTTGGTCAGGGTGGCTATGGCACAGTGTACAAAGGAATGCTACCAGATGGAACCATTGTTGCAGTTAAAAAGTCGAAAGAGATTGAAAGGAACCAGATAGAGACTTTTGTCAATGAAGTGGTGATTCTATCCCAGATCAACCACAGGAACATTGTCAAACTCTTTGGTTGTTGTCTTGAGACAGAAACTCCTTTACTTGTCTATGAATTCATTCCCAATGGAACACTCTCTCACCATATCCACAGGAGAGACAATGAGCCCTCCCTTTCATGGGAGAGTCGACTTAGAATTGCATGTGAGGTTGCTGGAGCAGTGGCATACATGCATTTTGCAGCTTCAATTCCCATTTTCCATAGAGACATCAAACCTACCAACATACTTTTAGACAGCAACTTCAGTGCCAAAGTGTCTGATTTTGGAACATCAAGATCAGTGCCACATGATAAGACTCACTTGACCACAGCTGTAGGAGGAACTTTTGGTTACATAGACCCTGAATACTTTCAGTCTAGTCAGTTTTCAGATAAAAGTGATGTGTATAGTTTTGGGGTTGTGCTGGTAGAGCTCATAAGTGGGAGAAAGCCAATTTCATTCTTAGAGGAAGATGAGGGTCAGAATCTGATTGCAGAGTTTCTTTCTCTGATGAAGGAGAACAAAGTGTATGAAATTTTAGATGGAAGGGTGGCTAAGGAAGCAAGGAAAGATGAGATTCTTGCCATTGCAAACCTTGCAATGAGATGCTTGAGACTTAATGGGAAGAAAAGGCCAACAATGAAGGAGGTTTCACTGGAATTAGAAGCATTGAGAAAGGTGCAAAGTTCCTTAGAGATAAACCATGATCATGAGTACACAACTAGTGACACGGTTCAAGAATGCACAGAAGAAAGCATGCCACTGTGCTTAGAACTAGACTCCACATCCTTCTAGGAAAGCCAGATTCATTAGATTTTTTGTTAAATGTGCTTGAGTGTTTCATTTTAAACTTCTTAGCATGTGGACGAATTTTTAGTTTTACTTATTATATTTTCTTGTCATACAAATATGCAAAAGTGCTTGTATTTTCACAGTAAGTAAGATAATTAGAATAGCAAACATTTTTTTATTAGTTTATTTACCCTCTAATTAGTCTTTTGTGTTATAACTCTCAAATTTTTAGAACAAAAATTGTTGGTTCTAACGGCTGAACCTGTTTATAGACAATATTATTTTCAATAAAAATATTGACATTAAACATTATGTTCTTTACTTGAACTAGTTTTAATATTTTATAAACTGTAAATTATTTTTGTGGTTTTAGCCATTTATAGTGTGGTATTCCCTTAATCGGTAAGGTAGTAGGTACGTTTAAAGGTCTTCAAATATTTCCATGTCTAATTTGAAGTGGTTGAATGTCATTCCAGAATATAAAGCAACGAAGTTGGAGAGACCTTTAAAGGAGTTACTTTCTTCTTCTTTTCCAACAAATTTAAAGGGGGTTACTTTCTACCGACAATAATATAATATCTTTAATGATAGGCATTACTATGATCCTAAGAAGAAAAAGAAAGGTGGATAACTTATTTTATTTTTAAATTAGGATAACTTTAAATATATATATAGAAAGAGAGAGAAAAGAGAACTTATTTCTTACTTTTTCATATTAAATTTATTAACATAATTCTTGATTATTATGTTTTTCTAATAGATACTGCTGGCTGCCAAGAAGAGCTAAGAGAGTGATGTGATGGAGAATTCATATATCATTTGTAGTCTATTTAGTTATGAACGGCCATTCTTATAGCTGATGTAAATGTCACATCAAAATTTGTTTTTGCAAAACCTTGTAAGGAGCAAAGGATTTTGCAGTGATCCATCACATGTCCACAAGTAAAGATTGAAGGCCATGTGTTTGAAGAAATACCTATTTAGTCTGAAAGAGGCATTTTAGTCGCCATGTTGGACACTTCCACAAATCCACAAATCAATGTGACTCACACTTCCACAAAAGTATCCCATGCAACTAGATAGATATCGATTGATAGGACATGGAAAATGGAAGTTTATACCAAATTGTTTAGTCATCAAATTATTTATTATTTTGGGTCCCATGCATGAGGCAGAATTTCAGGCCCAGATAGAAAAATCAAACTATAACTCATACAATTCCACTTGGTGCCACTACAATGGGGCTCCTAACAGTGTGTGCTCCACCATCTTCAATCCAAACAAGATCCCCATATGAGATATTTTCCTTCTTGTACTTCCTATACTTTATCATCACATCGTAGCTTAGCTTCTCATTTTTGTATCTGAATGCTAATGTCTCAGGTGACACTGTCAGCACAGAACCCTTAGGTTGTGTCACCTTGGCTCTGTATATGGCAGCACCATCTCCAACATTGGTCACTGTCCTCTTAAATTTGTGGACAACTGACCTTGTTTTGTTGCTGTAGATAGCTATAAATGAAGGGTAGTTAAGATCAAACGATGGTTTTGCACAATTATAGGAACCTGATCTTGTAATGGTTAAGATTTGTTTTTGTGTGTAATTCAATGCGCAAAGGAGATTAACATAGTCCTGTGGGGTGGCATCATATATCAAACCTGGATCAAGTGCTTTGTTAGGGTCAATTTGACCAGCTCCCATGGCAAGAGGGGAAGCATATTGAGAAGGATAGCCATAGTCCATAATTGGATTTTGTGTATTATCTAGAGGACTAGCTGTGGTTACTAGTGCAGACCTTATAGCAGCAGCACTCCATTCAGGGTGTGCAGCTTTCAAAAGAGCAGCAACACCAGAAGCATGAGGGCAGGCCATGGATGTTCCAGACAGCAAATTGTACTCACTGGGTAAGAACACATTATTGCCAATTGCAGCTGCTGGAGTATCAGGAATGAAAGCAGCAAGGACATTAGAGCCAGGTGCCATTATGTCAGGCTTCAAGACCCCAGGGTAGCTAGGTGAAGGACCTCTTGAAGAGTAATCGGCAACAGCTGGTGCTGGCTTTATTCCAACAAATGTGTGCTGAAATTTGATGCTGGCTGTTGGATTCCTGTCGCTTTTTGCATACTTGATCACAGATGTTGCATCCTTTGCACTGATTACAATGCTTGGAGATCTGGCATGTCCTTCATTTGCTAATGGTTGATCAGAGATTAATACTGCCCCTAACAAATTGGCTTCTCTAACAAACCTCCTTTGTTTAATCATTAACTCAGGGTTTGACACTGAGTCGCATACAATGATCCCTTCCATGGCCGCTTTGGATAACAACTTGACTGAGTTACAGGCTGATGTATTCTTACTGTAGATAAGTGGAAGATTTTCCACCAACGCATTTGCAGGAAACAAGGTCCAACCAATAATGGTTTGGCCATTTCCAAGAATTAGAGTACCAAATGTGCGGTCTATTGTGCCGGCAGCCACAGTCAGAAGCCAGGGGATTCCATTGTGCAAAGTACCAAGATCAGGACCAGCGTTACCTGCAGAGGATGAAACCACCACCCCTTTTTCCATTGCTGCAAAAGAAGCTATTGCTATAGGATCCTCATAAAGTGGAACTTCATCAAACCCCATAGAGATAGAAATGACATCAACCCCATCAGCAATGGCTTGCTCCATTCCAGCCAAAACATCAGAGGCGTAACGACCCTCTTCCCAAATCACCTTGTACATGGCAAGCCTAGCTCTTGGTGCAATGCCTCTGGCCACCCCTTTAGCATAGCCAAAGTAGGAGGCTCCACTGACATAGTTGCCAGCAACTGTTGATGATGTGTGAGTTCCATGACCCGCCGTGTCTCTAGCTGAGTTCATGCTGATTCTAACCTTGGGGTCTGCAGCAATCACACCTTTGTTGAAATATCGAGCTCCAATCAGTTTGAAGTTGCACAAGGAAGTGTTGAAGTCTTGCCCTTCCTCACAGGTCCCTTTCCATTTACTTGGAATTTTCTTGGTCATGCCATCATCTTTGAAGCTTTCACTCTCAGGCCACACACCAGTGTCAATAACACCCACAATGATATCCTCCCCAAGATTTGATGCATGCCACAGGCCACTAGAAGAGTCTAGGGAGAGAAACTCAAAAGTGTGAGTGGTGTCTATGGTGGCAATTCTGTCTGGATATGCTGCAACAAAGCCAAGGGAGTTCTTGACAGCTTCTAACTCTTCTGAAGTTAGTACTGTACTAAAGCCATACATGGCTCGGCTATAGGAGTACACTAGTTTCTGTGATTGTACGGATGAGTGACCAAGTGTTGCCGATTTTGTGGAATCAATGATGGATTCAAACCAATCATGATGAGTTGTGAAGACATTAGGAAACAAGGATTTGTCCATGTGGACTATATATGTGGAACTATCAGCAGCAGCACTGCCATGAAGAGCCAATAGAAAGCAATGAGTAATGAAGAGCATGAAAGGAAGTGGAAACACAAAACTAGGCTTAGGCTCCATCATTCTTTATGCACCTCAGAATGAAAATTTCTTAGTTTGGAAAAAACTGATCAGATCATGCAAAATATATAAGAATTTTTGTCTGTAGAACATCAATGATGTTGCCATGTGTAATTACTCAAACTGTGGAAAATATCATTGCAAAATAATTGGACCGAATTTTCTGCATGAAAGGTGCTTTGTGATGAGAAAAGAAAAGTAGACCTTACTTTTCTTATTGATGCAACGTAATAAATCTTACGTAAGATTTCCATATTGCACCAATCAGACACAAATGCTTAGGCTATACATGCGCATAAAAGTGTTTTAACCGAGTGAGTATGATATTGTACCAGAAAAATGTTGTTTCCAGCATGGATTTAATCACAACTTGCAACTAACTTCTTTATATTAGCTTTTTTTAATGACCAATTAAGTGAATTGAAAGAAAGAGAAAGAAACAAAGTGTACTCCTTATGCAAGCAGTGAAAGAAAGAGAGAAATAAAAAGTTTTTTTAGCTTAAGAATCTTGTTTTATTTTTCTTAGTGTTGATGACTTACAAGTTACTTATAGCAGAAGTCAGCAAAGTTATCATAAATAGTATGTACTTTTTTTCTCATAAAAATATAGGTAACTGGATAATTGGGTAAAATTTACTTACATAACTTGTTTTTACAATTTAATAGTCATATGGCATCAATGTAAAATTTTAAGAAATCATCATAAATACAGCTTAAGTTATTGTAAAAATCAACTTCCTATAATTTTATTAAATGATCCTCAAATTATTTTCCACTTCATATGCAAAATATAGTATTGTTTTAAAGTATAATACTGTTTGGATTAATATTTTTAGAAAGTAATTTATTTTTATAAGAAAAATTAAAATACTTTGTAAACAGAATATGTTATTTTGATAGAAAAATTTAAAATAATTCAGAATTTTATAAATTTATTAAAGTAATTCGATTACTCAAAATTAAAAAGTTTCAAATTCTACAGTATCTTTGACCAATATTATTTACCTTTCAATCAAGTCATATTAGTTTAAGGTGAAACCCTGGAATATTGATGGACCATGTTTATGGATTTAAGAAAATTTACCTAAAAAATAAGAATTTAAATTTCTTTCATCTTTTTCTTTGATATGACATAACACAGCAGTTCCACAAATTTTAGTATATCCTGTCACTAAGTCGCTGGAAACAAATTAACCGACCAATTAAAAGCATGTTTTGGTCTGCCCTCCTTAAGTGTAGGTTGGCAAGTCAACAAAGTAACCACAAAAAAATAAAAATAGAAAAAGAAAAAAAATAGTTATTTATTTTATGGAATTAATTTAAACAGACTTATTTAGTTAAATTAATTAAAGTATCTTAATAATTTATTTTGAATGAGTATTAAATTTTTAATTATTATTAGTGAAATTAGATTTATAAAATCAACTAACAATAGTAACAAACATACATTTTGTTAAGAACAGTAGAATTTTACAAAAATACATATAATTTGTTTAAACTTGAATAAGACCTAGTCTTTCCCATTTCATTCCCATGTCTTGTTTCTTCAAAAGAATGATAGAAGCACTGCGAGTGTCTATCAAACCCATGAACACCTTCACCATTACAATCATTCTCTCCCTCACCTTTTCCCTGCCTCAACTTTCCCTCACCATCATAATTCATTTTTACATGATAACAAAACAGTGCATTTCATCCTTTTCTGATTCCTCAAATAAATGCCAACCATTTAATATCTCTAAAAAATTCAGTTGAATATAAAAATCAATGTTCATTTGGCAGCAAGTCACATCATTCTCCTACATTATACACATTGCTCAACTACAAAACCATGCATCATAATTCAACTACAACCTTTTTGCAGCTTATAACAGTAACTAACAAAGCTTATCATTTTATCAACATCAAACACTTTGTTCAGAACTACAAGCTGGCACGGTGATCATCAGATATGGTCTCTTCAGAAGAAGTGTCACTATCAACAATGATCACATCATCCGGTTTCCGGACACGATGTTCCACAGACTTGTTCATCTTCACCACCCCATACTTTCTTCTTGAATAGGTTGAATAGTGAGGAGAACCATTTGGCATGTGTGCCTCACTTGCCCTTAAACCATTCAACCAAGTTTGAGGTACAAAGCATGACTTGCTGGTATTGAAGCAATGATCTGAAGCTCCTCCATCTGGATGAGAACTCATTGAACACACTGCAGACATATTTGGCATGATTGGAGGGGTGTTAACAGCTTCCCTGAGCCAGTGTGGCAAACTATTCGTCATAGATGAACAATTAAAGGGATAGTCATTCGAGTAAGAGTTCTGCCTGCAAATGCTCAAGCTTCCAGGAGAATTGAAAAATCCTAGTTCATACTTGTCTATGTTGTTGTAATTGGCCTTTCTGGGATGAGTAGTTGGCCTATGACTGTGTGCAGTGGTGTTACTTTGAAAATTATATCTGGTAATTGGTTTCTTCAAAGGGTTACTCTCCCAGAAACTTGATTTAGGATCCAAGTAGCAAAAGTTTCCTTGCAATGATGCCAGAGCTGCTCCCCTTTCTGCTGCTGGATACATGAACTGTGGAACCTCTATGTCGTTCAAAAGTTTTAATTGTTCATCCTCCCACCTCTCAGCAAGGTCACCTGGTACCCTTAATGGTGAAAACCGCAATCTAGGATCCCTTAGCATAGCATCCCAATTGCCCCTACCATGTCTCCTTACACCAATCCAGAGAAAATCCAACTCCTCTTCAGACCACATGATAGGATGTGGCTTCAAATATTCTTGAAAATTTCCTCTTTCATGTAAAGCCCTTGTTCTGTGTATAATGTTGTCAAGTACTACCTGGTTCCTGGGATGTAATGGTTTCCGGTTTGGTGATGAAGACCAACATAATCCATCTTGGACAATGTCTCTAGTTTCAGTGGTTGAATTTGACAAAGACAAGACAGACAAACTATTAACAGAATCACTGCCTCTGGTCTTGAGCTCCATAGGTAAAGACAAGCCCAGAGAAAGAGAAATCTTAGGCATCAGTTTTGGTTTATCGGCTTGTGTTTGTTGAACCATCATTGTTTCTTCAGTCATCATTAACTGAGGTTGAGTACTACTTGAGCAAACACCAGCTATAGCCTTTCCTTCTGAAATCAGCTGGAAATACAAGAGGATAAGGAGAACCAGATATCAATAATGGGCAACACTATCATCGTCTTTTAAAGGGAAGACATAACATGATGAACTTCATAGTTGATGCTCACAAACAGCCCCATGCAAAAGCTTTAAAAGGATGAGAAATGCTGCACTTGGGAAGTAAGACTAACAGTGCACAAACCATTTTTTAAGAGATCAAATTAAGGAAGCTTGGTACACATATTTCCAAATAGGATAAATTAAAACATTCATATTTCCAATCTGTTATTGGTTAACAGCTTAAACATTATTTCTAGATTTTGTTAATTCTTCCTAAATGGGAATATGTTAGCTGGGATTTGTGCATTGTAATTTTCTTTTTCTAAAATATAAAATATCATCTTTGAAGTTATAGAAATGTATCGGTATCCTCTTATACCTGTGTGTTTCTAGCGTTTAAAAAGTCCAGTTCAGAAGCTTTATCTTCAGCAATGGCAGAACTACTGCTTGTAGATTCCAATTTGGACCCAGGAGCCCTCATCCTCAAATGAAGGGGATGCTTCTCAGCACCCATGTTTAAATCAACAATGTGCTCTTCTGTATCACATAAAAATGTATATGAAATATAAATTCTTTAAATTAAATGAAAAAATATATGATGTAGCTTTCGACAGAAATACCTAACACCAATAACAACTTCACAATTAATGAACAAAATATTTAGATTCGTCATTTCAATGTTTGAGGCTAAGTGAAAAATCATACCCGCAGAGTTATTGGGCAGATCAATTTTCATCATTTCATTGCTCGAACCATGTTCATTGGCCTCTCCCCACAAGATTTGGGACTTTTCTAGTTCCTGATTAGTGGCTGTGGCTGCAGGATAGGGATCTCTAGAATCAACTTTGATAGAGACTCCTTGGCAATCCTTATAAAGATGTTGGTCTTCCTTATGAATCAGACAACTGTGGTTCAGTTCTCCTGTTTTGTCTGTGTGAGAGGCATTTTTTCCCGAGTCTTCCCCATCACAATGTTTCTCTCTCATGTCTGTCACACTGTTAGAGTGAAAACATTGATATTCAGCTTTCCCCCAGCAGCTAATGGTTTTTTATGGGATTTATAATATTAAAAAACTGCAGATTTGAGATTTATGAAGATATACCATGTTTCAGAAACAACTCCAGGGGAACAAGGAGAATCAGTACTTTTGACCTGTCATAAAATTAAGAGCTACTGTTATTCACGACTATGATGAATTGATTGATGATCAACATCACAATTTGTCACAAACTCAATTTCCCTTTCAAACTGAGTAGTTTTCATGATCAGGATGTCCAATAGCACTGTCTAATATTTTAGAGTTCTGTTTCGAGTATGTTCACTCCCATGTCTTTAAGCTATTATCTGTTGACTTTGTCACTACATCTCCAGAAAAGGATTAAAAGAGGATACAAAACCTTGTATCCAAGTTGGATAAAGAATTATAAACCTACTAAAAGCTTTGTATGATTAATTGGTCTTTTGGTCTCTTATTTGAATTGTACAATAAGTTTGATCCTCAAGCCTACAATAAGTCCCAATGTTTTCAAAATTAAGCAAATTTGGTTCCTCCGTTTACTATCTAAAGCCTTTAAATTCTCACTCAATCTCCAAAATTGAATTGATTATGTTCCCCTCTTCAACCCTCATCTTTGTGGGAATTCTTCGAACTTTCTCCAATTTTTTACTGTTAAAATTTTAAAATTATTTCATATCCCAAACTCATCATAAACCTCAAATATTTGTATAGAAAATAAGAATTTTAAGGTTTTAGGGAAAAAAAAAAATTGGTAGAGGGGCCAAATTTGGTTGGTTCTAAAATTAAAGGGACTTGATTGGCTCTAGAAAAAATTGGAAGACCAAAATAACACACAATCCAAAATAAAGGAACAAAGAGTACAATTAAGTCAACTTTTTAAAGTAACCTAACTGCAGAACAGAGTGTAAAATCATTGATGGAAAAATACTTAAGTCAAACTACAAGAAGATTTTAGCCATGATCTAAAAGAAGTATACAGAAATACACAAATCCATGGATAATAACTACTTGCAGTTGCACCAAAAGACCAACAATATTTCATTAGAAGTATAAAAGCTTGTTTTGACAACATGAGGTTCTCCACACTCAAAATTGTAGTCCATAATGTACACTAGTCCAAGAATTTGGGAATAAATAAGGTAAAATCCCTTTGTCCAAGCGAATAAAGTACTTTACAAATCATCAATTCATTCACATATAAAGATCATCAGCAAAGGAGAAAAATCATAATCCTAAAATTAGCTAAAAATATTAATACAAAACTTAACAAGCTTCTACAAATTAAAATCATCTCCTAAAGTAATTATCATATAACTTCATGAATCAATCAAAATTTCGAGTAACAAACCATAAGGTTTAAGAGAATCACCAGGAAGCCATACTTTTTCTTGAGTTTGACAAAGCTCCCCTCTTTCTGTAAGCTCCGCAGATTGATTAAGGTCTGCCAGAATCATAGAGCAACTTCTACAAGATGTTTCATCTTGTGTTTCATTCAATGCCTTCCCTTTTTCTGAAAGCTCCACTGATTGATTAAGGTCAGGTACATTATCTACAGGACATTCCTCACTAGATGATTCATCACTAGAACATAGATTATCATTTGCAAGCATACTCCACTTGGTCAACACTGAAATGTTTTCTTTCTTGTGCAATAAGCTGCTTTGCTTGCCATTTCCATCCAACCCCCTTTTTCTTTTGTAACATCGCTTGAAGGTTATTAGAGGACTGGTCAAGCTGGCCCGAATAACCATATCTCCAGATGGGTTTGTAATATTATCCTTGGAGTGTGAATCAGCAGGATCATCCATTGAATTATTTGAAACAGGAGATGTATTGACTTGTGCAGAACTGATATCCCTTGTGATCAATGTTCCTGAGTTGACCAAATTAAAATCATTGCCAGCACCCAATTCAACTGGCAGGGAAGTAATTTTATTAGAACAGTTGTCACGTCCATTGTCAGATTTTTCACCAGCACAGGAATTTCTCTGAGTATCGCAATCATTATCTGAAGCCTTTTCTACTACAGGCAACTCACCATCATCCCTCTTGATGTTATCCTCACAAGGATTCTCTGTTGAAAATGATTCATGGGCAGTAGCCATCATTTCTGTTGCATCATTGTTTCCAAGCACTCCTGTCTTAAGGTCACCGGTATTTTGAAGCAGAAGCAATGATGAGCAATCCGGCTGTTTGAAACATGGCACTTTCCCATCACTAGTATCCTATAAAATATATAGATGAGTAAGCCTGTCAGCATGCAATCACAAAGCTCTCCATGTAATTGGCAGTTAAGTGTTATTCCAATATAAGAAAGATGTAAGTTATCATAATGCATCACATCACGAGGGAAACTCCACACGAGTGATCTTTACTTGATATTTCCATTGTTCATTAAAAGGAAAAAACTGAACTTAAAGGGCATGATGTCCCAGCTCTTACATCTAAAGAACTTTCTCAACAAAAAAATCATCTTCCTGACCTGTAAATATAACAAAATAGTAAAATATTGGCTGTTTAAATTTGTTACTCGGTTATCAGCTTTCTGGATTCATCCCCTCACAACCCAAAATTGCATTAGGCCTTCTAGCTTTCACGTCTTGTACAGTATACTACAAATTTATGAGTACATTATGAGTATTTCAAAATTTGGTTATTTGTACGAGTATCTCAGAAGTTCTAAAGGGAACAAGTCTAGCATTGAGTAAATGGTAATGATGATTTTAGATCAATTTTGACTAATTTTTGCTTTTATATATTTTGACTTAACCTATTGGTCGTTTTACTTTGTCAAAGTCAAACATCATTTGTTATTATAAACATTACTCTCTTGATTCTCTCACCAACTCGCTTTCTTCTTCTCTTCCTCCTTCAAATTCCACATAATATTGGGGAAAAAATTATAATTTTTGTCAGATGGGGGTGCATCTTACAAGAGCATGTTGAAACCTCGGAGATTTTCAAGTTACTAACAAAACATTATGTGAGGCAAATAAATCCTTAGGCCTTGTTTAGATAAAATTTTCCATAAACACCTACAGGGAAAAGAAATAAAAAAAGTATAATGAATTAAGCTTCTCCCAAAAGATGACATCAACTTATACACTTTACTTTTGGAAAACTTAAACAAAAGAATTTCCATAAAAATTATGTGCATAACTTGACTTTAGCTTTTGAGAGAAGTTCAATTCATTTTACCTTTGTACACTTTTCTTTCATAAGTGTTTATAGAGAAGTTATCCAAACAAGATCTAAAGTTATTGTTTTCACATGGCCCAAACTCCATATTTTCTTCTAACCATTAAAACATCTCAAGAATTTAATTTCTTTCTATAAAATTAATAGTTATCAACATTCCAATCTCTTTATACCTTTTCAGATTTATACTCTTCATTGCCAATATACATCAATGCATTTAAATAAAATATTTTGTATCAAGGCACTCACAACGCTACCTTTACTTGTTAGACATGAGAGTTTAATAAAGTCCATGAGCACCAGTAATATAATGTCAGAGTTTTTCTCTCTGGCAATAATCCTCTTAACTGCCAACATACATCAATGCACTTAAATCAAGTATTTTGTAACAGCAAAAACCATTTTATTTGGTAGAAATACATTAATCAACCTAGCCACTGGCTAGTAGCTTATGCCAAGGGTTCCAAGAGTCTTGTCAAATCTTGCTAGACATGGAATAGCAGAAAGAGAAAGCGAAAGAGAAGTTTGATGCTCCATGAAAATATCAACAAAACAAGACGTTGAGTTTTAATAATCTCACCGTTGTTTTTTCTTCATGCTTTTCTGATGTTTTCTCCACAGTTTGATTCTCATTTTGGGCATCTTCACATACCGAATTTTGGTTACAATTCCCATGGATAAAATTACTAGTTAGAGATTGCCGCTTTCTTTTATAAGTCAGAAACACTTTGTTTCCGAACATTTAAACTTCTTTGGATAAGAACTCCTGAACTACTGGATGCTAGGCTTGGAGCACTGAAGAAAAAACTTAAACATGGGTCACAAATGAAGTCCAATCCACGCGAGAGTCAAGCAATCACCACTTAAGTATTGAATATAGAGAAATAAATCACAAATTGAATATATCTTACAAATCATAGGACACATCTCTCAAAGATTGGATTCTGACAGCATATATCTTCAGTCTAAAAAGGCAGCTTATGTCCTCTTTTGTAGTGCCTTCCTGATTTAACCTGCAAATCAGTTAAAAAGCCCTCATGGAGTTGCAATTCACATCAACTAATATGAATGAAAGCAAGAAGGGTAAGCAAGTTTCACCACAGGCATTTGAAATATCAATACCAAGGTAGAAAATCTTAAAATGGTTTTAGTGCCATGAAATTTCACTTTCAACATATGCAAAAGCAAAATGGAAACTCATCCTTTTTCATAATTTATACAAAAGAACCAGCCAGCTAAGCACGGGACATCTTTATTGCCAAGAAAAAATGGCAAGCTCAATAAGCTAAAGTAAAAATGTTCATCTTTCTTCTAAAGAGAAGTTCAAGAAACCTCTTAATATGGCACAATATTCATAACCCACAAGATTCCGCGATTCCCTCAGATTTTTTTTCCATGGACAACCTGAAAGAACCTTTGCCAACAGTAGCAACAACTGGACCAATAAGGTCCTTTATGAGGGTATCTAACACAAAATTCCACATTGAAGCAATCCCTACCATGAGAAACTTGCATCTTTAAACAATAATACTTTTCTTCGATGTCCATACTTTCCAATTTCCATCGACATTGAACACTTTATTAACCACGTGAACCCACCAAAACCACTTCACTAACCTGACCTCCGTCAAGTCACCACCATCCACACTCCATGATTTTCAAAGCACAAGAATGAAAATGCTCCGTTAACACGGTTTGCAAGAAAAAATGAGACAAAATTTAAACACCCAAGAAAAACAAAAAGAAGGAAACTTTGCTTATAATCCGAAGCTTCACATACTTCAAAAACAAACCCCACTATTCTTTTTTCTTTAGACACAAAGAAAAGGAAAAGATTCCTTGCAGCAAAACCTAACGAGACAATGGGTCCATTCACACTAAAGAATCACCAGTTTACATTCACTGTTCAGCCATTCTCCGCAGCACCCAGATGAATTTGTGAAATTTCAAGCCATGCAGTGAGCAAAAAGAATCAAACTTTGGCAAGCAGTCAAGAAAGAAAGAAAAGGAAATGATAAAAAATATGGAGAAGTGCAAAAAATAAAAGCAGAAGCAGCTTACAAAAGAGAAAGCAGAGACAAGCGAGCGGAACAATAATACACCAAAGTTGAAAGCTCTTCCTGTTGTCAGCATCTGTCTCTACTCTCTATAGTACTTTGAGAAACTTAACAAGAGGTAAGATCAATCCTTGTACAATGTATTTGGTTATGTTTTTTCATTTTAATTGTTCAAGTTTTTCATTGATAATAATATTAATTAATTATTAGTAACCAACAACACGAGCCACACTCACTGACAAAAACGTTTGCTTTTTGCGTGCGTTTTCACGCCGACAATGACACGTCTCTTCCATCAGGTTATGTCATAGGCCCAGGCCCATTTTATAATCCGATTTAGGAGAATATCCTTCTGCACCCCCATAAAACTCTCACTTCGCACTTCTAGTTTAAAGTTTTTTTTTCTGAATTTTAAATGAATATATACTTTTTAATAATTATGTAATACAAAAAGTACTTTTGACTTTTAAATTTACAATTTGCTCAATCCAAAAAATATTCGGTATAAAAAAAAGTTTTTAGATTGGATAATTTAGAAAACATTTTTTATTTCCCGATTACATAATCTCTAATTACATTATCTAAAAGTATATTTTCATAAAAATATTTATAAATTGTATAATTCAGATTTTTTTTCAGATTCCACAATTCATAAATTATTTTTTTACATAAAATAAAGTTTTTAATTACGAAATCCGGAAATCCAAATGCACAATGATGGGGTTCTATTGTAATACATTCTGATACAATAAACTTTTCTAAATGAAAAAAAAAAAAAAAATGAAAAGAAAAAAA
>Ga0209700_105807_pt1 | contig 20150 bp, 11 predicted proteins | sample SiratroredBW_FD_187528 | JGI IMG/M metagenome (GOLD analysis project Ga0209700, IMG submission 187528) | Root nodule microbial communities of legume samples collected from California, USA - Siratro red BW (SPAdes) (version 2) | ecosystem: Host-associated > Plants > Roots > Nodule | place: USA...
TATATATATATATATATATATATATATATATATATATATATATATATATATATATATATATTATATTTGTACATTTTTTCTAATAACATTTATTCTTACAAAATAAATCTGAGTTAGTATTCTTAGTAGCGAAATAACTTCTTAAGTATATGACCAAAAGTCTTTCCTTCAAACAAATAAAAAATGTTGTATATTCTCAATTGAAAAATTCACCAAATATATTATATGTTGAACTTTTAAACTGAGATTTGCTTTAACATCTAGCCCTACTTGGACTCATATTGTGAGGGCCAGAATGAGTTTTGGTAGATAGGTGGTGACGAATTCTTCTTCCACCTCCGTATACTCGTCCTGCACCTCCATATTACACATAAAAATACCATTATACCCTTAATATAAAATTACAAAATCAAAACTATCCTCCACTCCCTTAAGCGCTGTTGTTCGGTTCATCCCTTCACCTCCATTACTGTCCAATTGATGCTTCCTTTCTCCATTTGAAGCTCTGTTGTGGTCGTTAGTTCAGATTCGTCATCTTCCATTTAAACAATCTATCTCCTATATTACCTTTTTCGATACGTGGGAGCTGCGAGGGAGGTGTATGTGGATCTGCGTGGCTTTAGGGAGAAAAAATATCGTTTTTGTTCAAATCTTCAATTTAAGGTTCAAAAAAGTCGTAGGTAAGCAATTATTGATGTTTATGAGTAATTTGTGAATGATATTATAGATTATAGTAGTTAATTTTTTGATGACGAATCTCGTCAGAGAAAATGAAATGCACATAAATTAGATGACACCTCATCCAGTTTATATTTTCTAAAAAATATGTAAACTGGATGAGATGTCATCCGGTTTACATTTGCAAATGAAAATGTAAATTGGATGGCACCTTATACGGTTTACGTTTTTGAAAATTTCTATAAACCTTTTGGCCATCCAATTTACAAATTTGCAAATCGAATGATGTCCACCTTTTGGCCATCCGATTTACAAAAGTTTTGGAGGGTCGTCCGATTTAGAAAATACAAATCAGATTTCACCCCTCCATTTTTTTCATCTGATTTGCAATTTATAAACCGGACCTCCCTCCATTCGGTTTACATTTTCTAAAAAATTGTAAATCGGATGGCTTCATCTGGGTGACCTATCAGAACGTCCACAGTTCACAAAAATAAAAAATTTTACCTCACCGTTGTTCCTTACCGCCGATCAACACTCCTCAATAGTTCAAAAGTCTTTTGTACCATTTAATCACCCTCTAAACCTTCAAAAACACCACCATCTATGATGTATTTGAAAAGAAAACGAATATTGTTTCACTGTGTGCACTGTGGGAGGTGGACGAACGCACTGTGCATTTTCTATTTTAGATAAAGCAAAGCCCTTTTCGGTCATTTCCACAGGGGTAATTTCAGATTTTGAAATTTTGTGGAGGACAAGTATATAGGAATGGAGGAAGAATTCTTCATAGGTGGTTCACAAACTTATCCTGAAAGGTAATCTTTTTCATAATATATTACTTTAAATTTTTATTTTAATATGTCTGTAACATTTACATCATATCACTGTAAATCATCGTTTAATTTTTTTTTTCTTTTAGTGTAAAATTATCATGATATAATATTAAAAGTAAAACATAACTTTTAAGGTTAGCTGAAAAGTATATATCATAAAAAGTTAGTCAAGAATATAATAAAACTATTAAATAAACTTAAAACGTGTTAAAATTTCTTCACAACATGTAAACTAAAAATTACTAACCACACGTCTGAGACAATTTACTGTGAAGTTCTAAAAGAAACATTAAACTCTATCATGTCAATTTACTGTGAAGTTCTAAAAGAAACATTAAACTCTATCATGTCAATTTACTGTGAAGTTCTAAAGAAAACAGTATACACTGTCATGTCTAGCAACTGCGTTGCTATATACAAAAAAAGCTTTTTCCATTGTCTCCGTTTTTTCCAATAATTTTGCTCTTTTCTCTCCTGAAGAATGAGTAGAAAGGAAAGAACTACCATCAAGATATTTTGTCTTCCGATAGACTTTAGTTGCTACTCTGGGATCGTATCGGGCTGAGGCCATTAAAAACAATCCAATGTGATCGGCTTCCTCTTCCATCCGATCAATAAATTAACCAAATATTATATTGCTACATGAAATAAATTTGTTAGGAAGAAAGACAGTAAACAAAGCATACCGCCTTGATAAAGATAATAACATGAAAGACACTATGAATGGCATCAGAGGAATTATGCCAAATGGATAATGTATCAGCGCTACTACAATACCATAGGATTTGTGTAAAGCACTCATTCGTATGTCTTGCAACAACATGGCCAACCTAGTTAACAAGCAAACTATATAAGCTCATTTCTCTACATATCATTTATTAAACTACAGAAACAACGACTTAAATTTAATCAAAACACAAGTATAATACCTCATGTGCAACAACTCTCTAAAACAAACCACTCGAAACAATTATCTTCCCAATTAAGCACCAAGCATTAACAGTACCATTATCCTCTATCACCAAAGTTTTCCAACTTAACCCATTCAATCCATCTAAATGTAAATGTGATGTACCAGTGTGAATTATATCCTCAACTATCATACTCACCCTTACATTATCATTGTCTATAATTTTACTGTACTATAGGAAGGACTGACCACTCAAACCAATACATAATTGCACAAATTGGACACGTTAGCTGACTGAGGAGGTTCCGGTTCAAGCAAGACTGGCCGAATACCATCTGGCATAACTTCACAAGGAGAATGTTCCTCCTTTCGTGATCACTAAACATGTGGCATCCACCTGGCCACAGTTGACAGGGAGCCTCCACAAGCTAAATGGGCCTCTATAAGCTAAATGGGCCTCTAAGCCCATTTGCTCCAAGGCCCATTCAACCATTATAAAAGGAAAGGTAACCCAAATAGATAAGGTATTGTTACTCTACCCCCACTTTATCCTATATTGCTCAGACCCATCTAACTTGACCGTTAGAGTGCATGTAGGACCCCCTCCTGAGATTTTGAGCATTTGGAGTAAGCGAAACCAGCCAAGACCACAAAATAGGACGAAGTCAATAGCCTACAAGAGCCAACCGAAGACATTGTTGCTTATTGGTGCTAACCGGTCTCTTACAAGAACATTTTGGTGTCCACTGTGGGACCGAGTTTAGCCTGAAGAAGCAATGGTGACGATTAGAAATCAACAAAGTCAGCAGAACCATCAAGGAGAAAACCCAGTGGCTATTCTGGCCGAAATGAGAAGAGAACTAGAAATGCTAAGGAAGATGCGAGACCCTGAAAGCCAAGTTCGCAGTGCAATTTGCAACCAATAAACCTTACCACTTAACGTCCGTCACATTGGTGAATATTTAGCAAGAGAAAGGGAATCCCTGAGAACGTTCATGGACAAATTTGGCAAGGTTGAATTAAACATTTGAGGACTCATCCTAAAAGTGGCTATGGCTCATTTGATCACTACTCTTAATCTAGGACCATTTTCGGACAACTTGACTATGCACCCAACCACTAACATGGACGACCTTTGTCAGAGGGTCGCCCAATTTATGCATCTTGAAGACCTTAGAGAATTCAGAAACCAGGCTAAGGCCAAGCAGAATCAGGAAAAGTGAAACGATCGATATCACAATCCGCCAAAGTCTAGGGAAGGACCTCGAACCCCAACGCCTCTCAACATGGGTTGGGCACGTATCCTAGAAGAAATACTTAATGTCGAACTCATCACGACACCAAGCAAGTTTCCTTCACCCCTCGAGCAGACCAAACCAAGCACTGCAAATACCATCACAACCACGGCCATAACACTGAAGAATGCTTAGCTTTGAAGGACAGGATAGAGGCCAGTAGAACGGTAATCAATACTGTAGGAACAGCTAGCTCCAGAAAGGGGGGTTGAATGGAGCCTGAACTCAATTCGCTCTAAATAGAAACCACCAACAAAGACAAAAATATATAAGCATAGATAAAGCAATTTTATACTGGTTCACCCTAATCTCTTGGGCTACGTCCAGTTCTCCCTTGACAAATTATTCAAGAGGTTCCACTATTCAGCAAATAGTTACAACGAGTACACAAACCTCTCCAGGTTACAACGAGTACACAAACCTCTCCAGGTTATCACGAGTACACAAACCTCTCCAGGTTATACCAGTCTCAATCTCCCCCTGAGATCAAGACCACTCAAGAGTTAAAGAAACACTCTCAAAAGAGAGAACAATGAAAGCTCATAAGGGTTTACTTCACAATGGTGAAAAATTACACAATGTTTCACACAACCCAAAACTCTAGATGCTCTTTATAGCAGATTGACAATAAACATTTAGTATATTTTCTTCAATGTATTATATGATGTATTTCTTTTTTTTTCTTGTTGTATACTTCAACTTGAACTTGCTCCTCTATATGTAGCTTGTTAGAAACTAGCTGTTAGGATGCTTGAACAGAGCAATCTTGACTTTCTGATGTATAGAGCTCAAACTGGAAATATTTCTCTAATATTTTAAACTGCATTAAACTTGATTAATTCTATATCAGAAATAATTTATCTAAAATAACATAGATTAATTATATTTGAGATACTCATCAATAATTTGAATAATTTCTATTATGAACAGATTTGAATGTTAATGCACATCATGATATAAAATTAATTAATCACATTTAAATACTCCATAATAATTTGAATAATTTTCATTACGAACAGATTTGAACATTAAATCACAATATGATATAAAATCAATTTAAATCAAATCAATAACACATAAAAGTAAATAATAGTAAGAAAACTTATGGACCATGTGTCTTCTGCTTTGATAATAATAATAATGTTAACTGTGCAATGTATATAAGTCATCAAATATAAATGTATACTTGAGTTTTGTTATCATCAAAACTTTATCAAATGATTTGATCCTCTAAAGGGACTTTGGACCGTCTAATGTTCAACAGCACGAAAACTCATAAAAGATACAAACTAACACATGATGACTTCTTTTGCACCTAAATCATCCGCACATTATTTTTTGTCATTTTAATGTTGTTTTCCATTAATATGGTTAAAAAAATACTTGTAACCAAAGTACAGTACCTTCTGCACAAAAACCTGTGAAAAATTAAAACCAACCCAAGATGACTACATTTTTCACCCAAATCTTTTGCACATAATTTTTGGTCATTTTGTTGTTGTTGCACATCAATACACCTCAAAATATAACGCTCACAAGTTTAGGTCATTTGGCACGAAAACTTCCCAAAGTTACAAACCAACACATGATAAATTGTTTTTGCATCCAAACCATATGCACATCATTTTCGGTCATTTTATTGTTGTTTCCCACCAATGTAGTTAAAAGATGCTCAGAACAAAAGAGCAGGACCCTAAATACGAAAACCTGCCAAAAATAGAAACCAACCCCAGATGACTACATTTTTCATCCAAATCTTTTGCACATAATTTTCAGTCATTTTAATATTGTTTTTCGTCAATACGGCTGAAAAATATTCTGGTCAAAAGTTCAGGTTTTTATGCACGAAAACTCCCAAAAGTTATAAACCAACACATGATGACTTTTTTTTGCACTCAAACCATCCGCACATCATTTTTGGTCATTTTATTGTTGTTTTCCATTAATACGGTTAAAAAATGCACATACCTAAAGTATAAAATGTATATCTTTGATTTTTAGATTCTATAAAAAAAATATATCATATAATAAGAACATGAATATCATTTATAATTAATAATAAAGATAATTAAACATCACAAGATTCTCCTCTAATAATAAAAAGTAATTTTTGCTTATTTAAATCTTCAAAAATTAAATATTTCATTTACATTTATTCCAATAAAATACATAATGATAATAAGACTCATCCATAATCAAAACATAATGCATTATAATAAAAACTAATAAGTAGAGATCAATGATATAATCAAAATATACCTAGAATAAATTTAGAAATCCAAAAAACTAGTTTATCAAAATGATTGAGTCAAATCAACAAATTTCAGATTTAATAAAACCAATAAAATATTTAAGTTGTGAAGCTCAGGATTACTTCAGCAAAATGCAAAGATATTTATGGCAAAACCTTATTTATTTCTTTCTCTCAAGCTTTTACTAAAATTTATCTTTTAATTTTGATGTGTTTTGTTTAATCTCACATTTTTTATTTATAAAGGATAGATTATTATTATTATTATTATTATTATTATTATTATTATTTGATTCCAAGTATATTATTATATTTTAATTAAATTTTAAGAATTAATTTTGTATATTATGACGTAAATAGTGAGATAAAAGCTTATATAACAATAATAAATATCGAATTGATCTTTTCTATAATATAAAATATTCGTATATATTTTTCCTTAAAACTTATTTTCTTAATAAGTTCTTTACAGATTTTTTTTTTCATTAAAACTCCTTGAGTCTAATTTATGAATACGATACACAGTGAGATACAAATTTCTTTTGTATACTGGTAGATACTTTTGCTTTCATCTAATTCAAGAACATTCCCATTATCTAATATAAATCCTAGCAATAATAAAATTAATATTATAATAGATATCATGGATATATATAAACGTATTTAATGCATAATTATTGTTGATGTGACATTTTTATATTATAATAAACATAGCACACTCACGACCATTTAATATATATGCTCTTTCAGAAGAATAACTTTGCTTGTATTCGATCTCTATTTTTAAATTATTACACCAATAGTTTACTGTAAGTAAATTTAATTAAAGTAAAATCTAATTAAAATTACCAGTATCTTCTACTCTACTTCTATTTTAATAACCTTGCTTGTAATTAATTCTGATTGTAAACTAGTATGATAAATTCCAATTAATATCAAAAGTTTAGGGTTTTTGTAATTAATTTTTGTAATTGGTGGATAAATCACACGTGATTTTTACTAACACGTGATTTTTACTAAGTTTGTCTGGCTATTATATTAATGGAAAAGAAAAGGTCGTAGCAATGGATGGTGAGTCACTGTCAGAATCTCTCTCGCCACGTCTCCCTCTAACTAACGCATTTCATTAGTCATTACTCTCTTTCTGTTGACCTATCATTGGTTGGTTTGTTCATTCTCTCCCAGAACTCAGAAGGAATTAGGAAAATGACTTGGAAGACGGTTGATGAGTTCCTGGTGCAGTGCAAGCAGTCTGGCGACGCTGCCTACGCCTCATTGCGGGCGCTGCTGGAGCGCCTAGAGAATCCCGAGACTCGTTCTGAGGCTCGGATCTTTCTTTCCCACCTTCAGAAGCGTTTTCCTACCCAGGACTCCTGCGATCAATGCTTTCAAACCTACCATTTTCGCATCGAAGATGTTTCCCTGGGTCAATACGAAGGTATTTATGTTTGCCTTTACCTATTCTTACTGTTATAGATTACTAAACTAATACTTTGCATTGCAGGCCACCAGGGCAGAAACAAATTGACTATGATGGTCATTCCTAGCATTTTTCTCCCCGAAGACTGGTCCTTCACTTTTTATGAAGGGATTAATAGACATCCAGACTCCATTTTTAAGGATAGGACTGTTGCCGAGTTAGGTTGCGGAAATGGGTGGATTTCCATTGCCATTGCCGAGAAATGGTTGCCTTCCAAGGTTTCCTTCATCACTCTTCTCATCCCCTAACATTTCCCCCCTCTTTCTGGCTCTGTCCCACAACACTTACCACTAATTTCTGCAGGTCTATGGCCTTGATATCAATCCTAGAGCGGTCAAGATTTCCTGGATAAACTTATACTTGAATGCTTTAGATGAAAATGGCCAACCCGTCTATGACGGGGAGAAGAAAACTTTGCTGGACAGGGTAGAGTTCCACGAATCTGATCTTTTATCCTATTGCAGGGAAAAAGACATTCAACTTGAAAGAATTGTCGGATGCATACCTCAGGTTATTCCACAACCATTACCTGTACACGCGCATCGTATGCATTGTCAAACTTTCATTCAATACAACCACCCATCTCTGAATCTTAAGCCGTTGGATGAAAGCTCATGGATGTTTTCGTAAACCCAAATGGCCTCAAACTCGAAAGGGGTTGAATTTTCATAAACTTTTGGCAAAGGGTGTGAAAGATAACATTACAAGACTAATATTTTTAACATAGATTATGGATTGAACTTTGGATGCTAATTTTTTTTTTTCTATTATTGTCGGTGTTCTAAATTCTTAGGCAGGGAAGGCTACTGCTTTTACCTTACAAGACTAATATTTTTAATATAGATTATGGATTGAACTTTGGATGCTAATTTGTTTTTTTTTTTTTTTTTTTTTTTTCTATTATTGTCGGTGTTCTAAATTCTTAGGCAGGGAAGGCTGCTGCTTTTACCTTTACTTTCTATGTGACAGTAATAATCATGGTGTTTGATTTGTAACCTTCATTTCACGGTTTATCTATTGTTTTTTCTAGAAGCAACTAAAGATGGTTAATTGTTGTATCGAATGATAAGGTTGTTGATGGTACTGGTAGCTTTTTCCAGAACTTTATAAACTAAATTATTTGCAATGTTTCGCTCATAGCAATTGCGACGGTTGGATTCGTGCTCCTTGCTTCATGGAATATCCATATGATCCTTGATTATGGACCTGCTGTGAATGATATAGAGCTTGGCAACTAGTTCTTTTAGCAGTCAAGAGTCTTAATGAATTTAGTTTATCTCAGGCCGTCTGGGCATCATCATTTGATTAATACAATTTTTTCTATTGGTTGACTCCCTGCAGATTCTTAATCCAAATCCAGATGCAATGTCAAAGGTGATAACAGAAAATGCAAGCGAGGAATTCCTTCATTCATTGAGTAATTATTGTGCACTTCAGGTAAATAAGATCCTTTTTTATTGGTAACCTGCTATTTACTTGGAATGTCATTCATGCGAAAAGCCAAATCTGAGCTTCACCACTCCCAAAATTGAGGGTAAACGGAATAGAATTTTTTTTTGTTCACATTGTTTTCTTTAGCTATATATCCCACCTAAATATGATGGTTACCTCAGAGAAACTTTTAGGTATATGTTCTAGTGATAGCTGACGTATTACACTATTACTTCATACTCTTTTAACGATTCCTGTATAAGAAGCTACAAGAATCTCCTTTTTCTTCAGACATCTTTTACCCACAAAAGTTGTCCCTAATGCACCCGACGATAGTGATCTTTTGGCAATTTAGAAATCCTTCGAATTGATGTGTTATCTGCCTATTTATAACAAGAATGCATCATTCTCACTTTTATTTCGCCTTTTGTTATGTCAAGGGTTTTGTGGAGGACCAGTTTGGCTTAGGTTTAATTGCTAGGGCTGTTGAGGAGGGGATAGCAGTAATCAAACCAACTGGAATTATGATCTTTAATATGGGAGGGCGCCCAGGTCAAGGTGTTTGCAAGCGATTGTTTGAGCGTCGGGGTTATCGCATTACAAAGCTTTGGCAAACTAAAATTATTCAGGTGAGTAACTAGTCCCTCTACCCCATAATAATTGCACTTTCAAGGTTTTTCATACTAACAATAATAACTATTTGAAAAATTAATCTGGACACAGATTAGAAATAAAAATATTAATGTTTTATTGAAAACTGAAAACATCAATCAATTTGAAAATTTTCCAGTAAGCTAAAATCACTAAGCCAAACTTTTTAGAAAGCTAAAACTAGTCATTTTGAGCGGGATGGAGTATATACTTTACTAGATGTCATTTCTCCAATGGAAGTATAATCTTATTCAGATGTATTGGTAAAGGCTGGTGACACAGATATTGCAGCCTTAGTTGAGATTGAGAAGAACAGCCCACACCGTTTTGAGTTTTTCATGGGACTTTCTGGGGATCAGCCGATTTGCGCACGGACCGCGTGGGCTTATGGAAAGTCTGGCGGCAGCATTTCCCATGCTTTATCAGTGTACAGTTGTCAACTTCGTCACCCTAACCAGGTGCGGTTATTCAGGAAAGCTTGTTAATTCACTACAGGAATATTTATTGCCCTGGAGGAAATTTGAAGCACAACGCCATTTGTATACTGACAGGTTAAGGTTATTTTTGATTTTCTAAAACATGGATTTCAAGAGATCAGCAGTTCCCTAGATTTGTCTTTTGAGGACGATTCTGTTGCTGATGAGAAGATTCCTTTCCTCGCTTATCTTGCAAGCACACTAAAAAGAAATTCTTATTTTCCGTATGAGCCACCTGCCGGAAGCAAACATTTCCGCAATCTCATTGCTGGATTTTTGAAGACTTATCACCATATTCCACTTACTGCCGATGTAAGAATAGAGTGCTATATTAATCATATAGGCTTTCTGCTGCATGCATATGCATAGATATATTTAGTGTAAGATGATGTCTCATTAGATTATAACTGTATACTAACCTCTATTGTAATATGCAAATACCTCTTGTCTGTAATGGAAAGTATAAATAAAATGTAGTACTCTCCCTAAGCTGTTTAGTTTTGTTGATCACATGTTACATGTGAACCATTATACTTAAGTTAGTAATTGGGAACTGCATGTCCTACAGTATATATGTTTGGTCCGCATAATATATCACAGTATTTGTTTATTATTACAATATTGACTTCATCTTTTGCAATCTTGTGCAAGAATGTTGTCATTTTTCCTTCAAGGACTGCAGCAATTGAGAATGCTCTTCGCTTGTTCTCACCTCGCCTTGCAGTGGTCGATGAAAATCTGACTCGTCATTTACCTAGACTATGGTTAACGTCTTCTGCACTTGAGGTATGGAATAGACATGCCTTTGTATTTTTTGAACTTGATTACCATTTTGTTGTGTTTGTATTATTATCCCAATGTGTTGAAGAAACACAATTATGTGAACAGTTGTCGTCCTTGCTGTGAAAAAATTTTTAAAGCAAGAATCATTTCTAGAAAAAGTTCCTTTTTCGAGGAACACGTGTTTGAAAGAAATGGAACCCCATGCACATTTGACTTTTACGTAAAACTTTGTCCTGATGACAATAGTTTCTTAAAAGGTGCCCCTAGCGTAGGGGGGCATTTTCGGCTTGTTTGAGTAGGAAAATCTTTGGATTGGCAATATAGTCCATGTATCCACGTACAGATCCAAATTGTCCCATTGTTCCATTTAGACCCAAACCCAATTGACAAAAGGATAGCTTAGACAGATGTATTGCAAGCTATAATTCTGACGTCTGTAGCTGCTTTATACATATTTTTCTTCTATCAAAATAAATTAACTTGCTGCCATTTAAGCAATTTTAGTTGATTAGCTAATATTCTCTGAATTATTGAGGGCTCGTTGCACCTCATTATTCACCTTTTTTTAAAGTAGAGTGGGATTTGTTGTTTTCAGCTTTATTACTTGATGTTACTTGCCTGTCTTCCAGAATCATGTCCTTCCTTCTCTTTGTTGTAACTTTAAGACTGTAATGTGATCTTGAAAGACATGAAATCCAGCTGTAAAACCTTTTACTATTAATAGTGCGAGGTTCTAAAACCTTGAGGATTCCTTACATTGAAAATATGTCAAATGGTTTTTTTTTTTCTTCTATTGGTAATGATTTGGTTTAATTATTGCATTTTTTCCTAACACAATTTTTATCTTTCTAGTAGAGCACGGGAACTACGGACTCTTCAGACGATACCATTATGGTAATTGAAGCCCCCCGGCAATCGGACTTAATGATAGAACTAATAAAGAAGTTGAAGCCTAAAGTGGTGGTGACTGGGATTGCTCATTTTGAGGCTGTTACTAGTTCAGCTTTTGTGCACCTTTTAGATACAACACGAGACATTGGATCTCGTCTTTTCTTGGACATATCAGATCACTTTGAGCTATCCAGCCTTCCTGGATCGAATGGGGTCCTGAAGTATCTTTCAGGAACTCCTCTGCCCTCTCATGCAGCAATTATATGTGGACTGGTAAAGAATAAGGTAATATTCCCTACTCCCTTTCAACTTGGCTCACTTAGTCCTTGTGGTGGACTTGTGTTTTGGCTTGATATCAACAATTTCTTATTGATAGCACCGACATACACGTGTTTAACAGGTTTATCCTGATTTAGAAGTAGCTTTCGTCATTTCGGAAGAAGAATCCCTATTTAACGCCCTGTCCAAAACCGTTGAATTACTGGAGGGCAATACTTCATTAATCAGTCAGTACTATTATGGCTGTATTTTTCACGAGCTTCTTGCTTTTCAGCTTGCTGGCCGGCATGCTCCTGCCAAGGTCTGTTTCTTCTTTTTACTTGCCTCTAAGCTTAAAAGTTGAGGTTACTTTGTCTCTTCCCACGTTCATACTGAAAAGTGTGTTCGAGTCTATCATGAACATGAGGGTCGGAGTTTAACTAATAGAGGACCAAACAGTGTTATTATGCCAATGTCTGCTTCAATAGGAAAAAAGGACAACCCAGATTCCATACCAAACAGATTTCGTTCTCCAAGACATTAGAAATTTCTGGGATACTTAAGCCAAACGTTATCTGCAGCATTCATGATCTGTGTTGATGCTTTGCTATAGACTTTCTTAAAATTGATTATTGGGTCAGAGCAATGATTAAGATTGACTTCGGAAAGCAGAATATGTCTTTTTATTCTAGTTCTTTGTGTTTTTGATAACTATTATTTGCAAGTTCGTTGTTGCTTACAAGGGGTGTATATGTTGAAAATCAATGCCAATATATCTCTTCTACATATTTATCATGTGCAGTTGTCAGTTCATAAATTAGTCAATTATAACTTCAACCCTAACTCATGTCCTTTTCAGAGAAACTGTGAGAATGTCAAATCAGTTGATATGATAGGATTTGCTAGATCAGCCTCATTGGTCCTAAACAATGCTGAGTTATCAATTGATGGGGTAGAGAATGGGTCCCTGATCCACATGGACGTCGATCAAATCTTCTTGCCTGTTCCATCTCCTGTCAAGGCAGCTATTTTTGAAAGTTTTGCTAGACAAAACATGTCCGAGTCTGAAATTGATGTCACACCAAGCATCAAAGGATTTGTCAAGAGCAACTATGGTTTTCCGACAGATAACAGCACCGAGTTTATATACGCTGACAGTTCAAAAGCTCTTTTCAACAAGCTGGTCCTCTGCTGCATCAATGAAGGCGGCACCCTCTGTTTTCCAGCTGGATCAAATGGGAACTATGTTTCTTCAGCAAGATTTTTGAAAGCTGACATAGAGACTGTACCTACAGATGTCAAAGTAGGTTTTAAGTTCACGGAAAAGACACTCACCGGAGTCCTTGGGACTGTGAAAAACCCATGGGTGTATATTTCCGGTCCTACAGTCAATCCAACTGGCTTAATTTATAGCAACAATGAGATGGTAAAAATTCTAAGCACCTGTGCTAAATTTGGTGCAAGAGTTATAATTGATACTGCATCCTCTGGTTTGGAATTTGACTGTGAAGGCTGGGGTGGTTGGGATATAAAGGGTTGTTTATCTAAGCTGAATTCTTCAATCAAGCCATCATTTTGTGTGTCTCTTCTTGGAGGACTGTCTCTGAAGATGCTCAATGGTGTTCTCAGATTTGGCTTTCTCATTCTAAATGAGCCTGTTTTGATTGACACATTTTACAGTTATCCAGGATTAAGCAAACCTCATACAACTGTTAGATATGCTACAAAGAAATTGCTGGAGCTTAGAGAGCAAAAACCATCAAAGCTATCAGATGCTATTGTTGAACACACCCATATATTGAGAACTAGATCAAAGGGCTTGAAACAGGTAATATATGACTGCTAACATTGTTTTGCTTTAATTTTATTTTAGTTGATCTGTTTATTTATGCGGTTGTAACGTTTTTTCTTTTGTTCAAAGAATGCTAAATATTTTTTTGGCGGTCATTACCCTAGGTTCTTGAGAAAAGTGGGTGGGATGTGCTTGAATCGTGTGCGGGTGTGTCTGTTGTGGCAAAGCCCTCTGCCTATCTCAACAAGACTATTAAGCTGAAAATTTCACCAAAAGGCGAAGGAAGCCATGGAAGTGCCACTGAAGAAGTAAAGCTCGACGACTCTAACATTAGGACTATAATTCTAAAAACCACTGGATTATGCATCAATAGCGGGTCATGGACTGGAATTCCTGGATACTGTCGGTTCAATATTGCGCTTGAAGAAAATGATTTCAAAAAAGCTTTGGATTGCATTCTAAAATTTAGAGAAGTCGTACTGGGTTAAAACTTCAGTCAGTGGTACACACGTTCTTGAATGCTCGGCCTCGTTGCATGTCATTCTTTGATCTCAGTTTCACTTTTTTTATGGTAAGTTTCTATTCCTCATATTTTGCACGGTCTAACAAACATACCGCGCAGTATTTTTGCGATGTAAACTTTCTCAGTTCAAGTTATGATGATGGATTATTTTCATCACACTACATACCATGTTACAAATACTAATTTTGTTTTTTAAAAATTTTAATTCAATATTTTTATATTATTTTTTTATCTTAATTTAATTAACTCAATTGCTAAAAAAGCGTTTAAAAATTCATAAATAATCATATTTATTATTATCGTGTAAAAAATAATGATATTTCAGAAATTAAAAATTAAATTTCTATTGTGAGAAATAAAAAATAAAAATGTGCATGTAAAAGATAGCGTCATTTCAGAAATTAAAAATTAAAGAGATTTATTGAAAAAAAATAAAATTAAAAATGTGTAGTGAGGTAAAAAAGTTTACTAGTTGAGCAATCAAAATCCCAATTAAACTAAACTTAGATATCATCTTTGACTTTAACTGAAGTTTAAATTGTTTCAACAATAGTAAGTTATTTCTGCCCCTCATGAATGTTGGCCTTTTCTAGATTCGCTTGGTTCAAATTATTCTAAGTAAATTATACTTTCGCGAAAAAAAAATCATTGTAGTACACTAATACTAGAAAAGTAAATTAAATATTTATTTTAATTTTTAAGATAAAATATTTGTCTTTATTATTTTAACTATAAATGTAATAATTGTTACATTAAACAAATTCTTTACTCAACACAACACAAATCCAAAAGCTTATGAGACACCAAAATTCCATTTACTTATTTATAAGCAGATGAAATAAAATAAAATGCGAACCCTCGCTTTTCTTCTACTTAAGGTTGCAATATTAAAAGTGCATAAGTTGTGGGTCATTGTATAGTATGACCTATAATCATATCAGCCAGATAAATACTACTAAAGACACGTCGGTAACCAAGATTTTTATTATAGTGACAATATCAAGGTGCACATCATTCACTTATAATGGATCCGTCTCATTTATCCTTCAAGCCATTAAAAAAGATAACACGTCGTGAGAACAAATGTATTCACATAAAGCTCAAATATAAATTACTAAAATTAAATGTTAAATTTTTAAAATATAAAAAAAATTAAAGATGTTATAAAAAAACAATTAAATAATTTAATTATTAAATAAATATTCTCAGTTTTTAAAAATATTTTAAAATAAACGTTTACACATCTTGTAAACTATTCATATTGTGCATCTTATCGTAATAAAATATAATTATATATTATAAATATTATATATAATAAGTTTTGTTTAACTTGGTAATATGGTGGATATTACATACATTCTTTTCTTTTTGCAAATAACATATTTGATTTAATAAATAATTTTATATTTTTTTCCTTTTAATATGATATCATTAGTATTTTTTCCACATTCATTCTTCCAATTCTTTTTTCTAAATTGATAATTTGAATGAATGCAATTATTTCTACATTCACTCTTTTAATAATTTTGATTTCATTTTTTTTTCTTATTTTTTATGTGAAGATAATTATATTTCTTAGAGAAAGACAGTTAAAATAATATTTTTTGGCAAGAACAAGTATGGTTTTGTAAAAAGTTATATTTTTAAAACTTGATTCATTACACACTCTCCTAGTCTTTGCAATGACAACATTATTGCTTCCTTACTCTTAAACTCCCTTAGAAAGGATATGTAAGTGAGTGATATATTTTCTTTAGCTAAACAAATTTTGAACAATTTTCATTAACATTTTGAACAATGTAATGTACGTTTGATTTTTCAAAGGAAATGTGATCTTCATTCAATAAGGAACTTGTTAGTCTCGTCCTGTTAAGTAATGTTAAGATCAATTTGGATATCTTTGATTGAAGTGAAGTCTACTCAAGAACAAAAAAAGATTAAATTGTGTGATCATTATATGGAATCATTAGTCATACCAAACATCGGTGCTACAAATTGGTTAGCTATCCACCTAACTACATAAAGAACATTTTTTTTCTCCATCATCTCTCTTCTGATTGTCAAATATGTCCTCTTGTTAAGATTAAAAAATTATCATTCATTTTATTCAATAAGGTGTTTATATCATTAGTTGATGCATTTGTGATATTTTAAGTCCTATGCTAAGCTTACTTAAGATGGCAAACATTTTTTTCTAACCTCGTTGATGATTGCAATTGTTTTACTTGGATATTATTTTTACCTAGACACAATTTTGAAATTGTTAACATTAAGTGTTTCAAGTTTTACCATGCAAAAAAAAAACTTGTTATTAGTGATTTTATAGCAACACAAGGTATTCTACATTTTTTTTTTTGTGGAGAAACCTCAACAAACTCAATAGTTGAGAAAAATCACCATCATTTTATCCAATGAATAATATGGATACAAACCCGAATATCAATTATTAAAAGCAATTTAATGTTTGGCTTATGCAAAAATTTTGCCTTTCAGGAAAAAAAATTACTCTATGGAATTCATCCATTTTTATTGATTATCTTAAATGTTGAAGTGAATACAAGTTGCTGTTAGAGACCAAATTTTTTTTTTCTTTCAGGGAATGTTCTCTTTCATGAAAGAATTTTTCCTTTCAAGGAAACTACTTATTTTAGATATTCTTTATTATGAAATAAATATCATGTTATAAAATGAAAAAATGAACAAAAGGTATGAGAATGAAAATATTTTCTCTATTTTTATATTAAAAGATAATAAAAAAAATTGAATATATATAAATAATGTATTTGCTATGGATATGGCTAAAGAAAGAAAACAAAATAAGAATATTATAATCTGATATTGTACTACAAAATAAAATAAACAGAATTGGTAGTAGTTTGATCTTGTAATAAAGACAAAATCACATAACTAACATTTGTTTCCTGCTAACAATTTCATTATGTCATAAAGACGAAAGTCACAAAATTGATATTAGTTTGGAGTCTTTATCCATATTATCTGAAAGTCTTCCTCCTCTATTGATGATATGGTAATTTTTCTCTCCATTACAGATCATTTGCCTTCACATACTACTACCATTCATCACCTAACGAGTTATACAATGCATTTTAAGTATTCATGGATTTGAAACTCTATTACAAAAATCTATAGTATTTAAGAAACCCTCTTATTTGTCTAAATGTGTGTACTCTAGCACCTTACAACATTATCTTATTTAAAAATTTTATTTTATAGACCAACTAGACCCATGATACAAAACATTGTCAATCAAATATCCATTATTTATGAGCCTAAATTCTATTGTTATGTTTCTAAATGATATCTTAAGAGATGAAGACTTTAGAAGTTAATGACATCTTATCTTTATTTTTTTATTGAAAAATAATTGTATCGCAGTGTAATTGTGTTTTTAAATTGAAAGTTGTCAATTAAAAAACTTAATTGATATCTAAAGGTTATACACAATAGGTTGATATTGATTTCTTAAAGACTTTCTAACTAGTGGTTAAACTTATTTATTGTAAGGATCTTATTTTGTTGTAAACATATAACAATTAAATATCAACAATATTTAAAATATATCATTGTTTAAAAAGGAAAATTTGTAGGATTAGCAACAAATATATTATCACAAAGACACCAGAGAGATTAATGAGTTGGAAAAAATTCATTAAATAAAAAGAAATAGTAGTATCATCATTTAGTTTTAGAAGAAAAGAAGTTTTAGAAGAAAATAACTTCTGCTAGTGATAAAATAACATGTAAATTCGTCATTTTATTTATAGTTACACTTAATTAAAATTATATAACAAATTTAATTATACATTCTATACTTATTTCTTTTATTCTTATATTAAAATATTTGTTTTCAAAGATACAAGTATTTAGATTTCATAGATAATTTAAAATTTAGTAACAATATTATTATTTTTATATATTTTCAAAATATAATAATTTATTTATCTATATTTTTTTTGTAAAATATAATTTTTATATTTAAAACCTTAATATTTATTTATGTTTATTTAAAATTTAGAAAATATATCATTTTTAAATAAAATAAGAAAAAAATTATGCTCTATTAAAATACAAGGTGAGTGTAATTTATATTTTTTTTACAGCAAGTAAATATATTAAAACTATAAAAGCATAAATATTTATGAGTATAGATTTATTAATAATTTAAAAAAATGTTTACTTTAAAATAAAAAGCCGTGAATGTTATTATTTAAAAAATTAAAACTTCTTATAATTTCACTTCAGAAGATTTCTTTGTACATCTTATATTTTTTTCTGCACCTTATAAAGCTAAAACTAACAAAATATTTATACACTGCTTACCCAAAACGCTTTTTTCTTTAATTTCACCAGCCAACCGATGGAATAACAAGATGCGGACTGGGTTGGGTTTGAAATAGTAAATCGACCCGACCCATATAGGCAGTTTTCAGTGTTTAGCCATGATAAAGGCTGACAACAAGCATTTGTCTACTCCACTGTATCAGTTTTTTTTGGTGGTCTGATGGAGCAAAAGGAATTCCTGACCGCCGAAGCAGAGGTCAAGAAGGACCAAGCTGTATCTGATCCCCTAACCGCTGAAGATGAGTGCGACATAGACAAAATCATGTCTGATTCCGATGACTCTGATTCAGAGGACGAAGCGCAGCAGAATCTCCTACTTGAAACTCTCCAGACCGAGCTTGTTGCTAACCCCTCTAATTACGATGCTCATTTGCAAGTAATTTCTTCTTCAACTCAACTCAACTCTATTATATTATTTTTCCCCCTTTTTTAAAAGTTTTTTTTTCTCCCAAACGTTTTTTGTTTTTGTTCAGTACATAAAGCTTCTGAGGAGAACCGGTGATGTTGATAAATTGACAAGAGCCAGGGAAGCTATGAGTGAACACTTTCCATTGAGCCCTGCACTGTGGCAGCAATGGATCAAAGATGAGCTTTCTCTCATCACTGCTTCTCGGTTCTTCTCTCTTTCCTCGACTCCATTTATATTGTTTTTCTTTCCTCCATCCTATTAGGATTTAGTGACCCACTTTTTGTTACACTCTCCCCATGCAGGCCCGAGGTTTTCTCTAGAATTCTGAAGCTTTACGAACGAGGAGTGTTTGATTATCTGGTTGGTTTTTATATTTCAGTATGCTTTCCGAAATAGATAATTAGTGTCTGCTTGAGCAATTCATTTGTTTGCCTTTTCCTGGTTAAGAGGAGTTCTGTAAACAGACATTTTTTTTTTCAACATTTATATTTTTAAAGGTTTTGCTTAACTGTTGTGTTGTTCTCTATTTCAGTCTGTCTCTCTTTGGTGTGACTACATTAATTTTGTCCAAGAGTTTGATCCTATGGTACGTGAACGAACACCTACTGGTGTTTCCAAGGTGAGGGATCTGTTTGAGACTGCCCTTACTGCAGCTGGTTTGCATGTTGCTGAAGGCACTAAAATATGGGAAGCATACAGGCAATATGAGCAGGCTTTACTTTTATCCACCAATGATACTGATGCACAGGTCTGAACGCTTTGAACTTTACCCATAGATCTATGTTGATGGTGCTAGATAACATGCCAGTATAAGTTCAGCTCTATGTAAATTTTATATGTCACTTCAATGTTTTACTTTGGGCTCAAGCATTGCATTAGATAAGTGTGTTTGAACTCAATTATCTGTCAGAAGAAAGTTTTTTTTTTTTTCATTGTTTAGAAACCAGAGGTTTTACTTTGATGATAATATTGAGAGCATAGCAGCATAGGTGCAGCTAAAATAAGTTTTGTTCCTGAGTTAGAGCCTTGAATGCACAATATGGTCTGAGCTAAATGTGAAAATTCAGTTGATATCATATTTTAATTTTGGGTTGTTGAAAGGATTTAAAGGACAAAGGAAATTC
>Ga0209700_105808_pt1 | contig 20147 bp, 5 predicted proteins | sample SiratroredBW_FD_187528 | JGI IMG/M metagenome (GOLD analysis project Ga0209700, IMG submission 187528) | Root nodule microbial communities of legume samples collected from California, USA - Siratro red BW (SPAdes) (version 2) | ecosystem: Host-associated > Plants > Roots > Nodule | place: USA...
TTTTTTTAAGATTTTTTTTTTTTTTTTTGATAATTTTCAAACAACTTGAACAATCACAAATGACTTTATATACTTAACAAAATTTGGCATTATATACTTATATTTAATGACAACAGAAAATTAAGATTAATAGATACTTGAGAATGATTTTGTAAAATCATTGTAATTAAAAAATTTAAGAATAATACTTGTAATTATTTTTTTATTGATAAAATCCTTTGTAGTTGAAAAAAAAATTAGATATAAGTCAACTTAGATAAATTAGTATACATTTATATATTAAAAAAATATAATTTTGAACTTATTACAACCTTTTCCTATTAATGTCTAATTGACTTGTTTGTAATTTTTTTTTCAAAAATATTTCTTCAACTCTATTCAAATATTTAACACTATACTTAATATAGTTATTAAAATAAATATTAATTTATCTAAAAAATATATTATCAACAACATTTTTTAAATTTTTATTTTTTTAAAGACGGATTAACAAGTGTTATTATTTTTTGGGACGAGTTCCATATTTCACTCAAAATTATATTGATTGAATATTTTTTTGTTAAAAAAGTGTTATCTTACTCTATATTGTGAGACATCTACCTTGGAAATGCTTTGTAAAATTTATGTCACACGTATTAGTCTTTTGTAAGTCATTTTTCTCTTTGTTTTTTCACAAATAAACCATTTGTCTAACAAAATTCTTATTGACTAATAACTTGAACAAAAGCTTTGCACTTTCTAAGGTGGAAACTAGTAGGAAATAAACTCGCTTGAAGTTAACAAAGAAACTACACTTGAATTTTAATATGCTTCATTTTTTTAAAGTAGATTTTGAATGTTTTAAAATAAGTTTGACACTAGATTATATTTTGTAAGGATTAACTTCGCATTAAATTCTAAAGTTTATAAAGTAATTTGTAACTTTTTATATAATTAAATGACACTGTTTTAAAATCTGTAGTTTTTATTTTTAATCTCTAACATTTTCCATTCCTAATAACATTTTATTTTACTTTTGTTTTAAAATGTTACGTAAACAGTTTTTCATGGTTAGAATGCTTTTGACATAAAAAAAAATTATTAAGATAATGAAAATTTATAAAAAATAAAAACAAAACGTGATAAGTTTTAAAAATATTTAACATATTCAAATCAAAATAAAAGACCTGAAAACTTGTTGAAAGGAACAGGTCCGTTAAAGTCAAAACAAACGAATCCTTAACAGTTTACACAAACTCAATTTTTATTTTGTAATCTCTCATATATCGAATAAATAAAAAATATACTTTAAAAATTTGCTGCATTTTGTACCGGGTCTTGATATTTATTTCCTAATGATATAGTTTTTATTATTTAAAAAAACAATCCATAAAAATTAAAAATATTTTTATTATATAATTATTTTTAGCAAGATTAAAATGTCGTGAATCCGCACCCTATATAAGCGCTTGATTTCATTTCCCTCTCTTTTATTTATGCTTTAGCAAATCCTAATCCTTCAAATTATCCCTATTTACCTTCTTCATTCTATTTTCTTCTTCTTCTCAAATTTTGTTTCTCTTCACTGTTCTTCTTCAGCGCAAGCACAATGGACAGTGCCGGACACTACAATCCCCGCACCGTCGAAGAGGTTTTCCGGGACTTCAAGGGCCGCAGGGCTGGCATGATCAAAGCCCTCACCACTGGTCTCTCTCTCTCTATGATTTTATTTTCTTTTTTCAAATTCTAAGCACTGAACTTTGTTTCTGTATTTGACTGTGTCTTTGTTTGTCTTTGCAGATGTTGAGGAATTTTTCCAACAGTGCGATCCTGGTTAGGGTTTAGCCTTCTCTTCTTGCTTCTTTCTGTGTGTTTACACTCTCCAATTGTCCTTCTGTTATATCTTTTTTTTTTCTTGAAGCCTTCTGTGTCTTTGGTTTCTTCTGTGACCGTTGCTTACTTACAAGTTTTACTGCATTGTCTGCGAGGATGAAAGCCGACTTTTTTTTTTCTTTTCAAATTTTACTTGTTTCCGTTGTGTTTTTTTTTGTTGGGTGAAGTGATTGTGGTAACTTTTTGAGCTTGCATTTTGCTTAAATGTCAAATTGGGTTGCTGGTTTAATCAAAGTGGCTTTTTTTTTTGCTCTGAAGAGATGTCTGTGTAGGAAGCAGAATTTTAGTGCTCGGTGATTTTTGTTAACATTGCTGTTTGTTGGGTGTGGTGTACTGTTGCTTTGCTCAGTGGACTTGTTATACGTTTTTCTTTGGTTTTTATGGATGGGGTTCTTGTCATCCTAGACCCCAAAACTATACTAAATGAAATGGATGTTTTACTTTCACTGACCTTTAGTATTGGCTATATTTTATGTACTGAATTCTGATTGTATTGAACTGTCTGGATTAGCTTTTTTGGGGGCGGGAGGAGATTCTGTTTACACCGTCCTTTTTTTTTTTCTTTATAACAACCTTTTGCGTTATTTCTGAGAAAAATACTCTTAATGTGAAACTAATTTCCAGAACATAATTTTGGGAATCTATAGTTATTCCAGAATTTTGATCTAACGTTCTAGTGTTCCATAGATGTTCCAGAGAGGCTGACGAAAGTGTACTGCAGATATTTTAGTATTGGCAGATGGTGTGGTTAGAGTGGAAGCTTTGGGTGGTGGTGGGGTTTGAAATTTTGAATTAAGGACTGTGGTTGGTGCTAGTTGTAGTTCTACAACAATTGTCAGAATGGTGGGTTTTTGGAGTGTATCTGAGCTCCCTTTACTGTGCAGAGCGTGTGAAGTCTTTTTTGAGAGTGGGGAAGTGCTGATTAATATTTTTTGGGAAGGGTGGCTTGAATGTGAGGTAGATGTAATTGGTTTCATTGTGGTAGTGGGATGATGGTTACCCGATATGAGTTAAGCGATGAGCAAGAAAAGTTGTCACCTATGCACAATCTTATTCCAAAATTTATTTAATACATATTGGAAACTAAAATCCAGAACGTCTAAATGAAGTTCCAGAAATTAGTTTCCGGTATCATCAACTTGAGTATGAGTGTTGAATGTAATGTGCTTAACCCATATTTTTTGTTATTATGTTACTATTTCTACTTATAAATAAACAATTCTATGTGTGTATTTTACACAAGATATTAATCTTATATTTATTTTTTCTTTATTTTTAAGAGAGATTCCCCTCCTGGATCACCTCAAGAGCCCTCTCTCATCTCGATGTCATCATGTGAGATCTCGATCAACATCTCTGAGTCCTCATTAGGATTAATCCTATCTCTCCACTAAGTTGTCATCCACCAAGTTTACTATTGGTGGAGCCAGTCTCCCGGTGCTTTCCCCAACTAAGGATAGAGGGGATGATGGGTAACATGGTCTCTAAAGCAGGTTGAGTAAAAGGTACAATTTTTGAATTCTTCCAACAGAAGTTAGGTTCAGTAGAGGATGAGAAAGAAGAAGAATCAGACACGATCTCAACTGGTGCACTAGTATGGTAGTATGTCTGTTGTGTCAGTTGAGTTAACTCGATAAAACATTTAGAAGTCCTAGGTTTGGCATGAGGATCATACAACAACACAATGTGGAATCGAAGGTGGTCAACAAAATGATTTTCATCCATGAAAGTGCCATGTGTCCACCTGGCCTCAAATGCACTAATCCATATGCGTATGTGAGGTTGTATCCCCATCTGTCTCTAAAAACTGTTGTGTGGAAAGAGTTTCTTACTCCTAAGTCACGAACAAAAGACCTTTTAGTTACATAAAAATCATATCAATCATTTCTAAAAGATTTGATCACAATCTCTCTTTTTCTCTTGTCGCATTATTTATAAATTTGCTTGTGTTCTTAGGTTATCATATCTTGGGCCCATTGTTACTAGGACTTCCAGAACTCCCAAAACTCAATGTACTTACTTAAGTAAGCTAGATGACTGTCAAGAGTACGCTATAACCTTGGTACTAAGGTGGTTTCTCACCAACCAATGATGACTTGTATCTATTCGTGTGGCTCTCAAGTTGGCTATGTGATCTTTTATCACCACACCTGCCAAAGACACCTTACAATCATCTCTCAGGTACTGATTGTGGTTATCCTTCACTCTGAAGATTGCTTCTTCATTAAACGATATTAGATAGAAGTTCACCATAAAGATTTCACAATATGGAGCCATTCCTCCTGTTACTCATACTTCTACCCAAGTGGTCTTGTCTATCATAGTAATTACATGACTGAAACCTTTACATGCACGACCTTTCCATCATCGTTAATTAATTCTTATGAAATTTGTTTCTTTCTCAATGTTCATGCATAATGTACTTGAAATCTATGCCTAAGGGCGTTTGAAGTTATTAAGTCTTGTAATAACTTGATATCTATGTCATAGAGTAACTATCACAAATAAACATTGCAGACAAACTAACTTGATATCTGCTTGAAATTAATATAGACAATTGCTAACATATACAGTTAACACTAATATTTATTTAATTATCAAATTGATATTTCTAGGTGTTACACACGTTTACTCTATTCTCTTTGTATTATTTCTGAAAATCCTAAATATTTTGTACTTTTGCCACCAAGAGTGAAGATACCTCTTATGACAATGTATGACTGTTTTTAAAAATTTATTCAAATACATATTAAACATTGAACTGTATTATAAATTTATATAAAAGATAGTATTTTACATTTTGCTTTTTATATGCTTTGCTCCTTTTTTCGACTCTAGATAGGATCTGAATTTAAGTGACAACCTTGTTTTGTGTATTTTGTCACTTCCATATTCTTTTTGGAAGTATGTATGGGTTTGTGTATTTTATTAGGTGCACTGGGTTACTTAGTGTCACTCATCATTTAAATATTTGACAGACTCTGAATCGATCATATGGAGTGAATAAAGATTTTGGTTTACTTCTATTCATTACTTTGGGATGATGAAAAATTTGAAGAACTGGATTTTATATTTCTGTGTTTTTCTTTCAACAAGTGAGACTAATTCCCTAAGATGTGTTGGTTTTAATAGCTATAGTTAATTATATTCTTTGTTGTTTTCTTTCTTACTTCGTTAGCAGCTTGGTTGTCTATGTTATCTCTAGTTAAAATTATATGTGAATTTCTTTTCATTTTATTATATTATTCAGTACTTTTGTAAGTATCTAAGAAATCTAACTTGCAATCTCTGGTTTATCTAACAAGCTTACATTGTAAATTTTATTGATGCTTTACTTTATTTTTTACCTAATTTACATCAGAAAAGGAGAATCTGTGTCTATATGGATTCCCCAATGAACAATGGGAAGTTAATTTGCCAGCTGAAGAAGTTCCTCCAGAACTTCCCGAGCCTGCATTGGGCATAAACTTTGCTAGGGATGGGATGCAAGAAAAGGACTGGTTATCTTTAGTTGCTGTTCACAGTGATGCATGGTTACAATCAGTGGCTTTTTACTTTGGAGCAAGATTTGGTTTTGATAAAGCTGACAGGTATAATAGTTCTTTTCTCCTATCCTTTATCACGCTATTCTCTGTGCAGTTGTTTCGGATCTTGGATTAGCATATCTTTGGAGTGCATCCACTATTACTTCTGAACTTATGCTTCTTATTTGGCAGTAGTGATTTATTTGTCTGCATAATGTATTCAGTTGAGATTTAGTTAATGGAAAAATATTGCAACGTAGACTTTTCATTTTTATCTGTGCAGTATTTAATGTTTCCTGATGATTTTTTTGACTTAATCAAATATGATGCCTGAATATGGAAAGATTTTCAGTCAACACAAACCGTCATAAGCATGCGATTGACATGATCTGTCTTGTGGTTGTCGGTTAGAGCTTTGTTTTATTTATGCAATTGCAAAAGGAAAAGCGCAGCTGAAAAAAGCATAAGCAAGACGCTTTTCTTTTATCCTTTGTCATTGACTGTCATTCCTTTTGCTTATACTGGATCAAAATGATTTTGGCAATTTAACTATTTCATGAGCAATTCAATGTTTGCAGTATATGTTTTTGGTGTGTACTCATCTGGAAATTTTTTTATTAAGAATTTGACTTTAAGATTCTAAGCTTTTCTCTCTTTGGAAAAAAGGGGGTTTGGCACTTTGCGTTATTTGCTTGGGTCTACATGACAAGCTGATGGCAATAAAATTCCCATGTGCATGCATGGTTTCATATGCCCCTCGTGACTAGTTAGCAATATAATATATGTATTTGTTGGAATACGTAATTCATTCAAAGCCAGTATACTTTTATTTGTATCCTGATCAGTGATTACATGTCATTCTTTGTGCAGGAAACGCCTGTTCACCATGATTAATGATCTGCCTACAATATTCGAGGTTGTAACTGGATCTGCAATGAAACAGGCAAAGGAGAAGTCATCAGACCGCAACAGCAGCAAATCAAAGTCCAATTCAAAAGGGGTAAGAAAACATCCTGTCACCTCTGCTCATGTTTGAATTTTTCTGTTTTCTTAACCATTTTTAGTATCGTAATTGCACTATTTATTTTTAATACTCTTGTTACATGTTAATTTATTTTTCCTTTCTAAATTGTCATTTTTACGCTGTTGTCTGCTATATGGAACAAAATAAAAATAGCGAGGATCTGAATCTGGGAAGTATGTAAAGCAAGAAGTGAAGGACGAGGAGGAGGTATTGGACGAAGAAGACGAGGAGCACGGGGAGACCTTGTGTGGCGCTTGTGGGGAGAACTATGCATCCGATGAGTTCTGGATTTGTTGTGACATATGCGAGAAGTGGTTTCATGGCAAGTGTGTGAAGATCACTCCTGCTCGGGCTGAGCACATCAAACACTACAAGTGCCCATCATGCAGCAACAAGAGAGCAAAACCTTAATATCATTACAGTAGTAGGGTTATGGGGTACTTATCAGACCCCTGTAAATCATGCTGAACTGCTAACTTGTTAGTTGCTTAGGCATTCTGCATTGTGCCCTGTTGTGCCTCGTAGGTATTAGCTAGTTTAGTCTCGTCAACTCAATGTGGATATAATTATTCAACATTTGATAGTTTTCTGGTTCTGAACTTCTGTAACCTTTTCCCCTGCATTGGGACATGTTTGTTCTTAGTACCATTAGAATCTGATAACATATGTTCATCAGGCTTCATTTGTGCTTGTTATATGTTTTCATTTTTCTTTTGCGTCCGCTAGCATTATCCACTACAGCTTCGGAGTGCTTTTGTCATTACTAGAATGGTGTAATTGGTCGGATAAAAGATGACATGAAAAAAATGTTCCACACTAATGGATTTCCGCTTCATAAAAATGTTATGAATGTACCAGATCTTGTAACCCTTGTGAACAAGACACTAAGGATTAGTATTAGAAGTCTAATGCTCAATGCTGTGGTCAACATTGGCACCAGTAGGGGACGGCAGGGTCAACGGAATGGTGAAATTAAGGTGTCATGTAAGAGTATGCTTGATTCTGGGGTATTTTTTTTTTTTTTTTTTTCTGAACTCTTGTTATTTCTTCTTGCACTGGTATAATATGTAAAACTATTAATGTACTCCTGACATAGTATTTTATAATAAATTTGAAATTATACTTTAAAATACATAATCTGAAGTAAATTATTTTGGGTTGATTAAATAGTTCTGTTTTAGATGGAGTAATTCTAAAATATAAGTACACTTGGGAACTGAGAAAAAAGTAGGAAGTTTGAGAAAGAAAAGTCCTTTATTATGTTTATTTTAAGCCCATCTCGTGTTTAAAATGTGAAGTGAGATCAAACTATTTTTTGAAAGCTTTTGAAATAAACAAGTGACTTATTTTTTATAACTAAAATTGCAATAAAGCAGCTTATAAGTTGGTTAGTGAAGTGTTTTGGACAGCAATGTCTTCTTAATTTTCTAGTGTTTTACTCGCTTCTCCGTAAAAAAATGTATTAGCTTACTTCGAATTGTTTGTTTATTGAAACGTCTTAATTTTGTTTTTAAATGTTTTAGGAAATTAAAAATATTTACGATTTGTAGAATTTCTTTACATGAAACAAAAGAATATCACTTAAATGTGTAAATATATACTTAAAACTTTTATGCTTAAAATTATTTATAGTTTGTTGTCTAAATTTAATTTATATTTTTTGTAATTAGAAGTAGATACATTAGCTTAATGCTGTCATGAATCAATGCCTAATAGAGTCATGTAAACGATTATGTAAACATTACGAGAATTATAAGCAATTATATTTTACAAGAGTTTTATAAATATATTTGTAAATAAAGAAAGGTATATTTAAACAATAAACATATTTAAGTTATACTCATCAGATGTTTTTAATTTCGAATATATACTTGTCTTAAAGAGATGGGTCTGTGTAACATTTGAATCTCTTTAATATAAACACCTTTCAAAGACTTTTTCACTTTATTATTTCTGAACCAGTTTTGAAATTTTACGACTTCATAAGATAAAATACAAATTTTAGATATAATTCTAAAGGTGAAAGTAAGATATTTAAAATTAACTACTGATGGTCTTCAAAACCAACGAAACATGAAGAACATTTTTCGAAATCTTAGACCAAACAGCAATCATTTTTCTCAAATGGACAATACGACAACTGTGCATCTTAAATTTGCAATTGTAATGAAATAACATTTTTCTGCAAGAATACTCCACCTAGTTGTGGACTGCAATATAATTTACCCCATGTAACATACAAACACTTCTTCCTGAGGACATAAATACAACAGATGCATGCACAAGTTACAATTGACTATACAATAGAAAAATGTGCCTACAGCAAAATACGCAAAATCCCTCATATTTTCTATGTATCTCGAAGTACTTTGCAATTATTAAAGGATCAGTCCAATTTGGTTGATGCTACTATAACAAAACCAAGCACAGGTTCCTGAGTGACAAGGCGTCCAGAAACAGATGGCTTGATGACATTAACAACTCCAAATGACAACAAGAATCTATGTTGTGGACTTCAGCTGAGTCTTATGGTATAATGACATTGGGGTTTCTTGTATGTGGATTTGGTGCTGCCGACTCCTTCCATTTCCCTCGATTGCCAAAAACACGAGATGATATGCTCCACAAGGAGTCACCAGGTTGCCCCTTTGTGGTAACTGGAGCATTAGATTTAGATGCACCCTTTGACTTCAATGGAAGCTTATTATTGCCCTTCCCCATTCCATTAGCAAGCAACCAGCGAGAACCAGATTGTTGCTGGCTTGAAGTGCCCCAGAGCTTCTTCTTCTCAGGCTCAGGCTTCAGACCTGCCACATGGACTTCTGTGATTCTGAATTGAGGAATGCCCTCTTCCTCTTCAGAACTTATCTCCTCTTTCTTGGTGTCCTTCTTGTCCACCTTCGCTAGGATTTCCCCATCATCATCCTCGTCATTGTTTTTCATTATCAAAGACACACTATTGTAAATTTTTTGCTTTGGAAGCATGAACTCTCTCTCAACTTGTATAAGAGCAAGCATTGGTGTTCCAACCGGCTCGTAATTTCTCAGAGGGTCACGGAGTTGCACCATTAATGCTACTGTGAAATTGTTTCCTAGCAAACCACATCTTCTGCTTTTGCCTCGTCTCTTCTCTCCCTTTGAACTCCCACGAATGAAGTCAAAAGAGTTGGCATGATGGGCTGCAAGAAGTTTGGAAGTATGCTCACTGATATTATCTATATCATCAATCTCACCTGAATCCAGCCTCATCCATTCATCAAGAGTTAATGATAGGCCCATTATTCCATCAACACCATCACCGCCACCAGTGCCATCTTTTACATTCATCAACTGCAAACCAGCAGCACCATCCAGGCCAAGGGACCCACTAATATCAACACCCTTACCCTGCAGAGCCGAAATATCCCCAATGGACTGTGCAATGATGTTTGACGGTGCCTCCTCTTCTGACATCCCAGATTGGATTCTCAAACCCTCCATTGAAAGTGCTTCAATTTTATCCATAGCCAATGGAGCAAGGTCTTCAACTGAAACAAACTCTGAGCCTGGTTGGTTGGCCACTGTTCTTGAACTAAACTTACCAGACTTTTGTCCAGACGACATTCCTTTCAAGTCCCTTTGAAGATGAGCACTGTCTTGCCTTGTTATTGGATCATGCTGCAAATGGCTTTGTCTGCATAAAGCAAAGCAAAATTCAATCAGTAAAACATATAAGAATGACTACTGAAAACTCAGCCAAGACCAATGATACAAACAGGATAGGCTAACCTCTCTGCTCCTTCTAAGACAGGCATAGCTTCCCATGCTACTTGTTGCATTGTCTTCCCTGTGATATCTTCTAGCGGCATTAACTCCTTTGCCTGCATTGAGAGCTTTTCAATTCCCACTGAAGCCAAACACTGCAAAACCTCCATTATCCCAGAACCCATTTCTGCAGGTACCACCACAGGGTTGGATGCCTGCATGATTAAACTCCCACCACTTTTAGAATTTTTGAAAAGTGAGGGATTCATAGAGCGTAGGAAGCCCCCGTCCTTTGTCTGAAGAAAAGGGCCCAACCCATCATCAAGAGGAGGCAATATAGGAGTCTCTTCAGGTGGCAAAGGAATTGGACTTCCAAAACCTGTAAAATCTTTTGGTGGAGAACGATGAAAAGCCTCCTCATTCAAACCCCATTGACGCATCAAGGCTTCTGTTTCCATGTCTTCTAGTATCTGAGCCCTCTGTTTGCTACTCACATCCTGAGACTCAGCTACATGCTCCTCCTGCAGCTCTTGGAAAAAGGATGATGACTTAACACCTTCAGAAAAGTTCCACTGCTCAGATGCAGTGGAACCATCATAGCCACCATCTGCTTCATCATCATGGTTCATTTCAAAATCAAACAAAGAGGAGAAGTCCCCATCCAAAGCCTCCTTTTCAAATTGTCGTAAAAGTAGCTCTCTTGGAGATTCAGGCTCACTTTCAGAACTCAAGGCCATTGGACTACGGTCTAAGCCTAACATGCCTAAAAACTCATTGGCAACTGATTCTGTAACATCATCCAAGCTATGTGACTTTGACATCTTATGTTCAGATTTAAATTCTGCTGTTTTGGGAGATTCTAGTGCCACTCTCTCCAAATTTGATACACTATTTAAAGCAGATTCTAGTTCTTGCAGGAGCAGCTCATTAGTATCACTGTCAAAGCCATCCTCTTTGCTAGTAAATTCCTCTACCACTACTTGGTCCTTAGAACTATCATTTACCTCACCCAGAAAATCATGTTTAACACTGTCTTCAAAAGGTTCTTGTATACCAGATATACCAAGAACTGCAGAAGCATCCTCTGGAGCCTTCACAATGAATTCCTCTGTTATAACAGGTTCATTCGATGATAGTTCTATGCCCTTATCAACAACAAAAAAATCATTACCTTGAAACTGCTCAGGGTTTTCATTTGCGGAATCAGGTAAAGAATTGCCATCTGGTTTAATTATCTCCAGCTTTTCTTGAAACACTGAGAGGTCAGGCTCGTCATGCACTGGACATTTATCTTCAGCCTTACTCACATGCTCATCAAATGTTTCTTTTCCAAGATCGGAAGCATATGCATCTGGTTTTATTGACCCAAGATTTTCAGTGAACGAATCAAGTTCTGCTTTGCCATGCAGAGAACTAGCCTTTTCTTCATCAAATTTCTTATATAAGATGTCTATTGAACTGGCTAGAGCAGACCTAGTTAATGGCAACACCTCATGAAGATCCTTTACCTCATCTGAACCTCGAGGTGAGATTTGCATACTCATGGTACGCCTCATCCTGCTGCTTCCATCAACCTGTCGGGGTTTAGCATCTTTCTTCATCGGAGCAATACTATTCTGCCTGGAAGTCAATACGTTAGAAGCATTATGGCTGTCTCTGGTAGCACTAGCATTATCACCAACCACCGTATAGCCAAAACTGACATTCATCACAGAACCCTTAGCCACTCCTGACAGTCTAAAACTAGTAGTCCACTTCCCCGAGCTCTTCTCCTCCTCAAGCTCCTCCAGAGTGAGAGGAAGCAACCTTGTCAGATCCACCCGGTGCTTTCCCAAATCCATCTCCTGCGCACTCAGAAGCGAAGCATATAGCAAAAAATGCTTAGCTTCATACTTGGCAGAATGGTGAGGTCCACTCCTACTGCCATACACCGAGCAAGTGTAGGTCAACTTCTCTTCAAATTCAGCCACAGACTGAATCACCTTGGCAGGACTAGTCACAAGAACCCCATCACGCCTTTTCCAGTACACAGCAATACTAGCATTTTCAAAACTTGGAGGCAACCCTTCGATCAAGTGAACTTGCACATAAAAACTACAATTAAACCTCTTATTTCGGATATGGGAAAGGGCCCTTAGAGGCCTCCAATTCCAAATGGACTTCTTATCCTTCTGAACACCATCATCATCATCATTATTATTTTTATTACCACTTGCTTTAGGCTTAGATTTGGGATCAGGTAACTGAGATTTCCCAGTGAATTTAGATCGAGAATTTGCACTCGGTATTGAACTCCTTGAAGACCCTCTATCCAAGTACAAAGCTTTGTTAATGGCTTCAACATCCTTTAACAACTTCTTCGGGGCACTAGAACCCCCACCACTCTTCTTCCCAGACTCCATTCTCGACAACATCCTCTTCTACCCAACAAACAAATAAAAGTGAATTCAAATGAAACAGAACCCGACCCAGAATCTTTTTTAGAAAAATATAAATCGAACACAGGAAAATACTAAACCACATAGCAAAATTTAATAACAAAATCACAAAAAGAGTGAATAGATTGAGTACCAGGCAGTGTTGGAGATGAAACCAAAGCAACCGCAGAAATATTAGGTCAGCAAACCCAATCCATAGACACCTACCCTTCTTCTCAAATTCAAAACCGAAACTCTATAACCCAAAAAGAATCCATTTTTTCAGTCACAGGTCAAAAGGGGAGAAACTCATAGATAGAAGAAGAGGAAGAAGAAGAAGAAAACGCAAACTTACGAAAAGTTTCGAAATTTGTCAGCGGAAGCTTCTTATCTTCTCTTCTCCAATCTCTTTCTCTCTCTAGGAATTGCCGCTACCTCTTTCAAAACCAAAGAATTGAAGTTGAAACTCAAGAAATAAAAATAAATATAATATTATAATTTTAATATACTTTATTTTATTTTATTTTTTTCACGCGCGTATCTACCCGAAATCCCAATTATTAGTATTTTCTTAATTTTAATTCTTTCTGGTTCTGTCAAAAAATAAAAATTTCTTTCTGGTTCTGCACCTTTTCGCATGTGCATTTTAATTGCGTCCTTTCGTAATTATATCGGTAATTGCATGATTGATCAGATTCTGCAATAATATTATTCTAAACACGGAATAAATCAGATTTAAAAAATGTATTCACTACGAATTCAAAATCTATGATAATAATACTATTTATTATTTTGGGTGATGAATAAAAAAATTCTTTATTCATGAATCTTACAATACTACACTATATAACTATTTACATAAAATTTACTTTGATACTATTTTTGTTAAAGTGAATATTTAACACAATTTTGTAAGTGATGCCATTAATTTAATATACTAACATTTAATTTTTTTTCCTGATATTAATTTTCATTTAAGACAAATTTTTAAAACAATATTATCTACATAAACAAATATTTAACATTCCTTAATTTTAACTTTTAGAAGGAATTAGACAGGACATTAAAAATTTAATATTGAATTAAATAATCTATAATGGTATAACATTTGTGTAGCAAACATTAACTTATTGAATGTTTAAACTAGTAATTTAATTAACGTTAATAAAGTTATACCAATAAAAACAACATAATACTTAATTTTTCTCATTAGTATTTTTACTGTGTCATGCTATTCAAATTTGAACTAATAAAAATGTCAGCTTCATTCTATGTATAAAATCATATGAAATAACGATTCATGATAATTGCTACAATAAACTAACTAAAGTTTGCATAATCAGTTTTTTTTTTCTCTGTTTGTGTATTATGGTTAATTAGACGATGTCTAAATCAATTTATAAGCATTTCTTTTGGACTAAATATTTCTTTGTTACTCGTAATTAACCTCTTCAAGATTATAAAATCCGCTTGTGAATAGTTTGTTTTTTTCTAAGTAATAGGTGTGTTATTTAGGTCAAGACTATGATTAAATTTTTTGTCGAAAGAATTTTCCCCCCTCAAATATCATATATATCTCATCTATTTGTTTTTGTTTGGTATGTATTTAGGATTTGTTATGATATGTGCATATGATACAAAAATAATATCAATTAATTTCAATCTATAATGTTGAATTTGATTCTTTAATTAAGTTTTCTAAAAGTAGAATAGGAGTTATCTAATTTTTATTGGTCTTTATAGTGTTTGTCTTAAATAACAGAATGATTCAAGGTATGGAAAGTTAAATGAAGTGATAACTACCAATTGATATAGAATTTTGAAAACTCTAAATTAAACCATGTGGATAAAATAATGTGATGAGATTAAAATTATTAATATTATATTATGATATTGAGTTTTTTTACGATTAAATATGGTATATATATAGGAATATTAAATTTGTGGATATTTTTTTATATTTTTATATATTGCTCAACTTTCTCATTCTTATTTAATGTGAGACTTATACTCACACGTACTTAAAAATTTAAATTATATTATTATAATTATTTTGATAATGTTGATGAGTGTGAGAGAATATAATTAGTGAGTAATTTGTTTTTATACAAGTTATTTAAAGTTGTGGTTATAATTGTATAAATGAATTTTTATATTGTTTAAAGTTAAATAAATATTTTATATTAATATACAGTTTAGTTGTTGATATGTTAATCTTTTATTAGAAAAAATTTAAATTTACAAATAATCTTTATACTCAATGCTGGTAGCTAAATTTTTTCTTTATCTGTCAATACATATTTCTTCTATACAAATGTCTACAAAGACTGGAACTTCTAGCATTTGATTTCATTTCAGAAATAGTAGATTACACAATTCGAATTTAGATTTCAAAGGGAAAAAAAAGGTAACTTTATCTAACCCCAAAGGAAAATAAAATAAACAAGTAAAACGCCAAAAGTTTTGAATTTCATCTCTATAAAATTAAAAGAAAAAAACAAGAAGATAAAGAAAGATGCAAATGGCATGCAAAGTGCAGAGAATATCTTACAGTGGAAGGTTAGAGGGAATGATATTCCCTCTTCAGTAAACAATGTGCAAATATACTTAACTTTGCATCTACACTACATTTCTCAGTATCAATGTACATGCACAATCATCAATTTCTACAATTTTTTTCGTAAACAATTAAAATTAATTTACTTATAAGAAATTTTCAATTTTTCATTTAATTTTTTAAATTTTTTGTCTTCAATTTATTTATATAAACTAAGATTACTTTGTGACCCTTTTTATTTGTTCCTTTGATTTAAAAATGTTAATAAAAAATTCATCCAAACATATTCATACTCATTATTACTAAAAAATATTTATGAATCCAATCTCTCATTCCAACAGCATATTTTTCATGCACATTATTCATTCAATTCAATAATTTATCACTTCTCTCTCATTGTTTTTAGTATTTTTTATTGACCTTTCGTTAATGTGTTATAGTGTTCGCTGTAACCCTCAATCATTCTAAATTTTAAATGCACAGAACATAAAACTTGCTTCTTTGGAATAAAATATCACATCACTTTTCGATGAAAAGGACAAGTCTCAATCTCAAATCTTTTGTTACCAAATTTTAAACATGGGATTTTCCTGAAAGAAAAACCTGAGACTAAAATGGAATAAAAGGGATATCGCTTTCTACTAAATTAAAAAAAAAACAAAAGTTTTTAAAATGTTAAGGATTAAAGTGCTTGATTAATTCAAATTCTAATTTTGGAGGTTTGTTCGTTTAATATGCTTTGTATATGGTTACAGGAACTCTAGTTTCTATTTTTCATTTTGTAATGTTTTCTCTAATCTTTATGATAACTCGGTTCGTTTATGGTGACTTGAAAACAAAAAAGTTAATTTGTTTTTTTTATGGAATTGACATCAATATTTTTAAGTGACATGTTTTCTTTGTCTTTGTTTTTCTCAATTTTTTTTGGAAAAACCTATTTTAACAATTTTTAAGTAAGTAATCTTCAATAATGAATATCAAATTTAAGTTAAGTTTTAAATATATAAATAAAAATTTTAACTTTACTGTCTTTCTAGAATTCTTTTATTTAAATTATTTTTATATTGTTTTAAACTTTTTTTAGTGAATATGTTATCATTCTTAATCTACTTTATAATATAGAAATTGGTCGTAGAACAATATTGTTGGATTGAAAATTTTATTTTAATAACTTTTTTTTTGTTTGCATGACGTGTGATTTTTTTCCTACATGTGATTTTTTTCCTGCGCGTTGAATTTGATAAAAAAAAATATAAATCTTGATTAGTTCAAGACCGTATTAATATTTTTAGTTTTTAAATCATGTTTTTGTAAGAAAGTTAGGACATTCCTATCTCTTCTTCATATTTGAAATTTAAGTCTTGAACAACCTAATGTTTTAAGGTAAGTGAAATTAACTTAAACTCATAATTGATTTAATTGAGATTTTAATGAAAGGAATAGGAATGAAAAAACTACAATGTTCGTAAAATTCTGAAAACCAATATTAGATACTTATAGATAGTTTGTTTTGATTTTTTGAAATTCTGAGCTGGTCATAAGATAAATACAAATCTTTAATTGTTTGTAGTCTAAATAAACTATGAAAGTTGGTATTAAAATGTTGGATAAATGTTGTTAAGATTAACAAATGGTAGTTTTGGTGGGGAAATAAGAATTATAGAACCCTTAATTATGTTGTATCTATAATTGTTGACTTTCATCATTATTCGTGAATCTTGATGTTTAGTTGTTAAATGAATTTAATGTTTGAACTAAATTGGATTAAGAAGGGAGATTTTGATTTGTATTGAAGGGGAAAAATAGTTTGATTTTGTTTGGGGATCAAACTTGGTTGGGATCATCTTGGTGAGGAGGTTAAAACACTCAATCTTAGTCAAATTTTACTTATCTCAGACCAAATCTTGAAACTCTAATGCATCATGTCTGTGAAAAAAATCTACTATGATATTTGTCTTGCTTATCACAATAGACATTTGAATTATGTTTTGGAAAAACAATTATGAAGTATGATACTAATAATAGAATCATTAAAAAAAATAGGGACCACACAGCACCATAAAAAAACAAATAGAGAAACACTGAATAATACTGTCTACAACTTTATTTGATAAGGGAGACAACACCACAAATAGTGAGAAATCATAGAAAGACAGCCACACATAGGTCAAGCTATGTCCATCTACAAACACTTGAATTTGAATGTTGGACATATGGTTCTAATTATTATAAGTAGTTGTGTTTGAGGAATAAAATGTATTAGAATGGTTAAAAATAGTTAAATTAATTTGGTTATTTGTTATGCAAAATCTACACAATTTGATCGTTTTGCATATGTCATTTGATTATTGAGTTGGTGTAATTAGTTGCTCAAACAAACATTCATCACTCAAGTTTTATTTAGAAGTTTAAATAAGAGATGTTAAATTAAATATATTTCTTTTAAACAATTCATTGTTCATGTAACATAATCTAGAAATCAATCTTCATAATATATTCTACAACTTATAAAAAACATATAAAGTTAAATTTATTCTTATACAAAGAAACACATATCTTTTAGATTTTTTTTTTTAAAAACAGGTCCGATAATAATATTACCGCTTTCGCAATTTCTTACGTATATTTTTTATTATCAAGTAATAAAATACTATCTCAATAATATTTTTCAATATTTATTATACATAAATTTGTGATATATGATCGTATGTTATTATTCATAAAAAAAATGATATTATTATAATATTATTATATATTATAATGATGGTGACCCGGAATTTTGAAATGGAGGCGCCGCGCAAAGACCGTTGAATAATTGTGAATTTGTAAGTGAGATAATAAAATGAACAAACACATAGCACCAACTCATGTATAATCACCACATTTCACGCACCAACCCTATCTTTACAAATTCAAATTTTAAAATTTTAAATATTTATTTTCTTGACAACAATTTGCCCATATAGTTTATCCATCTATCTATATATATATATATATATATATATATATATATATATATATATATATATATATATATATATATATATATATTCGTATAACTTTTACCATATATTTTCCCCGTCAATGTCTTTTAATTGAATTGTATTTTCTCAAAATTTATTGCTAAATTGAAAGGTTTTTCCATATAAGTTATGTTTATAAGCATTTATATTACTCTAAAATTATTTGATATCCTATTTACATAAAATTTATTTTTTATATAAAATTGTTGATGATTTTGCATTTGTTAAAAGTTACATAGGTATACATTAATCTATTCATATATATATATATATATAATAAAAAATTATCCATAAATATTTAATATCATTAAGTTGAAATAACATTACATCAATTAGTCGTGTATTTGGTAGTAACGGGGTTATTTCTTTAAGGGTTGCATATATATATTTTCTTGAAAGACAATTATAGTTGAGAAAAATTACGACGGGTTATATCAAATATTTAATATAGTTACCTATTAAAAACTCAAAATTTGAAACTATTAATTTAAATTGAAATAATCTTACACTAATTAATTCACACATTAAGTGATTAAATTCTAAATCACTTGTTAAGTGAATTCAGAAATATTATATATATGAGAAAAAAATTATATATTTTCTCGTGGAATAGATTTTCTATACTAAAATGATAAAAAAAATAGCTTATCCCTGAAATGGAGAAAGTGTAATGAAGAAGAGGCCCATATGCAAATGAGTATAGAATGGAAGACGTACCCCTTTAATTTGAATCTACATCTCCTTAATCTGAACCTACACTTCCAAAATTTTTTAAAATAACTAATTTATCTTTTCTATAAGTGATTTTCAGGTTATCTATTATGGATATTTTTTTAAAATAATTTTTTAAATTTATGAAATATATTATAAAATACGTTAAATAGAGTTAGATTTTTGGAACAAGATTTTCAAAATCGTATGAAATATATTTGGTAATAAGTTTTCTGGAACAACTATGGAGATACAAGTTGAAAAATGGGGTGCAAGAAGTAATTTCCAAAATGGAATATAAACTATAGTAATTTCCAAAATGGAATATAAATTATTGTTGGAGGTTTTACGGACTGCTTCTTCCTGCACCTCCATATCATCTTCCTGCACCTCCATAATTTTCAAAATTCCCATAATAGACATGAGTAAATTACAAAATTATCTCTGCTGCTATAAAAGAAGGTTTTCCATGGAAGGAGTGCGGTGCATTTCTGAACATTGGTAGAAGGTATCGCAGTGGTGGTGGGAGGTTCCTACGGTGTTGGAGTGGGGGGTTGAAGGCACTTTGGGTGGCCGTCGGTGGTTGTGGGTGGCTGAAAAACAACCACCGTCATCTTCGTCGAGGTATCTGTTATTCATTTTTTCTGATTTTCACGGATTTTAGAAATCGTGGAAGTTTAGTATTTACGAATTCTATAAGCCGTAAGTTTAAAATCAAGATTTATGCCTCTTACGGATTACACAAATCGTAGTTATTTTAACATTCGTAAGAGCTTACGATTTGTGCAAACCATAAGTGCATAGGTGTATAAGAGAACTCTACGGTTTGTAGAAACCGTAAAAGTAATGACATTACGGTTTGTAGAAACCGTATAAGCATTTGCATTTTTTTTACTCCTTACGGCTTCTACAAACCGTAGAACATTTTTTTGTCTACGGTTTGTAGAAGCCGTAAGAAGTAAAAAAAATGCAAATGCTTCTACAGTTTCTACAAACCGTAGAACATTTTTTTTGTCTACGATTTGTAGAAGCCGTAAGCAGTAAAAAAATGCAAATGCTTCTACGGTTTCTACAAACCGTAATGTCTATTACTTTTACGATTTCTATAGACCATAAAGCAGAAGTGACTTGAATTTTTATGTTTATTTTATTTCTTAATGTGATTATTTTAAATATTTTCTTCAGTCTATCATGGAAGGAGAATATTTGAGTAAAGTTTCTGAAGAAGTAGATAAGATATCAGATATGGAAGAAGCACATCAAAGTAATGTTATG
>Ga0209700_105809_pt1 | contig 20140 bp, 15 predicted proteins | sample SiratroredBW_FD_187528 | JGI IMG/M metagenome (GOLD analysis project Ga0209700, IMG submission 187528) | Root nodule microbial communities of legume samples collected from California, USA - Siratro red BW (SPAdes) (version 2) | ecosystem: Host-associated > Plants > Roots > Nodule | place: USA...
AAAAAATAAAAATTTTTTTTTTTTTTTTTTGAAAACCATGTAAAAATTTATGAAAAATCTAGAGATAAAAAATTTCCATATTTTGTAACTATATTTGTGAAGATTTTGTTTAAAATAGAAAAGAAGCTTTACAATGTACACTTGGTGAGGTTTGAAGTTGGCACGCATGTGACCGTGCTGAGATGAAGGGAGACTTAGCCACATGGATCGATGTGGGTCTAATACTTTGTATGACCAGTCTTTTACATCAGAGGATTAGGTGCAATAAGGACAAGAACATGCATACAATTGGGTTCCCTCAGTTATAATACTCACCACTTAACCCCTCACAACTCTACTGGAGTAGGTACTGTGCTTGTCATAACTCTTCAATTCATTTTATATGCCATGCCACACCACCATTAATCCACACGCTTTCAGCTGCTTCCTGAGAAGGTAATAAACATTGCAGTTACAGCAATTTTTTAAGTCTTTTAATGCCAACTCTTCTGCTGTTACAGTCCCACCTCTGCTGTAATAATGCAATATTCAAAGGGAAAATTATTTATGGACAAACTTCTCTTCTAGAGGTTTTTCTTAATGTTTTGAGGGTGTGGAGTAATTTTATATTTCATTTTCTTGTATTAATTTTTTCTTTCTATGTACTCTTATATCTATCAAACAAAATACCATATATACAAGAGAATATGAAAGAGGAAAACGTGTAATTAATATAATTAACGATGTGATGTAATAAAAGAGGAAAATAGGAAAATATTATGTATACATATCTATACATTTTCCGTATATCTTATATTTGTTTCACTTATCTAAACTTGGAAGTTTTTGAAAGGGACTGCATTTATAAGCGGGTCATGAGAGCTGACAGAAGCAAACGAAGCACTGAAAAGAACTTAAAGCGTGAGATTAATTGAGAGAAGAAGAAGTTAATGCAGAAGAGAATGGAAGGGTCATCACCATGGCATGAAGAAGAGAGAACAGCCACATTCTATGTGTACCATCCATGCTATTTTCTTCAAGAAGCATTGAGGAGTCTCTTGAGGTGTCTAGGTATTGAGTCTGAAACCTCAACGTCTTCACAGGTAAAACAAGAGAGAAGCTCGCTGCCAGAAACTCATGCTGCTGCAGATCCTATCTCAAACTCTCCAACCAACACTCACAGAACCTCCCCAGATGCTGCAGATCCACCATCCGTGACAGATCATACCATTGTAAGTCTCTCTCTCTATACTTTTATATATAGATCATAGGAGTGGACCGTTGAGAAAAAAAAAAAAAAAACTTTTAGTAGCTAATAGCTTTGAAGATTAATTTTATAAAGACAAACTCTTGTTGGACATTCTCAGTTTCCCTTTTAAAGATAATGTTGTTTTGTAGCCGTATAAACAAAACGTAGAGAAAACATAAAACTTTAATTTTGTTTCCTGTGAGACCAAAAACTATTTTGCATAAAATGATTTTTGTCATCAATATTGAGCATTACCAATTTACCACTCCCCCAGAACTGAACTCCAAGCCAGCTGTGGCACTGTGTCTAGTAGGTAGATGAAGACAAGGAACATGAAAACATTTGTGGGGAGTGATAATCCAAAACACAACCCCATTTAATTTTTTGTACCAGTGATCAAAATCTTAAATTACGTTATGCAGAGTGCACGTTCAATATCAAGTCGTGGTAGCAGTCGAAGGTCTACAATTAGCCACGGATCTGGCCCTCAGCATAATTAATATATGCCATGGCTTTGCACTTGGTTGTTTTGTTCTAGTTCAACTTATCAAATGTTGGTAAGCTTCTCCCTGTTATCAAATATCAAACCCTTTTTAACTTTTTTCTTTTCTAGATATCAAAATCTTTGCATTTTTAACTATAGTAATCAGGTTAATTACCAACGGAATTTCTTTTTCTGCAGGAACTTTAAAGGGTTACTCTAGGACCAGGCCTTCAGAATAAATAAGAAATTATGCTGACTTTCCTTCTCAGTGTTCATCTAAACAGAAGCAAGTTGTGATAGATTTGCTTTCTCTACCTATTTATTGATCCTTGCATCTACTTTACCATTTCGAGATAGAGTTGTATTGTATGTGTGTGGGAATTAAATGATAGACAGAAGGTCTCTCACCTGTAAATTAATATCAGTGTTTAATGTCTGGCTTGTGCCTGTCAATTTTCAGCATCAGACAGCGTCTGCAAGAGATTTTAATTCTAGCATTGTAGTACCTTATATTTTGTTTGGAATGATGATAGTTTGACACTTTTTTTAGTTTTTTATATTCATTAATAAATAAATTATTATTTTATTAAAATAAACAGTTATAAATTGGAAGTATTTTTTCGACACTGGTATGAAAGAATCTTTATTTATCTTATTTTGTGTGTCAACTTTAATATATGATGTCTGAAGTGTCGGCAAGGTGGTGTGTCAAACATGGTACATATTATGTTTTTCTTTTTTAATTTTATTTGAAGATTATCATTTTTTTTAAGGAAAATGGTAAATTGCATCTAAAATGATAAGAAACAATAATAAATTATTCGCTTTTAAGGTGGAATTAAAGAAGAATAAGAGGAGCTTCTGAATTAGGTGACACCAATTTAATTTTTTCATTTCGTTTTTATACTATGGGTAATAAAATCTGTTCACTGTAGAGAAATGTTAGAAATTCGTTTTAATATATCCTCTCCTATCAGTTAAAATTTATTTATTAGAAGATATAAAATCTGACAGGTCTTATAATTTATTTAATGACTTTCCTCTTAATTTTGTAGTTTTAATAAATTTTAATCACTAAGATATAACGTATTTATAAACGTATGTTATTAGGACTCCTCTTTTATTTTGGATGATTTATTTTAGGTTTAATTAATTATTTAATTCCATAAAACCGGAGTATTTTAATTTTAATCTTTATCAAATTTTTATTTTAATATCTATTATTAATTTTCCAGTTAAATTTAATGGTGATGACATCGTAATAACATCGTGATAATCACATACTACGTCATAAAAATATCAAATAGGCATAAAAAGAGTCAAACTAATAAATTAATTATTAAAAAATAATATATACAAGGATTAAAATAAAAATAATATAATTATGGGGACTAAAATGAAAAATAATATATTTATAGAGATTAAACATAATAACATAATATATTTAATAGCTCAAATAGATAAATATTTAAGCATATAATTAAAATTGATTGATAAATAAAAATAGCCAACGCGAAAAAAAAAAAGATAAATTTCATTCATATCAATCATTTTCCACCACTTTTTTTTTTTAATCATGACATTACGACAATTTAACTTTAAAAACCACTTTCATACCATGTCAATGTCTGCTTAAACATTTTTTTTTTCATATTAATTTTGGTCATATATTTGTGTTTAGATTTAATCACCTTTATTTTTAATATTAATCTAATTTATCCATTTGTTCGTCTTATCTAACTATAACAATGCTAATCATTGCTGAAAAGTTACAATAGTATTTGATTTTTTTTTTTCCTTTTCTACTTAAACTCCGGTTTGTGATTCTCACATTGTTCTAAATCCTTAAATTATTGACCAATAGTTATCATTATTTTTATATGTTACTTTTTGTTCAAATCTCCATAAATATATTTTTATTTTTATTTTTATTATGTACAAAAATATAATTTTTTGTTATCATTTCAGTAACCATGTTTTTAATTTAATCCCGCAAATATGACATACCTGATATGTAATGAGTCATCAATATTACGCATAATATAGAAAACTAACACTGACCTAAAACAATAAAAATAATTTAATTGAAATCAAAGTAAAAACTAATAAAAACAAAAAAAAAATATGAAAAAGTAATATTGGGTTAATCACTCGGTTAATTCCAATAGTCATACAAATTTACTTTTTCGTTTTTCATTATAAGAACCATTCATTTTCTTTCTTAAGTAAAACATTTTAATTCTCCTTGCTATTTTAATTTGTTTTAGTCCCTATCATTTAAATTTACATGGAGTATAGAAGTTAAATTTTTATTTCCAATTGAATTCCATCCAATTATTTCATGTAATTTGGAAATGTAAGTCAGTATTCACTACCATGTATTTTTTTCTTCCATTACTTGAATATTCATCGACCAGAATCAACACAGCTCAAATCCATAGCTTCTTAGTTTACCAATGTTTAAGAAACCTTTTGAAATTCAATGCTCAATATTAAAAAAAAAACATAATTTTATGTACATGCATAAATAGTGGTTCCCTGCAAGTAATTGAATACGTAGAAATTTTGGTATAAGCCATAAAGTAACTATTGCTGAAAAAATAAACTATAATTATCGGTCCTAACTATTTGATAAGGGGAAGGGCTTTTAGGTCTCACTGGAACCAAAAACTAAAAAGAGCAGTTACCAGAGCTAGAAAAGCTTTGCAAAATGGAAGCAATAACCAGAGATTCATCATCGCCATCGCAAGCACCATTCATCTCCGGACAAACTCCAACACTTTGATCCAACTCCGGGGTAGGTGGTAGCGGTGGAGGAGGCAATGACATAGGAGGTGGTGGAAGAGACACAAAAGGGTAATGAAAATTAGTTCGAGCATTAACGCCACAAATCTTGATAGATGAAAGATCATAGGCTATAGCAGCCTCTTCAGCAGTGTCAAATGTGCCTAGCCAGTGTCTCTCTTTGGTATAAGGGTTCCTAATCTCAGCAGCGTATCTTCCCCATGGCCTTTTTCTCACGCCAAGATACATTGTAGATCGCCTAGAGCTTCTCCTAATAGGGTTTTTGTATATCAACGCTGGAAGATTTTCCATTGGCTTGGTCGTGGAAGCTGTTTGAGTCATAAAAAGATGCAGTTGAGTTTGTATATAATCTTGTAATTAGTGTGTGAGTATATATATACATAAATAAATAGGATGATTGAGAAGGGTATAATTTAATTGGTGAAATTTATGTGTAGTCCAAGTTCCAATGGAACAATGAAGGATGGTAGAAGAAAGAAGATAATGTGTTTATATGATATAATATTGGGTGGAGTGGGGCAGGTAAGAAGCATATAAAGCTATCATGGAATATATAATATAGAATTAACTGATTATTTGTTTCTCTAATGGCTGTATCTTCTCATTCATTTCCTGTTTTTCTTGCATCTGACATGCTTAGAGTCAGCATAATGCGTAAATTAGGGCAACTGCTGATTTATTGTTACCTTTTGCCAATTAATCTCTCTCTTTCTATTCGTTCTTGCTAGATTGATTGATGAAGAATTCATTATACAGATTTAATTAATTGTTTTTTTTAAGAAAAACTGGTTCATTAAAACTGTCCCACCTTGTTGCCAATATATATAATAAAAAATAGAGGAGGATCTTTTTCTTATGTCTGCATGATTTGTGGTTTATGTTTGTGGAAAGTTGAACGGTTTTGATCATGACTTCTTCGGCAGGCAGAAAACATAATGTATTTTATATCTTTATATTGGAAAATTGAGTTGTTCAGGGATGAGAACAGCATTTAGGTCTAGTAATATGCTGTAGTCCAATCCTATTTATATATATACTCCTGCCTAAGATGTGATATATTTTTAATAGCTTATATGTTTAATTAAAATTGATTTAGTTTATATCAAGATTTCATAATTAATGGTTGAATGTTGTTGCTAGTAATAGTTTTATACCATTCTGCCAAGTTCAATTATATGATAATCATAGTGTAATTGCTCACTAACTTGTTAATTAATATATCCAAACCCTTCTCTGCTTTCTTACACAATGCAAAGAGATAATTTTGTAGTTCATTATTTCTTTCATTGATCCGAGGAGTTAGATTTGTCTGTCAATGAGCCATTCGTGCACACAAAAGTTAGATTTTTATTTTGTTTAATATAAACCACGCGTGTGTCGAAGATTATACGCTTAAAATTGCTACGGTGGTTAGAAACACTCTGTTCAAGAAGGAAAAAAATTAGCAAGCTTTTGATCAACCTATTTTACGTATTTTCTCTTTAAAATTAGTTAGATTTGTACACTCAAGGCTAAATAGTAATATGGTGGAGCCTCACATATTTTGCTAATAAGAATAAAGTACCTAATAAAATTTAATATGCTAACATTATTTATATAGGAGATGATTTTTGTAAGTGGTCTCTCAACACTTACCACCTTTCTAATTATTTTTTCTTTTAAAAATTAAAATGTATCATGTATACGGCTTATCATATGCTTTTAGTTTAGCTTTTTAAATAGTCAAGATAATTATCTAGCTAATGAAATTGTTTAGTTAATGAGTAATTGTGTCGAACATAAGATACTCCATACATATATACCAATTTAATTTATTAATTTTAAAGACAACCCAGTTTGGATGATCAAACGTTTAAATACAGTGCCTCAAGAATTGACATGGCCATGAAAAGTGAAAAAACAGATTCCAGAAAAATAAAAGAATTTATTTCACTGGCATATTCAAAACAACGTTAACATAGCTTAGAAGTCAGCAAACGTAATTCATCTCGCTGTTAGTAAACTATGAATGAAATGAACATCAACTAATACCAATTTCTTCTAACCACTGACATTGACACATATTAGTTTATAATTGATTGTTTTAATTTTGAATTGTACAAGGAACATAGCTGATGGAGCCACAACATATCCGTAGCTACTTATTTCTGTTGAATTATTACGAGTGATGAAACAATAATAAAATGATGGTGTAAAGGTGCAGCAGAATGCAATTCTTGCAAAAATCTCAGGTGCTTGCTATGTTTACCTAGAGGGTAGGTACCTGGGTAATATTGTATTCTGAAATGGTTATTAGCATAGACATAAACAAGGTTGTTAACGCTAGTCAGGGAAATTTTTCTGAGTTATGCAGGGTAAGAAAATGCAGCTGACGAAGAAATGTTGCACAGGAAGGAGATTGCCAATTGACAGTTACACTATGGAAGAATCAATCACATTACATATAATTTTCAACATATCATAACATATAATTATCATAACAGTATGCAGTTTATTTTTTTTATAGTTATTATTTGACTTATATCTAATAGATATTTGACATTCTAATTTGAGATTTATCTAATTACAAATTCTGTCAATATTTGATATAAGAGAAAGAAAGATATGTATCTTTTTGACATTCGAGAAAGCTACCTCTGCCGTGTATTGTTGTTGGCAGTATGAATTGTGATGTATTCATTGAAGTGATTAACCCTGACTTTACGTGTAATGGTCTTAAGGATGCTTCCGAAAAACGCTTTACACAGCATACTCTGTGGTTTTTGTCTGTACAATGGCCTGAGATTCATCCCTTTATGCCTCTTGTCACCAAAGAATTATGGCAGCGCTTTCCTTCATCCAAGGAATTAATGTAAGAGAGGAGAATATCATGATAAGTGATTATAATAATGAAAGGGTGGAGAATGAGATGGACATTATTGAGTGTACTGTTCAGTGTCTCAGGTCGCTAAGAAAGAGGTGACAGATAGAAAGAAGCCGCATTCAGTAGAAACAGACAAAGCAGAGGGTGGAAATGCTGCTTTTTCTTTTGGCTGATTTTTCTGAGAATTTTATTATGTTCATTTTTGGCAAAAACATGGTGGATATAATCTGATATTATTTTTCGGTTGTCCCACTTTTGTTAATAAGTTTATATCACATCTTTAATCTTAAATTCTAAGAATAGAATCTCTTGGTTTAAAATTTATGAAACAATTTCGTGCTTTGCCCTGCATCCTGCTCAAAAGCTTACAAAATCTAACTTTTATAAATAATATATCTAACAATATCTTTTTTCTTATTTACTGTTTAACTTTTTTTTATTAAATGTAAGACTTAGACTCACATTTTAATATCTAACATATATTACTATTAGAAAACAGAGAACTTCTCAGACTTTGATACCTAACACATATTACTATTAAAAGGCATATTTCGATTACATCCTACCTCTTAGTTGATCACAATGTTAAGTGTTAAGCCATGATTGTCCACTCATTAAAGCAGATAGACCACAATACACACCAAAGGAAGTTGATCAATATAACATCAAAGTCAGATGGAAAAAACCCACAATCAGCCTACACTTGTATGCTTGAGATCCTGAAAGGATGCTTCCATATCACTTTTATCTCCCTATTGCCAAGACCTAAAGCTACCATTGTTTGGCAGTCCATGACTTATATTATAGAAGTGCCATGCATACCAGCTTTGCGAAAACTGATGGAATATAAACTATGAGAGTGGACTAAAATACCTCTCAAAGTAGGAGAATTTTGCTTTTGGAATTTTGTTTGTGGTCCAAACCTAGGCCTTGACTTGAGATAAAGTGAACATCTCCTCAACGTTAAAAGTATGGTTCTTAAAAATATATTATTCCTATAAGTTTAGATATCCGTATGATTGTTACCCGCTTGCATTTCCATACAATGTTACCCTTGTTGCTTAATACAAGGAATATAAATTGGTAGAAGTGATTCCTAGCAAGATAGTATAGTAACTTCAATCCATCTGTCAAAACATCTTTCAAATGTTCCTAGCAATCCTATAATTAAAAAAATAATTGACTTAGTGACTCATTACCGCTCTCACACAAGACACATGTTCTATTTTCTACATCGAACCCTCTATTGATTAAATTGTCTCGCATAGTATGTTGAAGATCACTTTTCATGCAAAATGTTGAGCCGTAATTTTCAGAAAGTTCTTGTATAAGTTAGCCTCCTCTCCCATTATTCCGTTTTGTAGTTTTCTATATGCTGACTTCACCATATATATTTGTGTTTTAATGTCTTTTCATACACATTCATCTTCCTTCTTCCTTCTTCCTATCGAGTTTAAAACATCAACTCTTGCATCAATGTAATCATTTGAGATTTTTCCCATTCGAATCATTATTATGTCCATTCCAATAAGCATAAATTTGTTATTCAATGTATGAGTTTGGTTTTGAGCCAAAAAAACATGGTTATCTCTCATGTGAGGGTTTAGACCTAAGCATTGATGATCTAGCTAGTTCGATGCATAAGGTAAGGGGTTAGACCCAAACTTGATGATCTAGCTAGTTCAATGCATAAGCTATATACACTTTCAAATGAAAGTATATAGTACCTTATATTATGAAATTAATTGTAATAATATATAGTTATTGTAACCAAACATTTATTTAGACTTTATAATATGTTTCTTTTTAAGATTGAGTTGGGAAATTTATGTCCACAAGCTGAAATTCAACCACATAAGATACAAACTATTCTGGACAATATAAGACTTTTCCCTTAACGCATCACTTTGAGTTGAGAGTATTGTTGAATCGGGTGACAACGAGTGCTAACTTCGTTAGGAGGGGAATGATGTTATGCAACAATTTATGTTCACTGTGGGATGACAAGGAGAAAACTCTGTAGTCACTTTTTTTTGCTATAAGATAGTCTATAGGATATGGAACATGTGTGATAACTGGATAAGGATAAATAAAACACATCATAACCAACCTAAGCCTCATTTCCAACACTTTTACTTAGTGCATCTTAGTGACAAAGTGAATATGTGGATATCCATAGTCTAAATTATATTGGGATTCAAGAATAAGGTAGTATTCAAGCAGGGAAAGATAGAATGAATAAATGTTTTGTATGTTGGGCGTGGCTGAGAGATGAAATTCCTTGTGCAAAATTTTGATACTCAAATTGGTACCAATGTCATATGAATGTCTAAAATCTTTGAAATAGATTTGATAAGAAAGCTGGAATAATGGCCCAAATGACAACTAACAGGCTATGTTTCAGGGTCCAGTAAGGCAATTGGGAGGGAAACTGGAGTGAGGTAGTATTATATTGTGGTTATTTATGTTTGCAGTTATTGGGCAGGGGACTGTTAGGGATATCTTCTAGAGTCCATTGAAAATGTGGTACAATATTGTAGGCTGTAGGGGCCAATACAATAACATACGTGTGCTTGGAAGTAGTTTAAGTGTGTGTGTGTGACTGGTCAAGAGTAGGGTATGTACTGGTACATGTTGGTGCTCTACTCTGTGTTGTTTAAGATAGGCTGGCAGGATTTTTAACAAATGGTGGTGGTGCGTAATAGTAAACATCAGTTCAGTTGGCTTATATATCAACATAAATACGAAACAATCTTAAATGTGTTGATTTGGTGACTTGATGTCCACAAGAACTAATTGGACTTTTGGATGACTTTAATAAGATGTAAAGTATAAGTCTTCTTTCTTTCATCCTATCTAATGTAAAATGCACTAAGTCCAGTGTCTTTTGATGTATATAGGAGATTATACTTGTAAAACTTATAGGGAAGGGTATGATCTCACAAGGAAACAAACGTATAACTTCTGAATTTTTTTTTATAAGAGTTGAGTTACTCCTAATATCTCTTTTATATATATATATATATATATATATATATATATATAAAAGGAAAAATAGATTAAGCTTATTTATTATATATTTTAGATACTTCATGATGGTGACCACTCTATGAATTGTTATTATTGTTCGAGTAAAAGACAACTCATCATGAAGCATATTTATATTAATTTAATTTAATTCATGGCCGTGTTTGATAAAAAGAAAGTTTTTCATTTACAAAAATCATCAATTATGATTGATTAATTATAAACATTCCTATGTAAATATTTATAATTTTTAAAAAAATAAAGGGTAAAATAATATACTTATTTTTTTATCAATTAATCTAATAAGGTTTTTATTGTAATAAAACTTTAAATTTTGGTGTGAAAAAGTTAGTTTAGTTATATAAATATTTTCGAGATGTATCTAAACGTAAAACAAAGCCTATCGTAGTCCAACATCCTTATATATGGCCTACGTCAGGGAAAAATATTCAATATTTGTCACTGCAATCGTGTGGATAGGGGTGTAAATGAGTTGAGGCAATTCAATATCTCCAAGTTTAGATTTATAAAAAAATGATTTAAACTTGATTTATTATTCAATATTCAGTTTAACGAGAAGTTTAAATTTGAATTGTTAAAAATATTAAACTTAATTTTTATTTTTGCCTCATTTATAATTTTTTTCTTAAATTATTTTTAAAATTTTATGAATACATCATCTTAAAATTATTGAAATACTAATATACTAATATGAATATGTATAAACTTTATTTTTCTTAGAAAAGTTATTCAGACATTAAAATAAGTTAGTACTTTATGCAAATGCGACTCAATATTAATTAATATATAAAACTTGAATGTTAAAATAGGTGTATCAATAAACATAATTTGTGATACTTTTCATTCTTTTATATATATATATATATATATATATATATATATATATATATATATATATATATATATAAACAAGTTATTTATTAATTCTTAAAGTAATTCTTTTTAAATTTAAACTTGACTTGTTTAAATAATTAAACTTGATCGAAAAAGTTTAAATTTATTCATTAATTAATTTAAACAGTAATTAACAAATAAAACTTGAATAATTGAGAAATAATTGAATCATATTTTACCCTCTACATATAAGTATATACAAAGTACAAAATAATGAAAAGTCAGAATTAAAAATAAAAATAAAAAGCCAACACTTATTTTGATTAAACCATCTTAACTACTAGTGGTTAGCATCATCTAATTTAGTTGATCTAAATTCATTATTCGTTTTTAAGGGAGTTGTTGCTGCAGTGTTTTCAAGAAACTCTAAATAAGGCAGTTTCTTCACCTCAAATTGCCTCACGAATCCTTGTTAAGTTTCTTTACATGTGACAGTGAGGTTGCACCAGTATTTGAAGGTTTAACCTATTTAAATCTTGCCTGCAAAATACAAAACCCTTCCTACAGAAAAGTTCCATTCTTAAACAAAACCTATTATCATATTTAGCATTTTCTTTCATCAAAATGTCGTTTGGCAAGAAACTGTTCCTCCAAGTTCTGTGGTGTTTCTCGTTGATAGGTCTTAGTTCCCAAACACGGAGTCCTTACACTTTTGTTGTGAGTACCATCACATCCTATCATTTCCTATTACTGTTGCAGAAATTGGTGAAATGCTGTTTTATGAATAACGTTTGTGAATATATTTTTGAAAAATAATACTTCGTGATTAAATAATTATATTTTTAATATTGTGAATGGATGATGAAGGAGTTAAAAGAAATGATGAATATTTTTAATAAATAATACATGTAATGCAAAATCAAGCTTTTTTAATTATATACTTATATTTTTTTACCATTGCAATAATTATTTTATAAAAATTATGCTAATAATAATTTGTAATTATAGTTGACAATATATATACCTTTTACATTAACATGTTCATTAAACTATTATTATTTTTATGGTTTGTTTTTTTTATTGTACTATTTATTTATGCATAACTTCTTTTTCACGAAGGGTGTTATTGTATTTTTTTTTTTAAATTTATAATTTAGAATATTTATACATTGAGCACATATTTATTCACAAATAAATCTTAATAAATAATTAACTAATCAGTTTGATTAACTTGCAGGTGAGAGAGGCCCAGTACACAAGACTGTGTTCCACAAGAAGCATATTGACTGTGAATGGAGAATTTCCAGGGCCAACTATCAGAGTCCACAGAGGAGAAACAATCTTCGTTAATGTTTATAACAAGGGCAACTCCAATATCACTTTACACTGGTATTGAATTTCCAATCTCAACCATTTTGATAAAACTTTCAATCAAATGCATAGCTAACTATAACTGATTTATGGACAGGCATGGAGTGAAGCAACCAAGGAACCCATGGACAGATGGTCCTGCATACATCACTCAGTGCCCCATCCAACCTGGAAGAAAATTCAGACAAAAGTTGGTTTTCTCTACTGAAGAAGGGACTGTATGGTGGCATGCTCATAGTGACTGGGCAAGAGCCACTGTCCATGGGCTTATCTTTATTTATCCAACCATCAATACTCCCTACCCTTTTCCCCAACCTCATGCAGAGATTCCCATTATATTCGGTATGAAAAACGTTGTTCTGCCTCCTTTTGATTTGGTCGAAATAGCTAGAACATACTGATAGAAACATGGTTGAAAAATATACTTATTCATTGATATGCAGGAGAATGGTGGAATAGTGATGTCAATGAGGTCTTCACTCAATCCATTGAAACTGGAGGAGCTCCAAACATATCGGATGCTCTCACTATAAATGGTCAACCCGGGGATCTCTTCCCTTGCTCAATGGCAGAAACGTTCAAGCTAAATGTAGAGCAAGGCAGGACTTATCATCTCCGTGTTGTTAACGCGGCAATGAATCTCATTCTGTTCTTTTCTGTTTCCCAGCACAAGCTCACTGTTGTTGGAGCTGACGGTTTGTTCACCAAGCCATTGACAAGGGATTACATTTTCATATCACCCGGACAAACAATGGATGTGTTGCTGGAAGCCAATCAAGAACCTAATCATTATTATCTGGCGGCAAGGGCATATTCTAGTGGGGTTGGTGTTGCTTTTGATAACACCACAACCACTGGTAGAGTGGAATACAGTGCCAATTACACTCCATCTTCATCTCCTTCATTACCTTACCTTCCCAACTTTAATGACACACGTGCAGCTCTTGACTTCCTTACAAGCTTGAGAGGCTTACCTGAGAGATACCCCCGCCCGGTTCCAACAGACATCAGAACTCAAATAGTGACCACTATTTCTGTTAATACTTTGCCATGCCCTAATGGCAGAACCTGCCAGGGTCCAAATGGAACCATTTTTGCTGCTAGCATGAACAACATAAGTTTTGACACCCCCACCGTTGACATTCTAAAAGCTTATTACTACCATATCAATGGGGTGTACAAAACGGGATTTCCCAGATTCCCACCCTCTATATTTAACTTCACTGCAGACTTTTTGCCTTTGACATTGAATATACCAAAGCAAGGGACTAGGGTTAACGTGCTGAACTATGGTGCAACAGTTGAAATTGTATTCCAAGGAACAAACGTTGTTTCTGGGATAGACCATCCTATGCATCTCCATGGGTTCAGTTTCCATGTCGTTGGATATGGTTTAGGCAATTTCAACCAAAGCAAGGACCCTGTTAATTTCAATCTCATTGATCCTCCTTTTTTGAATACAGTGATTGTGCCTGTGAATGGCTGGGCTGCTGTTAGGTTTGTGGCTAGCAATCCTGGTAAGTCGCATGGGATACTATTGTGTGTGTGTATACATAATTCTTAGTTTCCATTTTTTATTTTCTTAATGTACACTTATTTTTGTTGCATGAACTGCATCCCTTTAAATTGCAGGAGTATGGTTCATGCACTGCCATCTAGAACGCCACCAAGCTTGGGGCATGGAGACAGTGTTCATTGTGAAGGATGGAAAGGCTTCAAATGAAACATTACCAGCACCACCACCAGACATGCCCCCGTGTTGAAGAATATTCTAGACATTTTCTGTTTAGGGATATTCTTTGCTTTGATTTATTCTGTGTTTAGTAACATTTGATACGTTGAAAAACAGTAAGTAAACTTGTTTTAATCTTTCAAGAAGACGTGTATTGGAAATTTGGAGGAAAAGATTGTTCGTGTTTTGCTATTTGTCATAGTTTAGTTGTTGTTTTAGTATTTTTGGCACAATTTGGGTTCTTCATAAACGTTTTACATTGATAGTGTATCCTTTAATTTGGTGCCTAGTCTTAATCTTGCATGAACATCTCGCATATTACAAATCCAAGTCAAAAGTAGGAGAAAGCTCAAAGTCAAACAATCAGTATATCCACCAAACTTCAAGACCTTCCAAGTGAGTTTCTAAAGTACCAATACCCTAAACCTTTTCTCTCTCTCTCTCAATATATATATATATATATATATATATATATATATATATATATATATTTATATATATATATATATGTGTGTGTGTGTGTGTGTGTATATATTTCGGTTAGTTAGCAAGCTTATGATGCAGGACCACTAAATCATAAATTCAAGGGTTTTCCCTCTTCTTCTTACCTTTATCTCCTGAGGCAATATTCTTTCTCCTCATTTCCTTTTTAAAACCTGGTCTATGGCTTATTAACAGCACCTGTCTTATAGTAAAATTGAAATCATAATTTTCTAGAAAATTATAGCTTTTGTACCGTAAAAATTTATTTTTTAGATGTATGAGAATTCATACAAATAAACTTGGGCTGTTAAAAAACAAAATACAAATAAACTTGGAATATTGAGCGATGCACAGCATACAATAGTAAAGAAAATTATAGATGCTGGAGTTATTTTTGAAAGAGAAGTCTCTTTAACCGTATTTACGATCAGGAGAGTAAAAATAAAACTTTATGTTTTACCTTTTAACAAGAGTTTGAATGATATTCAAAATGAAAACAATAAAACTTTAATTTCTCAAAAAAAGATTTTGAAAATAAAAAAAAAATAAAAGGAAAAGAAAATTTGAATAAATATTTCAGTACATTATTTCAAATAGAGAATCAAATAAAATCTTATATAGATATAATTCATGTTTAAAGAATTATTGTATAAAATTCTTATTAATTTGACTAAATAATTTGATCGCATGGCAGTTGTTATAAAAGAAATTAAAGATTCGTTAAGTATGATTTTTCAAAAGTTTATGAGATCACTTAGATTTCATAAATAAAGATTCTTATATCATGTTAAAAGTTTAGTTGAGAATGCATTTCAATCTAAACTCATTGCATAAACAAATTGTGAGTCTTTTATAGATGACAGGTTTGGAAAAAGAAAGGGAAGAAACTTATATGGAAGAGACGAGAATAAATAACGGAGGATCAAATAAATGATTTGAAATAAGTAACAAGAACAATCACGAAAAAAAATTGTTGGAATATAAGCAAACCACACTGCTATAATTGTAGAAGGTTTTAGCATGTTCTAAAGGATTATCATTTTGATAATCAACAATATAATTCATTATTGAAGCAAGAACACAATATGTTTCTCGTTTGTCAAAAGACAACTCAAAAGCATAAGAATGTGTGATATTTGAACATTTGCAATAAAGAAACTCTTATGTTAAATTCTTCATTTGCTCAAAAAATAAATTAAACAATATAGAGTATGTTGAAGTGAAAAAAAAAAAGGTAATTTTAAAGTTTCAAAAAAGCAAGAAGCTAAGCTAATTCGTAATACTTTTTTAAGTGTAAAAATTAGATAAAAATTTGTTGAGTATCTAACAAATTTAGGAGCACTATTCGTCTGCCTCCCTGTTCTCCTGCCTAAATGTTTATGAATTCCTACTGTATTCTTTTATATAATAGGATGTAATTTTCCTCTGCATCCCTCCATTGATACCACTCAAACTATTCTTAGAGTTGTCGACACTTTATTTCTCTTACTTTTCACTTTGTTTATAATAATTGTGCAAATTGTTTGATAAGATTGCTCTATCTAGCTAGCAATATCCATAATGTTTTGAACCTGATTTCATTATGTCATGGCCATGGTCATGTGACACTTGACCAACCAAAGACTACACACACCAAGCAATGGTCCAAAGAAAATTTTAATTAAAAGACCGTATGTACTCTCAGATGTTGATGGAAAGCCATGCAATAAAATTGCCAAAATTAATAAAAGAACAAGATTGTTAATTTCTTCAAATTTGGAATACATGCCTTCTTTGAAGTTAAGGTAAAAGAAACATGTGACTTATTGTTTTCAATGTAAACTTCTCTAAACAGGGAAAGTCCAGAATATTCTTCAGCATGGGGGCATGTCTGGCGGCGGCGGTGGCAATATTTGATATGAAGAGTTTCCATTCTTCACGATAAAAACTGTCTGCATGCCCCATGATTGGTGGCGTTCTAGATGGCAGTGCATAAACCATACTCCTGCATTTGAAAATACATGCATGCAGTTCATGTAACAAAATTTAAATAAGCTCTTCATTTAAAAATTGAAAAAAAAAAAGTTAAATATTAACTCGCATTCGTGTTACGTACCAGGATTCACAGCCACGAATCGAATGGCAGCCCAGCCATTTATTGGCACAATCACAGTATTCAAGTAAGGAGGATCAACGAGATTGAAATTCATGGGATCTTTACTTTGGTTAAAATTGCCTAATCCATATCCAATAACATGGAAACTGAACCCATGGAGATGGATAGGATGGTCTATCGCTCCAACAATGTTTGTCCCTTGGAACACAATTTCAACTGTCGCACCATAGTTCAGCACATTAAGTCTAGTCACTTTATTTGGTGTATTCAATGTTAGAGGCAAAAAATCTGCAGTGAAGTTAAATGTAAAAGGTGGGAATCTGGGAAATCCCGTTTGGTATACCCCATTGATATGGTAGTAATAAGCTTTTAGAATGTCAATGTTGGGGTTTTGAAAACTTATGTTGTTCAAGCTAGCAGAGAAAATGGTTCCATTTGGTCCCTGGCAGTCGTTTCTGCCATTAGGGCATGGCAAAGTGTTGACAGAAACAGTGGTCACCATTTGAGTTGTGATGTTTGTTGGAACTGGGCTGGGGTATCTCTCAGGTAAGCCTCTCAGGTTCGTGATGAAGTCCAAAGCTGCTTGTGTATCATTAAAGTCGGGGAGGTTTGGTAATGAAGGAGATGAAGGTGGAGTATAATTGCCACTGTACTCTATTCTAGCAGTGGTTGTGCTGTTATCAAAGGCAACACCAACGCCACTTGAGTATGCCCTTGCAGCTAGATAATAATGACTAGGTTCTTGGTTGGCATGCAACAACACATCCATTGCTTGTCCTGGTGATATGCAAATGTAATCCCTTGTCAATGGCTTGGTGTACACAGCATCAGCACCAACAACAGTGAGGTTATGTTGGGAAACGGAGAAGAAGAGAATGAGATTCAGTGCCGCGTTAATAACTCGGAGATGATAAGTCCTTCCTCGTTCTACATTGAACTTGAAAGTTTCTGAAAATTAGAAGTTGGATGTAATTAGAATATACCAATTAGTTGGATGTAAAATATTTAGACTATCATTAATTTGATAAACTTTGAACATTAATGCGTACCTGGCATTGAGCAAGGGTAGAGATCCCCGGGTTGACCATTTATAGTGAGAGCATCAGATATGTTTGAGGCTGCTCCAGTTTCAAAAGACTGTCTGAAGACCTCATTGACATCACTCATCCACCACTCTCCTGCATATCCATAAATAAATATGTTCTAGGTATATTTGGTGAATCACAAGGTAGAACAAAATTTTAAGGGATTTTTTCATACCAAATATGATGGGAATCTCAGCATGGGGTTGAGGAAAAGGGTAGGGAGTATTCTTGGTTGGATAGACATAGATAGCACCATAGACAGTGGCTCTTAGCCATTCACTATGAGCATGCCACCATATGGTCCCTTCCTCGAAAGAAAAAATCAACTTTTGTCTGAATTTCATCCTAGGTTGGATGGGGCACTGAGTGATGTATGCTGGGCCATCTGTCCATGGATTCCTTGGCTGCTTCACTCCATGCCTGTCCATAAATCAGTTATATTAATCAGGCTTTGGTTAATTTTCATCCATGCATAGGTTAATTGCTTAAGATAGAAAACTCAATACCAGTGTATAGTAACATTGTAGTTGCCCTTGTTGTAAACATCAACGTAGATTGTGTCTCCTCTGTTGACTCTGATAGTTGGTCCTGGAAAGTTTCCATTCACAGTCAATATACTTTTTGTTGAACAAAGTCTTGTATACTCGGCTTCTCTAACCTGCAACATTAATCAAATATTTTAATTTCCCATGCTTCAAAAATGAACCAAACTTTTACTAAAATATTTCTGAATATAGAGTATTTTTATTATTTTCATATGATAATTTTATAAAAAAATCAATAATACTTTTGTCAAAAAAAAAAAAATTATCCGAGTACTTTGTATGTATAAAAGATACTCTATAATATACTGTCACGCGCTCAGCCACTATCCAAGTTATTATTATTGTATGTGACATATAAACTTCAAGAAGAGTTATGTTGGGGAAACTAAACAAAAGGCATTCATGAAGCCATGGCGCATAACATTTCACCACTTTCTGTTGCATGTTTGAAATGAAATATAATATGTTATGTGACTCACAACAAAATTGTAATGATTCTGTGTTTGGGAACTAAGAGTGATCAAGGAAAAACACCACAGAATTTGGAGGAAAATATTCTTTCTGCACAACATTTTCATCCAACTCTTACTATAATGCTATTGCTAATAGTTATAGAAGAAAAAGTTTTATGAGGGAGGGTTTTGTATCTTAGATCAAGAGATTTGAACAGAGATAGAATTGAGGTGCATTCTTTAGTTATATTCTTCAAAAATTGGTACGGCCTCACTGTCACATGCTTATCAATAAAGTATAAGCCAATACGTTAATCTGAGCATTTAATCCATATAGGAAAATTGTAAAAGAAGTTGAAGAGGAATTAGTCAAGCAAGTTGAAGGTAGCGTATATATTGGAAACTGCTTTATTTGATGAGCCTGATACAGATTGTATCATTTTCGAAAACACTGGAACAACAGCTTTACTTAAAAACCCACAACGAATTGCTAACTTTAGAATTGATGCCTTCCTCAGAATAGTTAAGATTGCTTAATCAAATTAAGTGTTAACTTTTGATTATTCGCTTCATTTTTATTTCAATTCTGACTTAGTTTGTGGAGAAGATAATATGATTTTTTTTCATATATGATTGAATTGACTAATTTATTACAATTAAATATTGGTTAACTCAATCGATAATTTAAATTTATATTTCTTAATGAAACTATCCCCGATATCAACAAATTACTTACAAACACCTGAAATTAATATATTATGTCAATTATCTATTTTGAATTAAGATGTATCGACAAATCACTTAGGAAAACCTTAAATTAATATATTATGTCAATAATCTATTGAATTAAGATATATTTAATTAAGGCGTTTTGTAAAGAAAAACAATCAAAAGAAAAAATTAAATTAATTCTCAGCAATAATTCTATCTATTATCCTCCTCTGCACATTGTTAAGACTTTTATTCAGCAAGTGTACCGAGTCACAAGTAGTAGAGTGGGTTTTAGTAAAGATGTCGATTCCTCAGGGAACAGTTCTATTTTAGAATTTCAGCGTCACTGCTCAGTAAGCGAGTTCAGTTTTGATGAGAGATTTAGTTTGATTAACAATTACTAC
>Ga0209700_105811_pt1 | contig 20133 bp, 11 predicted proteins | sample SiratroredBW_FD_187528 | JGI IMG/M metagenome (GOLD analysis project Ga0209700, IMG submission 187528) | Root nodule microbial communities of legume samples collected from California, USA - Siratro red BW (SPAdes) (version 2) | ecosystem: Host-associated > Plants > Roots > Nodule | place: USA...
TTGTGTGTCTCATCTCATCACCATTAATCTCATATGACAGGGTTAATCCATATGACTGTCCTGACCAACCCTTTTTCATGTTGCAGTTTCAGTCATATGAACCTCCTTCGACTCTCACCACCTAGTAGTATTCATCTATTTGATTCCTATTACTAGTAGAGTCAGGATATCAATCGTTAAACCAGATCCTTAGACAATACACATCCTATTTCTCAGCACAGATGTTTTCTTTCCTGAAAACACTATGCCTACGCATCCCATACAATTCATATCATACATCATCAATTTTCATTCATCTATTCATTCACTTTCCATTTCAATCTCAACAATCTCAATAAAACTTCACCACTTTATATAATTATACAATATCATATACAATTCCTCAGTTAATCATGCACAAAAAACATATATTAAAGTCTTATCACAAGTCATATTCAATCTAGTAAACAACAATCAAAAATTCTCACATATTACTTTCGAACATCATTACTCAAATCAGGTCAAATCACATCAAATCAAGATAAATAATCAAATATATTCAGTACTCAAGGACCAGTCAGACCTGCAAAAAAAGACTTGAGCACTGACAATCACATATTCAAGTACTTTATCCTAAAGTTATATTTGAAAGTAACTAATTAATATAAAACAAGTTACTAGCTTCCCTTACCTGATGAAAATCTCTACAACAATTCATCTACCCGATAAATATGCTAATCTCAAAATCTAGGGATCTAGAAAAAGTTATCAGAATAAAACTAAATTTTAGTATAATCTTAATTAAGTTGAGAGAAGTACTTTTCTCAACTGTCCCTACTAAGATTGATGACAATAATCTAAGGAAAAATAGAGGATAAGGGATCTTTAGAGCAAATATGAACTTACTCTGTTTGAGATTCTGATCGGTTAGAAATGATCCCTAACTCCCCAGTTACTGTAGGATATGATCAGAATCTAAAATAGATGAGATATGAAGAGGAAAATTAAAGAAAAGAGAGAACTTGAGAGAACGAGAGAGAAAAGAAAAGCAACTGGAGTTGCAGGCACACAACTTACTTTTATAAGATTTCTGTGCCTTACATATACTATTGAAATAAAATTCAAAAGTATAAAGGTTAGATATATAAAATAACATGACTTAATGCAAAAGACAGATAGAATTGTGTGTATAAATTTAAATACTGGACAACTTATTTATTTATTTATGATGTTATTATTTTTAATTCAAACTAAGCTTTGTTCACTCTCACGTGAAAATATAGAATCTAAACTAGTAAGTATTGTAGATTTTTCTTCTTCTTCTAAGCAGAAAAACTATGCACAATTTAGATTTAGGAAAAGAAGGTAAATTAACAAAATAAGGCATAAGTAATTAGATTTGAGATGAGAAAACTCAGTCTAAAAAATTAAAATGAGATGTAAAATCTTTAAGTGAATAATTTAAAAGAAAAATACACATAAATATATTCGATAATAACGATGTAAGATGAAAACGAGATGCCGTGTAACTTATAATTGACTTATTAGTTATGGAAAATTAATCTCAAACAACCTTTGGAGAAGTGGATTAAGACAAATTTTTTTTCTTCAATTTACAAGAATTAAATACATTAATTTTAAATTTGAAAAAAAAATATTTTAATTAAAAAAATGAAAAATAAAATATTACATATGATAAGTAAAATGCAAAATAAGAAATTTTCTCAACACATCACATCATCAAAATTATTATTAAAATCTAAAATTTAATTTAATTCACATGTTAAAGAGTAGTCCTCGTAACATTAATCTAGCAGTGAAATTTGACATAATGTTGTGATTAGTTTATTTTTTTTTTTAAGACAGCACACCATTCTTTTTATTTAAGAGCACTATCAATACATTAAAGTTTGATTATGAGTTACGATTTGAGTCTGGAACCAATTTTACCTCAGTCAATAATATTTTCCTGAATAATCACCTTATTAAATAATATTTTCTTGATAATCACTTGTTAAGAGTCGAATTTATTGAGTTTGATTTGCCTCACCTGATCAGAAGATTATTCATATTAAAAAGAAAAAGAGTCATATTCTAACTTTCACGAGCATATAGTAGTGTCCCTCACGCGCCCCTCACGCGCGCTTGAAGCCAATGGTGGGGTTCGGCAAATCGTAAATGGACACCCAATAACCAAATTTGAACCAGAAAAAAAATAATAATAATAAAAAGCCAACACACTGAGCACTACAGCGACACTGCCACAAAGGGCAAGAGGCCTATCAGCAAACAAAGTTTGTACCTTTAGAGTGTGTGAAGAAGGAAGAGCATCATCCATGGCGGCTGCTAGAGCAATAACCATTGCGAGCAACTCCACCTGCACTCTACTTAGAAAGAAACCCTTTGTGGGTGGCACTGCCCTTTCCCTTAACAACCTCAAATTTTGTCGGACTAGGAGGTCTTACACATGCAGGGCCATCTACAATCCCCAGCTTGTCGTCAAGGAAGAGGGCCAACCCGAAACCCTCGACTATAGAGTTTTCTTTGTTGACCAATCTGGCAAGAAGGTACCTTTTTTATTGGGTCAGTTTGGTTTTTATATTTTGTTATTGAATGGGAATTGAATAATGAGATTTTGGTTGTTCAAAGTTTATTGCTGTTTGTATCGTTGTTGTGGAATGATGGTGGTGTGTGGTCTGTATTTGATTAATGGAAACGTGAAATTGAAATGAGTTTCTCAGTGTTTGTTTGTTATTTGTGTGATGGAAGTGTTAGAGGTAAATAGGGTATTGTCTGGTTTAGTATTTGTGTTTTATTTTATGGATCAATTGCTTGCTACTTGTTAAGGATGGTGTTTGTTTGGGATGATGTTAAATAATTTTGAATATTTCTTAGACTTCACTAGCTAGTCGAGATACTCTGTTTCATGCATGTGTATGTTTTTCCTTATTGTTATACATTTCCTCTGATTTTATGAAAGGAATGTAGAACAGGTGCCAAATTACAATGTTTTCTGGGGATTCATCATGATTTATACTTGCTTAATATGTTGGAAGCTAATTACCGTGTAGCTATGTAATAAGAATGATTATGTGATGAAATGCTGCGCTTTTCAACTAGGAAATTGAAGTAACGTTCAATTAATGAGTTTTCTGCTATGTGGACTAAAATGCAATTTGTAAAATATTTAGGTTTCTCCTTGGCATGATATTCCATTGCGATCGGGTGATGATATCTTCAACTTCATCGTTGAGATTCCTAAAGAATCCAGTGCAAAGATGGAGGTTGCCACTGATGAGGCTTTCACTCCCATAAAACAGGATACAAAAAAGGGAAAGCTCCGATATTATCCGTGAGTTACAATTTCTAAGCTCTTACTGTTTCTTTCTCATTCTAAATTACATTATTTGTCTTTGGCAGTTCACTTTTAACGTAAATCTATTCTTTACATTATTTTATTGATTTATTGTTGATATAAATGTGGTGTGGTATTTGTTCTTCACTTTGTCTATTTACTACTGTAAATCTACTTTTAAGTTTCAATACCCATTGCTGGCCTTTGATAATTACCCTTCTTTCTTAGATGCCAGCTTCATGTTATTTTTTATTTTTAACAATTGAAGCATTTTTCATCTCTCATTCATCACTTCTTTGGCTTTTCTGTGTTTGGTTGATTTAGCTATAATATACATTGGAACTATGGCTTACTTCCACAAACATGGGAAGATCCATCATTTGCAAACTCTGAAGTTGAAGGAGCATTGGGAGATAACGATCCAGGTATTCCATTAATAATGATTGTAGACTCCCGTCTTTGTCAGTGTTATATTACGAATACAACAAATATGTCTGAAATCATTGTAATTCTGCAGTTGATGTTGTTGAGATTGGTGAAAGACAGAGGAAAATAGGTGAGGTTCTCAAGGTCAAACCCTTGGGTGCATTGGCCATGATTGATGAAGGAGAACTTGATTGGAAAATAGTTGCAATCTCATTAGATGATCCAAAGGCGTCGTTGGTGAATGATGTTAATGACGTTGAGAAGCATTTTCCTGTAATATCTCTATCACCTAACTTGCTGATAACTTATTTCATAAGTTTGTTCTTGTTCATTTATTAGTTTATGATTATATTGAGCAGCTAGGCGATCTTTTAACTGTTTGATCCAAACTACCTACTTAGGGCAGTCAGCTTATTTCCTATTACTGCATATTGACTAAGAAGACTGCTGAGTCAAACATAAATAGTACTGGTTGTACAGTAGATATTTGGGATTTTCAGCTTAAGTGCTTAGGATTAGGAACACCCGCTTGATCTGATTAGGAGCACTAGATATATGCGTTTCTCTTGAGTACTCTATGTTGAAGCTGGTTTCATTAAGATGCTAATTTTGTGCCGGATGCTCAATTGGTGTTATAGTGAGCAACTTTTGTTTGTTATATAATATTTGGTTGTCTTCAGGGAACTCTAACTGCAATCAGGGACTGGTTCAGAGACTACAAGATACCTGATGGAAAGCCTGCTAATAAATTTGGTCTCGGCAACCAGGCAGCTAATAAGGTATTTTTACTTATGAATCTCTTGAATAAAGTATTACTCTGAACTTCATGAAAGAGTTTTAGCACTTTACCTGTTCTTTGAAATGGTCTTTTAGTTATGTTTATTGATACAGTTTTCTGGCTGCATTTTTCCTGGAAGAAGTTGGTTGCCTTGATAACTGTATAAGAGGGTGCTTTACGAAACAAGTGATATAATGTATTCCTCTTTGTGTATGAGTACCAAAATAGATTCCTGAACTTAACATAAATTAACACTAAAAATGCTAAAAGCAAAGGAGTTAATCTTCTGCAGGGTGTTACCAATATTGGTGTTAATGTGAATGTGTGCTGGTCATGATCTCAATTTGTATCAACTGATTCTTAACTCTCTAAACTTATATTTGGTGAACAGGAATATGCGCTTAAGGTTATCACTGAGACCAACGAGTCCTGGAATAAACTTATTAAGAGATCAATTCCTGCTGGAGAGTTGTCTCTTGTGTAGAAGATGTATTTAGGGAGGGTCTGTTGTTCATGCCATTGCTTGCATTTTGTACAATTCTATTTATGAAGTACAAATTTCTTCTGTTGAGCTTACCGTTTATATCTTCGACTATGTTCATTTGGTCAGGCGTTAGTTCAATAAATCCATCTTGCTTGTGTATTCTACATTTTATTATTGTCTTTCTTTTTCATATTTCTTTCTAACGAGGCAACTCCATCTGATTCTCGAATTGGAGTGGAAATAGACTGATAGTTTAGCTCTCGCAGGATTCAGAATGGCAATAAAAACTATTGGCATCTTTGATTTTGAGGGATAAAGTAGAAGAATAATTGAATGATAAACTCAAGCCAATAGTGGATGGTTGTACCTGATCTAAGTAGATGGTGATTTCTTATGAACATAAATCACATTCAGTTTTCTTCCAGGATGAATCTTTCAGTTCAGTGGCAATTTCCTACTATCAGGAACTACCGAGTTTAATAAACAAACGACCTATAGGGTCAAAACGTTCGCAGTTTATTTTCAAATGACAACAAACCAAATTTAAAGTATAATGCTTTGGCAAAGAGCCTACAAAGATAGCCGCTAGCAATTTTATTAAAAAGGTTTACAAGGGGCGTTATAAACTGAACTATACTATTCATAAATAATTTTAATTAACCAATATCAAATCCATAGTTAACAAATGTACTAAAAAATATTGCTATTTACATCATAGCTTGGACAGGCATGAGAAAATCAATGTTCTTGGGATAGAGAAGGAGACGCTGACGTTGCTCCAGTCTTCTCTTGAAGCAACGGCATGGTGTTTGACCTTTCAACGTTTGATACTTCATGCCCACTGTCTTCATCAAATATATCCACACTATGCAAAAATATCCCTAGCATAATATACATGAATCACAACACATTCAATTACCTTTAGACATTTACGAACTAACACCGATTATAGAAATTTCAATAGTTCATCTTGACTTTTAAATAACAGACAAGTTAATTTTCATGTCGCCGAGTAACATCCATAAAGGTTGTAATATGCATTTATTTTAATCTAAGTTGCGTTGGACATGATTTCAAGGGTGAATTAGTAGTGCCGTAAATATTGAACATCCTTGCTCTGACAACATGTATATGTAAAAGAAAATCACAAACAAGGACTCTAATGTTGTAAATCAACGAGAAATTTCCATGATGACTTACCAATAAACCATATTCCAGCTGCTGGAAACAATATTGATGTTAGAATCAATGCTGTCGTTCTCCAGTTGTTAATGCTATCCTGGATTATCATTATGTATGAACAACCATTAGAATCTTAAATATCACAACGCAATACATTCTGTGACCTGTAAATTTCTCTGCCCGTCCCTCCCTTTGGTAAGTAATTTGAATGAGAACAGGGGAACTTTGGGGGTAAATTTTAAGCCATGTTATTATGACATGGGCTTAAAATAAAGTAGTTTTGACTTTTTCAGTTTGCATGCAAATGCATTATTTCTTATCATAAGCATTTTGGCTTAAAAGCTGAGTATTGTTTTTTCCTTTTGATAACACGCAAAATTTTATGCACCCGATTTTGCATTATGTACTTGTTTGACATTTTTTTCTCATAAACTAATACATTATGTGTGGAAAAGTCCTAATTTCCACCAAAATACTACCAACTTAAAAGTAAAGAGTTCAGCAATGTCACTATAAGTAACCGTTAGCAAAGGAATAACCTGGAGAACTCCAACAAGAGGTGAGGAAGGTACATCTCCAAAGATATGAATGGCAACAGTAGACATAGCCATAGATAGAGGCCTCAAACTTGGTTTAACACAACGTAGACATACGTAATTCACAGGACCCTGAAAAGAAAATTGCAAGCAAACGTTTAGCGCTAAACATCCTACTTCTGATCTGGTTACAAAATGGTTTCTAATGAACAATAATTTAGATTAGTTCTAATGATCACATTTCTTCGCAACTCATATAGTGCAGAAGTCAGGAATGTTCTATGCTAGGCATGCTGTAGAAACTCAGTAGTTAATTATCAGTACCATGCTACGATTAAAACATTTTCTTTCAAATTTCTGGTTAAATTAAGATAAATTGATCTAAAGAAGCAGAGATATATATATTCCGGATGCTAATAGATATGAGAAAGGGATAAAAAGCATTGTACCCTGAAAGAAGCATAAAATTCAAATGCAACCAACCTCAGGATGTCTCCTTGTTCTACTTGGGAGCAAGTTTGCATGTAATTTCCCAAATGTATTAAGTAATTTTACTTAAAAACACATAATTATTCACCCAGAATCTAACGTGGCAACATCAAGATAACAAAAAGAAAATCATTTCCTAAAATATTCATAGATGGTAATTGATAAGCATGTAAAAAGGATACTGTTTCAACATAAAGAGAGATTCCTTGCATAGAAGGAAAGTACCTGAGTGGCAAAAACAAGAAGCTCGCCAATAGAGAAAAGAGCAAGGAAGCCATACATGCTTCTGAATAAGAAAGCACCAAAACAAAATGCTGCACCAATAAATGTAGTCGTTGAGAGAAGCTGCAAAAGGATTGTGTTTAGTAAGAGAGAACACAGAGAAATCGAGTAAATTACATTCACCCTTACATTATTCAATACCTTTTAATTTGACAACTTTATCCTAAAACCTACCATTAGATTAAAGTTCCTTTTATATAGATCACGTCAACAAAAATTTATATTAATCTTCTGATACCCAATTCATGTACCTCAAGATTAGCATAATGTTTACTTTAAAATATATAAAAATATGAACCATCTGATTATCTTTTTATTGTTATTCAATTTTGAAAATATTTTGAATAAATTAGACACAAGCAATCTAGGTGATATTACTTATTAATCAATGGTTAGATTGATAAAACCACATTGTATATGGAGCAATTCAATCAATTTATGGCTAGTTGGCTACACTTTTAATCTATTCAGTTTAACAGGGCCAATCAAGAATATTATATTATACAACCCTTTTTTCCAACCCTCTCATGTACAATTTAAGAATCTCAAAACTGCAACCATGATGCTCAAAACTTATTGTTACACATGCCTCACGTAAGAGGGTGGTCAATACCCAAGAACCTGGTGAAGCAATTTAAACATAGCATCCCTGACATTAAAGCATTAATATTTCAAGTGCATGTGCCTGACCAAAAAGGCCATTTACAAATAGTAACCTCCACAGTTAAGGTAGCACCTATTTAGTGAGGATGCACAATCCAAATGCAGGAAAGTTTATCGACAACATGTCGGCACAAAGTGATTCAACACGCTCAAACACGAGGCCATTCATTGGGGAAAGTTTATAGATCATCAAATTCCCACAAATAGAATGTTAATTGGGTCCATGTAACTTATCAAAGACCATATGGCATAAGAAACCATGACCCTAAGCATAATTTGCCTATCCCAGCTGGAACATGCACTCATAGTCCAGTACCATAATTTGGTCTAAATGACTTTTATATAATATGTATAAGATTACATATTATTGTAAGGAACACTGAAGTAAAATAGTTTGCAAGAAAGAAATAATGAATATAAATACCAACCTTAAATGCATTTGATAAGGTGTTATTCATATAATCCAGAACAAAGCCTCCGGCTAAAGTGCCCACTATTCCACATACAATTGTAATTCCTCCAAATATCAAATCTGCATCAGCCTACCAAAGCAATCCAACTTTAATATTACAATAATATATACTATATCTTACATGGAAACTGTATTTTCTGTCCATAAGGCATGATTGGATGAAGCAAATTCTCACCATGTGATATATATTATAGCCAGCTTTGGGCCCCCAATACGAGTAAGCACCTATGACAAAGTTGTACGCTATGTAACCTGCAAATAGACATTCAAGTTATGGAATTAAATAGACAAAGTAAAACAATATGACTGCTAAAAATAAAATACACATAGGATATTAGTATATGAAAGTCCACGATGATGCAAGCTAGCCTCTGACTTGAATCTCCCAACAAGATATGATAAATATTACAAAACACAGTTAATGGATAGAGCAGTTAGTGGGAGAAGAATTACCTATAACATTGACAACATAGACCTTATCAAGCAAAAGTGCTTTTATATCTTTCAAAAATCTTGAAAACTTCTCATTTATCTGGGTTGCAGATTTTGACCTAAGAGAAGCATCAGATAGAATTTTCAATATTTTAGCCACTAAATGATAGATGTCAAACAGTAAAAGATACAATAAATCAATAATGGGAAAAAACAACTATTTCAGAAGGTAAGTGTTCTCTGAATCAGAGTAAGTGTTCTCACTTGGAATGATGGTCTGAGCTTTTATTTCTAAGCTCTGCTTTTAAGGACAGTGGCTCATCTTTACCATTGGAAGCCTCCATAACTTTGAATCAAACAAGTGAATTTTATTAAGGCTAAAATAAAGAGACATCGGTGATTAGAAACCATTAACAAGCCAACAACGGAATAATATTTACCAAATTTCCTATCTATTTGGGCCTTAGACAGAATTATACTTTGGGTATTTGGAAAGGGAGTGTGTTTAGATAATGCATAATTCTTGGATACCTTGAACTACTGACACAACTGCTTCGGGTGTGGGTTCCTTTTCTGAACCAGCAGGAACAAAACCTGGATCCAGGAGTAGTTTAGAGATGAAAAATTGAAGTAGGGGTTCACAAGAAATCAATGCAAACAAAAGTGAACCTCTCAACTGCAAAGGCTTCATAAAGAATCCCGAAATAGCAAATGGAAGCATCAACAAAGACTCCACCCAGAATGCATAACGCCAGCCAAAATGACTTCCAACCTGTTAACAAACACAAAAAGGATGAAATCAGAAGTAAAATACATCCTATATTCAAATTACAGGGAAATAAGTCTGATGAATAAAAATTCGAATAACGAAACATCTATATTTCCACTAACCACAGGTGTTACAATTAGTATTCAATAGTGGTACAAAAAGCAGACAACGACTTACCAAACCACCGTAGACATAGCCAAGTGCATATCCTGATGGTATACACATGTAAAATATTGCAAGCCATGCTGTTTTCTGATACATACACCCAATATGAGAAAGAGTTCTTCACCAGGGAAAGAATTGCTCTAAAACAACAGCCGCTAACACTCAGTGACAAGATTAAAATAAATAGTTTTTCAATATTATCTTCAAGAATTGAATCCAAATCACAGCAGAATGAAGCAAACAAAAATCTACTACACAGGATAATTATTTATGATCCCCCAGACCAGTAGATAGTATATTTTAACATCAAATCATACTTGCAGATTGATCTTCAACCCACCCAAACTTCCACTAATCCATTGTTTTACAGTTTAATAACAAAAGACAAGTGAGAGCTTGATATTGAGCATAACAGAGTGACATAATAAATATTCTTCAAATATGAAAGCATTAGAGGCTTCCAAGGGAAAGATACAAACCTGAGCAACAGGGGCATTGTCATCAATAAAAGGTGCTGCAAGACTTATAAATGAAGCCTCACCAACACCAACTAGCCTATAAAGAATATTAAAAACATAAGAAAAAAAAATTGCATTACTGTTTAACTACTAAACCAAAATTGCATAACTTGAAAAATAAATTAGGCAACTTACATGCGACAGACTGAAATAGACCAGAAATTAAAAGAAAAACCACAACATAGGGTTGCAAGAGTCCAAACTGATAATCCAATTCCTATAAGTCTAAATGGATTTACACTGCAAAATATAATAGCTGTGTTAGGATTAATATTCAATCCAATAATAGTAATTGTGAATCACAACAACCATGTGGTACATGTTCAATGCAATAATAGGCTACAAATTCTCGTTTTGAAATAGTAATGTTAGTCATATATAAGAACTTCACTTTAGCGCACTAATGGTTGAATAAATTGATAATCAAACTTTCATGATAGTTTATGCTGCAAATTATTTTAGAAGCACGATCTCATTGATTTTAAAATTTGAAAGTCATAGCCATGATGATTTTCCTGGCTACATATTAAATTGTGCATAAAGAAAGACAATTTGAAATTCAATGCAGCGGATGTATGGTGGTTCAAAAGCTGGTTCAACTTTCCGAATTTGTCATTTACAATTTTTCTTCTGAAGCATTAATGGGTTGAATATTTAAGGTTAGTAAAATAGAGCAGTTAGAGTATTCAACTAATTGCAAGACAACCAGTTTTTACCTCTTTGCTAGAGAGGCAAATATTGGAGAAGCCACAAGAAGTCCAACCATAAAAGCAGATGATAAAACTCCATCTTCAAAATTGTTCAAGTTAAAATCCCCTCTGCACAAAAGGAGACAAATATGTAGACAAAAACTACCATATATATAAGAATCTTCCAACTTCAAATACCAAAGAAAAAGGTGACAAAAGGAATGCTTTTTCCATCTGCCAAACCTCCTCCTTCACAACCCCAATTTTGGTTTCGCTTCTCTCTCCCCTTTTCAATTATCATTTCTACTCTACAGTATGAGAACCTCTAGCTTTGAAATGGAAAACATCAACAAACACCCTCCTAAAAATTGGAATAAACCCAAGAATTTGAACGAGTGTATGGAAATTAAATGCCAAGCAGCTAGAGAAATGATCTTGAGTATATCTTACTGTATTCCAGAACCAGAAGAGCAGGTACCACCCTCAGTGCACGTTCCCCTACTTCCATTAACACCATTGCTTGCTATGGCTCCTCGATCCACGTAGTTTAACAAGTTAACCACACAAAATATAGCAAGTAGCCTACACAACAAGATAAAAGAGAACACGACACATTTCATAAGAACAAAGATTTGCTCTCCACCACCACCAAAGAAAAGATGAAAAATAAAAAAGACCCAGAATTGCTTAAACTTTTTTCCCACGCCCACATAACCAAAACTGAGAAAGGCTGAATTTTTCTGACCTTTACTAGCAGGGATCTTAGAGGGGTAAAGTAAACAGAAAAGGAGCATTACATTTACCTTTTGGGTGTAAACCATGAACTTGTGGGAATCATGGAGGAGATTTGAGGCTCCATAGGCTGAAGGGAGGGCTCTGGTTTCACTTGAGAGTGGTCATCTTGAGCCATACCAATATTGTAGTACTTTGACACACAATACTAAAAGTTAATAGCGCTGAATGGTAGTTAACCTGTCCGAATTTCAGAGGTCTCTTTATCTTTCCTTCTTCTTAAGCTATGTCAGTTTTTTCTCCCCTACTTTTTACAAAACAGTGAATTGATTCTCATTCTCCCTTTCTTTTAGTCTTTCCGTTAGATTGGAATTTGGATTTTCCGGTGGACAATGCCGTAAGCACAAAAGAATCCGGGATCATTGGCTCGTCTAAACTTTTCTTTGACTTTTTTTTCAGAATAACTATGCTCTGTGTGGATTATTTATGCCACTTAGTTGGAACTTTGTCACATCCATTATCTTCTTTTACCTTTTAGCTATGCTTTTCATATATCAAACTGTTAACTAATTTATTATATGAATTGTTGGATAAGAAATCTACTCTATATCATTCCCATATTTTTTTCAATTAAATTAGATATTATTAACATTCAGAATTTTAGAAACTACTAATATAGCGAGCAAAATTGTACTCTTTCAATATCTCAACTACTGAAGATGATAAAACTAATTGATAAACCATTAAGTTTATAACTTTTAAATTTTAAATTGATAAGCCGATTTATTGAACTAGAATTAGTTAGTAGAATCGAGTTGATAAAGTAATCAGTGAACAAAATAATATAATTACCTAGGTTTTATTACAAAAACTAATTTATGCTTATAAACAATATTATCATGTAATATAATATTTTTTAGCAATAATTAAACTTTTAATATATTTATATATTATTTTAACAAGTCGCTTTATTTAAATGGGTGGATCAAAGTATTAATTAAATTTATTTTTTAATTTATATTTATGGTACATTTAATTTCCTTTTGCATATTTTATTATGTATAATTTTCAAACGGCGTTATGTAATAAAATATTTGTTATTTCAATCTTTAATGTTTTTTTCTAATTTAAAATGTATAAAAAATTTAAAAAAATAATAAATACTAAAACTAGTACAACAATAAATTGTCTCTACAAAATTAAAATATAATATGTAATAATAGAAAAAACGAAATTAAGGATAATATAAGAAAATATATTAAAATAAAAGAGATAATAATAAAAAATGAAATAAACTAGAATCTAATGAAAATAACTTATACTTATAATTATAAAGTCCTAAAATAAATTACTTACTCTAGGTATTTATCAAACAGTTTCATAATGGCTAAATTAATTTATAAACTAACAAGTAGCTTACTGACTTTAAAGACACTTTTAATTTATTAATGTATTTCTTTTTTGTAATATTTACTTTCAATATATTTTATTACTTGGATTTCATTAATTTTATTTAAAAAATATTAATAGTTAAAAATAATTATTTATCATGATTTATTATAAACCTAAATAAAATTGAAATATTTAAAAATATCATTTATTATATAAAATAATACTTCTATTGTATAATACTCCCACAAATTAAAATATAGGTTAATAAAAAAAATTGTAATGCGTGCTAAGATACTATAAAGCATAAAATTCAATATTAAATTCAATTAATCTCGCCCAAATTTATTTGTGGCCAAGCAGAGCCTTCGATATTATTTGTGGACATTCAAACTGACTTCAAGTTGATAACCCACGCATCTTCATATTTTCTTCTGGTAAATGTTCATGTATGAATCTAATGACCTAAAATCTATATATATATATTTTTGGAATATATTGATTTTTCTGAATTACACATTTAAGAAATATTATAGAAAATATATATTGGAACGAATATTCTGTTATATATCTATGGTATTACAATGTGGCAAGTACTATACTTTATTTTTTATGTGAAACGACTACAACTATAGCTTAAAAATAATTAATTTGTTTACTTACATATCCAAACTAATGTCCTTTTTTTCTACCAAAGAAAGCATTATTCAATTTAAATATAAATATAAATATATGTTATTTTTATTTATAGTTGCATTTAAATAAAAATAACATTTTTTTTCTTTTATAGTTCAGTTTAAATAAAAAAAGTTTACTTTTTTGTTTATGAATTTTCATTTATATATTAACTTTCATACCTAAATATTATATCTATGCCTCACAAAATCATGTCATGCGTGTTATCAACTAATTTCAACCACATCATTGAAGAAGAACAGAAATTACTCTTTATTTATAAATTAATGATTGTAGCAAATACATTATACTTTATTTTTATGTGGGGTAGCTATAATTATAGCTTAAAAATAATTATTTTTCTTATTAATATATTTGTGACACATTAATATTTGTACAGATTTTATCAGATTTCAGATTTCACAGAAAATCATCTTACGAATAGCATATTAAATTAAATAATTTTGTATAAATATAATAACTTTTGATAAGATTTCTTTTATATTAAATATTTTGAATGTGAATAATGTACACCAAAGCAAACTATTTCCGAATTTTATATTTATATTCTTCACATTTTCTTACACTTTTCATATTTTCCAGATTTTATGTACATTAAATATTTTCAGGTTTAGTAAAAATTTTAGAGGTCACCGTAATCAGAAGGGTGTACAAATATAATGTGTAAGCACACTACTAAGAATTCAGATTTATTCAGAAGGGGGAAGCATGCCTCTATTCAAGTTTGTCTGTCTTTTTCATTGTATAATCTTTAATAAACACTTTCTCAGCGATATTGAAAGCAGCCAATGTTGTACCTTAATAATAATAATAATAAACAACAGATCTTTATCTAACCCAATGGGTTCTTACTGCATCAATTCTCATTCATCCAAACGAAAAATAATAATTAGTTTCTTACTAACAAAATGTCAGTTGGGATCCTTATTATAAAAGTAATTATCTTAAGGCCTGGTGTATCACCAAAGGGTACCAATTCCAAAACATAAAACAAACACCACTATCTGCATACCTTATAATAGCCTGAAAACCTTTCCCACATATCAAATATACACCGTAGCACAATTTGACATGTTACAAAGTTGCACCAAGGGAGGAATAAAGGTACAAATCATCAAATCACTCTTTAATTATGTGACATTGTTATTTAGTCATCATTTTTATGAACTTCATTCGTAATATAAGCACATTACACATTTTTGTACTGATATTAAATGTTTAAGCAGTCATGTCCAAACAGCAGACTCAATTTTACCGAGAATTGGCTGGTACAAATTTCAGTGAAATGCTATTGACACAATGGCGTTCGTCAGTGGGTGTTGGAAATCCTTCACCTTTAAAAACGTGACCTAGATGTCCCCCACAAGCAGCACAGGTTATTTCTGTCCTCATCCCATCAGGGTCCGGCTGTTGATAGTGACAGTGTTAACAATTTTGTATACACTCGTTGATACAATTTAAGATGAGTGCCTTCAGATACTTGTTATGATTCAATATAAAGTTACAGTTTTAAATACAGAGTAAAGCTTTTCCAACATTAAAGCACAAAAATATTTCCTAGGTACTAATAGTATTATTGTCCAATCAGAATTGAAGTTTTACCTCAATAATACACATAATAATTGTATTAAAAGTAAGCACATGTTGCCAAAATGAAACCCAAATTTTGATACGTGAACTTTAGAAAAATACTTAAGATAGTGTATATAAGTTTTGCCTTGTACTAAATCCTACTTTTTATTTTCTTCATTTCTTAACAAGTGTTCTTAACTAGACACTAGTTAAAAAAGCAGTTAAGATAAAACTATACTAACTTACATTGCGATTTATTGCCCCGGGAATACCCTCATAGAAGGCTGGCCAGCCACAACCAGAATTGAATTTTGTAATGGACCTGTAGAGAGGAGTCCCACAACCAGCGCAGTTGTAAACTCCCTCACCATAGAACTTGTCATACTCTCCAGTTCCAGGGAACCTGCATCATATCAAAACATTTTCTTACAACAGAAACACAAATTCCCATCTTGAATGAAACTGGTTACCATCTTCAAACTAACTCTGTTGCTATGGACTTTGTTGCTAGAAAATTAAGAACCACTGAAAATTCGGAGCAGACTCAAAATTACTCAGACTTGTCCACTCCACTCATTCTCTCCACTCCGTTTTTCTCTGTGCATCTCTAGGCATTCATTCAAAGTGCCAGAATCATATGGGAAATTAGTCACGGCACATATTGTGAGGTTGTTATCACAGCACAGGGCCTTAAGCATATAGACAACACACCGCTTGTTTCTACTGCAAGCACACATACTAATGAATGCATCTAAGAGGAGATTACATCGTAGACTTCTCGGCCTTGTAACTGCAATGGCCGAGTTATTGCTGGTTTGGTTTTCGTTTGTGTCACCGCGACCATGTGGTAAACTGATGCAATGACCGAGTTATTGCGGGTTTGGTTTTCGTTTGTGTCACCTCAATCATGTTGTAAACTGATTAACCAAATAAATTACCTAAGCAGCAAACCTTCAAGTTACACTTAATCAAAGAAATTAATCAGGGATTATCTCACTAATAAACTGCAAAATGTGGACCAGCAGGAAGATTGTGCCTGAACAAGACCCATTATAGTAAAAACCCATCACAAAATAGTATAATAAGTTGTCATGCGACAAGTGAGGTTCAATAGCATTTATAATTTATAAATACTCTCATACTGACTTGAACTTGAACAATAGAGTGCCTTACCCTCCCCCTCCACACTTGACTGAGACGGAGAAGTGATGGAAGACCTTGAGGAATTGCAGTAATCAAAGACATTAATTAAGGATTATCTCACTAATAAATTGATGAACAAGGCATGTCGGTAAAGCCTATCATGAAATTGTATAAACGGGATTGTCATGGACAGGTAAGGTGAGATTCCATAGCATTTATAACTCATAAATATCTTAATACTGACTTGAGTGTTGAAATGTGGAGTCAGACGAGAACTGATGGAAAACCTTGAGGAATTGTGGTTTACTTGTACTCATCCTAGCCTTGTAAGAACAAGTTAGTCAACTAGAGTTTTGTCAGGTTTATCAGTACAAAAAGACCAAATATTGTATCATGAAATCAGTTAATGCAATATCAATCTCTCTCCGCTCAACATTCTCTTTCAAGATATACTCCAATTAGCTAGGACAAACCATTACAAATCCCTCTAACCACTGTGATCATAAAAACTAAAGCAAGACTACAATCATAGTTTTAAAAAACTGTCCGCAACCACAACACAAGCCATATGTGTCCACAATCTTCCGTAATAACAAACATCTCAGACTGATCACACTTACAAGGGATTAACCTATATAGCGCACAATAACTCAGCACATACCTTACATGATCCAGCAGTAAGCGAATTTGTGAAATCAAACCCTCCAATTTAGACTTATTTGGATAAACCTTTCTAGGAGCACTTATAAGAGAAAAAAAAATAAGAAAGTAAAATGCATTTAACTTTACTATAAATCTGAAATCAACTTACACACTTCAATATTTGGTGGAGTTAGAGAAAATATTTTCACACAAATTAAGTAAAGTTGATTTGATCTAATGCCGAAAACTCAATTTATTTTACCTTCCTTTTTCTTATCCCACCCGTGTTTAGAGAAAAGTTTATCCAATCAGCTTCTACTTAAAAAAAAAAAAAAAAAAAAAAAAACCTTGGATTGCAATCATTCAAATCACAAATAAGACATTCAATTTGAATTTTGTTATGCAATCAACCATTGTTCTCAAATCGTCTATCATGAACACAAGTTGTAGACGCTTAGAGGGTTGATTGAAAATTGAACTTGCACAAAACATTGTTTGAAGAGTCAAGGTATAATTTATCATTGGAACATAAACTTCATATATGATTTTTTGGTCATCAAATCTGGTGTCTCTATATCATCTAACGGGTTGTCTAGGTAAATCATCCAAATTGTCCGATGTCTCAACAATGAGTGGTGAAACACACATGGTAGCTCCTAAAATTAGAAAAAAAACTCAACATTACACTTCCAAGAAACACATGTAGGGTGTAGAATGGTTAAAATTCATTTGAAGTAGTTAAAACCATCATTTATTAGAAATATTGTTTTAAGCCTAAGTTGAGCCTTGTTTTATTAGACTTTGTATTTTAAGCTTCAGGTGGACCTTGTTTTTGTTAGTACTGCAATCTTGTTTAGGATATATGTAACACTATCATGTACTTAGGAAATGAAAAATATTCTCGTGATTTGCTTGTTGCGCTTTCTTTGATTAGGATTAATAGTAGTAGTAGCCTAACACTCTTCAGAATAAAACAAAAAGCAATTAGAAAAGAAAGAATGTAAACAAGAAGATAAATGATTGAGAAATTATACGACTTATAATGATTGAACGTTCTTATCTAATCATAACTAGTTGATATGTTGGAATGGGTTATAATTTGTTTGTCTGAATTGTGTAGGAACATAAAGGAGTTGAAAGCCGCTGGGATTGAATTGAAGTCAAGCAAGACACGTAGACCACTAGACATATCTTTCTCCCGTGGTTGGTTCCATTCAACGTTGACCCTTCCTGAGATCGTTGTGGATGACACAACAGCTGCTACAGTGTTGAACTTGATAGCGTATGAGATGTGTCCTGATTTTCAGAATGACTATGGCATTTGCTCGTATGTGTCCTTCTTGGACTCACTCATAGACCACCCAGATGATGTGAAGGCATTGAGATCAGAACGTATTTTGCTCAACTCTCTTGGGAGTGATGAGGAAGTAGCTGACCTTTTTAATACCATTAGCACAGACTTAGTGCCTGACTCGGGGAAATATGCTGCTCTTAGATATCAAATTGAGAAGCATTATAACAATAGATTTAGGACTTGGTTGGCTCTTGCGTATGATACCTACTTCAACTCCCCTTGGGCCATCATTGCATTCTTCGCTGCAGTTGTGGGTCTTGTCCTAACTTTTGTCCAAACTTGGTATGCTATTAACCCACCAAAATCCTAAATTATACCTAGTCTTGTGAAAATAATAGTAATAATAATAATAATAATAATTAAATAATGATATGTTTGTGTGTGGTTTACTGTGGCACTACCCTTATAGTTTTGTTTACGAGTGGAATCTCCAAACTCTCTTAGTCTTAGCCTTAGTTCTGAAATTTTCAAAATTATTCAAAGTGTCTTTAAATTGGTTTGTTGGGTGTTTATAATGTAATATGCCCAATAATGATGTTCTTATATATAGTTCTTCTTTATAATTTTGTATTCTTTTCAATTGAGGTATTATTGATGTGATCGATGTCGTTTGAATCAAATAAAAATGTTCAGGTAGTTGGCTATCCTTACTACAAAAGATATAAGCAAAAAATTAAGTATAGTCGTAATCTATCTTATAAGAATAATGCAAACATATTTCAACTATATTGTAATAAAAGCATATCAATATTAATTATATATTTGATAAACTTTTTTTTCATAATACTTTTTAGGTAGTTTAGGATTAAATATTTTTCAATTTTCAATCTTATATATATTTTAAATGTTGAATAAAATCTTTGATTCTAAATCATTTAACAATATTCATATGCAATTCATTATATTTCAAAGTCATAGAAACATAGTAGTTTTAAGTTCTTTGTTCTTGATAGACTTTTCTTGATAGACCATCTCATACATTATAGCTTATGAGACTATTTAATACATTGAACACCAATGTTCTTTCTTAATATTGCACATGAACATACTTTGTTAGTAAATACTTCATATCTAATAGTGTTGGTTATCATCAAAGTCTCATGTACTAGTTATGACCGTGAGATCGTCTAGTGGAGTCTTAGACCGTGTAGAGGTGTTAAGACTTTTATTCGGCAAGTGTACCGAGTCACAAGTAGTAGAGTGGGTTTTAGTAAAGATGTCGATTCCTCAGGGAACAGTTCTATTTTAGAATTTCAGCATCACTGCTCAGTAAGCGAGTTCAGTTTTGATGAGAGATTTAGTTTGATTAACAATTACTACGAACATGCAAAATAAATTTATAAGCAGTAAAAGAGTCTGAAATGATTAGAGAAACACCCTGGGATT
>Ga0209700_105812_pt1 | contig 20131 bp, 11 predicted proteins | sample SiratroredBW_FD_187528 | JGI IMG/M metagenome (GOLD analysis project Ga0209700, IMG submission 187528) | Root nodule microbial communities of legume samples collected from California, USA - Siratro red BW (SPAdes) (version 2) | ecosystem: Host-associated > Plants > Roots > Nodule | place: USA...
TGTATATATATATATATATATATATATATATATATATATATATATATATATATTATATTTGCGTGATCATTGAGAAAACAATTTATTAATCAATATCCTCTTTAATATGAAGAAACTAGGTAATGATACATCAACTATTAAATTCATTATTTTGGTCAATTATAAATCATCAACATTTGTATGTTTAAAAGTAAGGGGTAAACTATAGTCACACTTTCATATTTTAACGAAATTATACTTGATATGTTTTTATTATTTTTGCATAACTTCTAACATCCATCAATTTCTATAACTGTATGAGAAAGATACATAGTATTAGGGTGTTTTATATGGTTCGAAATAAATTGTCTAATATGAATAAAGGAAAGAATATTGAATGGAATTTCATCAAACTTAGAAATAAATAGATATTTATCCTAAAAGGGCTGGTCAGCTTTAAAAGTGGGTTTGCAAGCTGTCCCGCAAAATATCTTTATGCAACTCCTCTCTGTCATTTTCTATCCTATTTTTTCTTCTCTAAATTGTTTTACAAACTAATATCTGAAACGTATTCTTCATAAAAAATATTTTAAAATTGGTAGATGCTTTGAAATTACTTTCTTGTAGTGTGAAAATATTAAAATCTTACTATCTTTTGAAAAGATGAGAAACAAGTGGCGTCTAGATCCTTAATATGAAATTGTTGGGTGAAGTAGGTGTTTGGTGTGGAATGAAACAAAAAATTGGAAAGGATTGATGAAAAACCAAAAAATAAAAAAAAATAAAAAAGAGGAAGAAAGACAACTAGGAAATTTCCTCGGCATCCTCCTGATCAAAAAATAGGACAAAGATTCCTTTTCATTTTAATCTTTTGCGCTGTTTGCACATGCATAGAACTGTCATGCATAAAAAATTAAAATAATTATAATCATCCATTTGTAGAATTACTTTATTTTTAGAAATGTGTCTTCAATGAAAGTTTCTTTCAACATTATGTCACTTTCAAGTTATCATTTTCTTTAATTAATTTTAGTATACTCCTTTAAAAGTTAAAAAAAAAACTTATGTACAAAGAAAATAAAGTGTTTATTATTAGTCTGAAATGTAACTATATGTTAAAAAACTATTTTTTTTATAATATATTTGTTTGTATTACAAAATATGTTTACGTAAGACTGAAAGTTTTTTCCTACGCAAATCTGAAGTTAAAAACTAAATATTATGAGTCTTCAAATTTTATCATTTTAAAATTGAAAAAAAAATAATAGAAAATATAAAAGAGATATTTCAATCCTTATGCAGAAAACTAAGAAAGCAGAAAACTAAGAAAGAGAGATACCACAGAAGAAAGAGAAAATAAGTGGAGTGTAAATAGGATTTTCACCAAGCTCTCAGTGGACGGGGAAACAAAAGCCCAAGCTATCGGCATGTTTTTTTTCTTCTAAATTAATCTTCAAAGTTGATAGTTTCTCTCAAAAGATATTAAAATCTATTAACATTAAAACTCTACAATTTTTGAAAATAAGTTCAAAATATCTGATACATGTTTCAAAAGCTATTTTAATAACCTCATATCCGTAAAATCTCTAAATGCTTTGCATGCAAATATTCAATAAAAATCAACTTTCAACTAAACAAACTAATCCAATTTAGCCCAAAGAACTCTTATAAGAGTCAAGAAAAATGTTAAATATCGCCATGAACTTGTTTTCACACCAGTAAGAAAAGTGAAAGAGTTTTATAGTGCTTTATATCTATTAATTAATCATATTTCTAAATTTCATACTCTCTTTTCCCTCTTTTTCTTTCTTCCATGTATTGTTTGTCGTATATCTGAAATATGTACTCGTAATGTATCTCCTCCCATACGTATACTTAGTCTTGGTCAAAAGCTTGACCAAGAAATTTCCTAGAACTATAATACATACAACAGCTCCAAACCAAATCAGGACTGTTGTCATGCATTTAGAATACCCTTATTGGTCACTCACTTTCTTCTTGTAGAGTATATTTCTTTACAAATGGAAGTGTTTGCTGCTTCAATTAGATTAATCAATAATTATCAACAAAATTAATCCTCTGAGATTCTTTTGTTGTAATGTATAGCCGAATGGCATCATCGCCGGCATTATCCGTAGTATAAAATATTTCTAATCAGTACACAGACCAGGTTTAGCAAAGCCCTACTACGTGATTCTTACCACTTCAAAGATGACCAATTCTGTTCTTAAGTATGGCGGCATATATGTGGCTTCACATATACATTGTTTATAAAAAGGCCTCAATGCAATGTTATGTATCATCTTCATCCACCAATAACCAGCTATTACTAAAACATATAATTCCTGCAACTGCAAATTCCACTAGTGCTTTCTGTTCTTGTCAAATGGCTAATCCCTCATTTTTCCTCACAGTTTTGGCTCTTTCACTTTCAGTTGTTTTAACATCTGCTACCAGTACTCTCCAAGATTTCTGTGTGGCAGACCCAGAAGAGAAAGGTACAGCAGATACATGCATGCATATGCACTATTGTCTTGGCATTTTATTTCAAAACCCTAAATTTTGTATATTTGTAAAAAAAGGCGAGCTTTATTTTCACTCTTGCATGTTTAAGCGCACTGTAGACTTGAAATTCATGAAAGGAGAAAAAAAAAGTGAGATAATAACGTGATACAAACATATAGAAAGTAATGTACAACAATGTTACTGTCATAGTATTAAAAGGTTTTGCAATAGATACAACAAGATTCTAACACTTCCCCATGATTAATTATGGCAGTGTTGGTGAACGGCTTGGCATGCAAAGATCCAAAACTTGTTGAGGCCAATGACTTCTTCTTCAGCGGTCTTCACATAGCAGGAAACACCACAAACCCTGCTGGCTCCAAAGTGACACCAGTTTTTGTTACTCAGCTTCCAGGATTGAACACTCTCGACATCTCCATTGCTCGCATTGACTATGCCCCGTGGGGCATTAACCCTCCTCACACGCACCCTCGCGCCACTGAAGTCTTGACTGTTCTCGAAGGCTCCTTAGAAGTTGGATTCGTCACTTCCAACCCTGAAAACCGTCACCTGTGGAAGGTTCTAGAAAAGGGTGATGTGTTTGTGTTCCCCATAGGACTCATTCATTACCAGAGAAACGTTGGGAATGAGACTGCTGTGGCCATTGCAGCACTTAGCAGCCAGAATCCAGGAGTCATCACCATTGGTAATGCAGTGTTTGGGTCTACACCTGAGATCGATATCGATGTTCTTGTTAAGGCTTTCCATTTGGACAAGACTACCATCGGTTATCTACACTCCAAGTTCTAGACAAGATCATGCATGGGAGACATCTAATTTGATTGATTATTGCTTCCTCTGATTGTTGAATTTTTTGTGTGCATTATCCATTTGTCTTTATTATTTCTTTGTATTGAGATCTCTCATTTGATTAAATTATAGTTTTGGCCTGTTTCTGTGTTTGGTTCACATCAAAATGTTATTCTGCTTCGGTATTATTTCACTTTGGCATAAAGTTCTTGTCATTGCTCATAGCAGTATTCCAGACCTCACCTCACTTTTTTGCCTGTGGCTTTGTTTTATTATTCCTACCATTTCCTTTTTGGTAGTTTGTGTCCTTTTAGTTTTCTATTAACATAATTTATCCCCAGCTACCATTAATACATATAATGTTAATATACAGAAATTTAAACGTATAAATTAATATAATATAAGAGGTTAAGATGTTAAATTAGTGCAATGTATTAGATGATATTTAATATTGCATGATGAATGACTTTAAAAAGAACTTCCAATGTTTATTTTATTTTTTATCTATTTGTTTGTTCCCAACTACGTAAACACGAGAAGAGTAAAACAAAAAAAAAGAAAAAAAGAAAAAGAAAACTAGAAAAATCAAAATATTAAAACACGAAAAATAATATAAAATTTCACACTTAACTTTTCATAAAAAATTCAATTTTTTTAAATATCTAACAAGATTATATTCAAAAACATAATTTTTTATTATATTTATGTAACCTTTATTGTTTAATATAATGAATTATGTCTAAATAAATATAATAAAATATTTACATTTTCGTTACAATATAATAAATAATTAAAATAAATAATATTATAATAATAAATAAAATAATTTAAAATTTAATATCTATAAAATAAATTGTTTTAATATTTAGTAATTATTTTTATAAAAAAATAAACTTAATCAATTAAATTATAAACTAATTCTATTATGTTTTAATTTTTTAATTGATAGGTAGAAAATAAATCATATATATAATTATAATTTATTATTAAATTTAATTTTTTTTTATATTATTTTAATTTCATAAAATATTTATTTTGTTATTAATTCTCTTTTAGTTTCAATTCATTATTTTTTATTAAATTTTAATTAACAATATTTTTATAATTTAATATACCTATTATTTTTTTTAACATCAATCAATTTAACAACAAACTTTGCATTCATCTCTCTTCCTTTTTAATTTTCTTTCCCTAAATTCATATAACCTTCTTTTCACTCATTTTTTTTTTCTTTCTTCATTTCCTTTTTCACTCAGTCTTTCAAACAAGTCTTAAAGATTAGTTCTATAAGACAACTTACATGTAAAAAGAAAAGAAAAAGATTTCAAAGAGTTACAAAGTTATTCACCTCAAAATTCATAAGCAAACAACAAACTTCTTACTTTCTTACATATGCTTGAGAGAAATTAGACTATAATATTTCATATTTATCGGTAATATGTTGCAACTACTTTTAATATTTTTTATCAGTGCAAAATAGTCTTTTAATATTAGTTATTTGGATCAATTACATCAACTGATTCAATTATATATATATATATATATATATATATATATATATATATATATATATATATATATATATATATATATATATATATATATATATCATTAATCTTGACATTCAATTTTTTTTTTCATATTGATTGACATTGTTATGGCCTCTGTTCTAAAATTTTGTAGACCAGTCTCAGCATCCAAAATATGCTGTGATGAATTAAGATTACTAATGCTCTGTTCCTTTCTCTTATCATTAAACTGTTTGGGCACGTGCAAAATTCAGCACCAAGGTTTCTTGCATAATTGGCATCTGTCTTACTCACTATTGCTAATATCTTAATGAAACAGTAGACTTCCATGAACTCTTTCGCCTTCATTCAGATAGATTTTATTTCTGCATGAAACAGTAGATCCTCTATTCTCGTTATTTCCTTGTTTGGCTTTCCTTATTATTGCACCCTGCAAAAAACAGAAACCATCTTCCATGCACCAGGGCACTATTATCTAAAACTGAATGCGCATACTTTTTTCATGCCAAGCATAGATGATATTTCATGTTTATACTTTCTAGTATCAAAGTTCGTACACAATTAAAAACCCTAAAAATCGACCTTCTAACATCATACAGCATGTAGCCTTAGACCACTTACGTTAATTCCTTCCCGCCTTCTCTTTCTAACTTCTCCTAAACATATTTTTGCATCATAGTCCATAGTTTGTAAGCATGTGATCAGAGTCAATCACCAATCAGAATATCAGAAAGTTAATTTAGGATACTTATTTGTGATCTAGGCCTTATAAACCTTGATTTATGCTAGAGTGAACATTTCTTTTAACATTATAAGAAAACTTTCAAAACCTTCTTCCATAATTACAAAATATTTTATATTATTGTTAAAATAATTTATAAATTAGTATATTAATTCATTACTTGATAATTAAAAATATAATTACTATTTTTATGTAGATGTCATATATTTGAATGGATTAGATAGGTTTTGTAAAGATTGATGGAAGTATAAGCATGCATATCCAAACCAAAATAGAAGTTGCATGTCATCCATTTGGGGTCCATACTGCCCTTCTTTTCTAAATGACTAGCCGAATGGCAGCAACACTCTCTGCCGGCATTATATTCACTGTAAGGAATAACCACTCTACACAGTCCACATGCCACCTTGAGCAAAACCCCTTATCACTTACTCTTACCACTTCAAAGATGATTTATTCTCTTCTTATAATTAGGGCGGCATGGCTCGCATCTTCTCTTGTACAATATTGGTTTATAAATAGACCTTAACCAAATGCAATATTCATTCATCAATAATCAATTAATACCAACACGCGATACTTTTCTTGTCACTACAAAATCCACTATACTGCTTATTGAGTTCTTATCAAATGGCTAATCTCTCATTGTTGATGCTAGTTCTATCTCTTTTACTTTCAGTTGCTTTAGCAGCTGATACTAGTGCTCTCCAAGATTTCTGTGTGGCAGACCCAACAGGACAAGGTTAGCAAATACATGCACTTACTAGTTTTTTCTTTTCCTACTGACATCTAATGCATTATTATGGATTATTATGGAACTTGATAATATCAACTAAGTTGTCATGTCCATCAATTATCTGTATCATGTGCAAAACATATTAAAATAACTAAAAGAAGAACATAACATGGGGAGATCAATCAAAAATCCTGTAAAAAAAATTAAGTTGATACTATCAGACAACCTGACAAAACGTAAAACCACAAAAAAATATACCCTATTACTAAAACCCCAGTAACCTATTTATTATCCTCCCTATAGATATAGATATAACTAGCAAAAAAAAAAAAAAAATATGGAAGAACTAAAATGAAGATGCCTTAACCACCTACTAGTTACTACTGTCTTCAGTAACAATTATCTGGATATTTTATTTTAAATTCTTAATTTTTATATTCCTGCACCTCATATTTATTTTATATTCATATTTACTATTAACAATCCTAGATAGTGCCCTGTTAGAGTCTCTCTACCCTTACGATTAAGGAAACGAAACTTCAGGGTAAATCCATTCATCTCATTCCAATGATTGGAATCCAAATAAATACAGACCAAGGATATGATCCAGATTGTATGAGAAGTGCACTAGTGTCACGATCGATCTCATTATTTAAGGAGTGAAACTATCTCTAAGATGATTTTAAGTGCAGTTTATCACCCTTTAGTACGGTTCCTTGGTTCTTAGTTCGTTTTGAGCCTGTGTTCGGGAGTCTCATCAATTGGGCTTAAGGTCTATCAGTGTGTGTGTGAATCTAACACCTGTAACTGTCTCTTGATCTATTATGGCAGTGTTTTTGAACGGTTTGGCATGCAAAGATCCAACAGTTGTTGAGGCAAATGACTTCCTCTTCAGTGGTCTTCACATAGCAGGAAACACCACAAACCCTGCTGGGTCTAAAGTGACACCAGTTTTTGCGACTCAACTTCCAGGATTGAACACTCTTGGCATCTCAATGGCTCGTATTGACTATGCCCCGTGGGGCATTAACCCTCCTCACACGCACCCTCGCGCCACTGAAGTCTTGACTGTTCTCGAAGGCTCCTTAGAAGTTGGATTCGTCACTTCCAACCCTGAAAACCGTCACCTGAGGAAGGTTCTAGAAAAGGGTGATGTATTTGTGTTCCCCACCGGACTCATTCATTACCAGAGAAACGTTGGGTATGTCAATGCTGTGGCCATTGCAGCACTTAGCAGCCAGAATCCAGGAGTCATCACCATTGGTAATGCAGTGTTTGGGTCTACACCTGACATAGATATCGACGTTCTTGTTAAGGCTTTCCATTTGGACAAGACTACCATCAGTTATCTACATTCGAAGTTCTAGAGAAGAACATCTGAAAGATTAGATTTGATTAATTGCTTCCTCTGCATGTTGAATTGTATCCATGTGTGTAGTTTTTATACATTTTTCATGTGTTCTGTTATTTGTGAACCTCTGGTATTAAGTTGTATGACTTGATTAATTTATTAAATTTGGTGTTAAGAGGTTTGAATTGTTAGTGAGAATTAACTATCTGGTCAATAGGAGGGAGAGAAAAGTTTGATATACAAACTGCTAAATGATTACTTTATTTTCTAATTAAATTGTTTATCACATTACGAAACTTGTTTTGATTTGTTAACTTCTCTCAAATTAACTATGATTCAGATTAAGGAGATCTTCAGTGCATATATATATATATATATAAAATATATGTTGGGTAATTTAATGGTGAATACATCATTAGAGACAGTTACACCATCATCGAAGTTATTTTATGATTTGGTAATTTACTATATAAAGGAAACCAAAAACTCTGATTAAAGTTATCCCGTGATGTACTTGTCCCTCTTTAAATAACGAACCTATCTCCTTCAGTCAATTCATTTTTACCAATGAATCGAGTCACTGAACAATCTGGGGAGAACAAGCTGGTGGTTTCAAACTCTTTTCCACCTCCCATGACAGGCATGTTGGCCCCAACATCCATGCGGCTCACATAGTTAGCTTTGTATGTTTGCCCCAACACGCCACTCACTTCATTGCTTAGAGTGAAGAACTTAAACCCTAGATCAAGGTGGGCAAAACAGTCCTCTTTGGTAATTCCGTAGTTGTGAATTCTAGAGTCTTCTTCCGTTATAGGAACAACCTTGGCTGTGACCCTTAATCTCCCTTCAACTTCCACAAGGACACTGTTTATAGAAGTGGTCCTAACAATGGAGACATTAGGAGCAGTGGAGGATATCCACGTCGCCCCTTCCGATTCGTAGAGGGTTATAGGTTGACCATCGAATGTTAGGGCAAGTCGGTCTATGTGGTCTTCCCACGTGGCTGTTTTGAGGGCCCCAACAGAGAGTTGGTGATTGTCAAAGAGAATAGCTATGGATTGGACCCACGTGAAATCTCTCTTCATGTTGTTGTTTCTTCTGCCTATGAAGTGGGCGTTTATGTGGAGGTTGGGATCGGATACGAGGCAGAAGTTTCTCTCTTTCTTTCCATGGAAGTAGAACGTGATTCCATCGCCACCAATGAATCGAGGATCTTGGCAAACAGCTCCTGGTCTGTCACACTCTGCCAGCCATTCAACACAAAATTAGTAAAAAACGTTTATTTTCTCAGCCCTTAGACATGCATGGATTCAGTGAAGAAAGTACTAAATATGAGCACAATAATAACTTTTTAATAACTCAAATTTGCATCACATTATATCACTGTATTACCTCTCTTAATATGAAAGATACAAATATAAAGTGATGTATGAAGTGAGTGTAAAGATTGTATAAAAAAATTAAATTGGAATTGACTTAGTTAACTCTTGAATATGTTATATGTCGATGATTATTTTGTCTTAAATTTGTTTCTTCACAATATCACTTTTCTCTAAGGTTTAAATGGTGTCAGCCAAACACTAATATAAAAATTTTGGTTATTTTGTATGTAGTCTTCTTTTCCCTCTTCCCACTTTTCTTTTAACCTAAGGGGAACAAATCACTCCTAAGAGGTGTATACTTATCATGTTTACTTTAGAATAGAGAATTATGTTTTACTGAAAGACTTACTGCAGACTGGTTTGCAAGTGACGCAATCAACCTCACATCCACGAGGGCAGGCGTTGGGACAAACATGTTCCATGTTGTAACAATTAGAGTAGTTCTTGTTCCTGCATCTGGCTGTTCTTGGTGACGAAGATTCGCCGGATCCAGGATGACTTGGAGAAGGTGTTGATGGTGACGGAGTTGTTGGAGAAGGCGTTGATGATGATGGTGGCGGATTATCAGGTGTAGGTGTAGGTGTAGGTGATGAAGGGGTAGAAGCTGTTGGTGGTTGATTCCCAGGAGTAGGAGAAGTAGGGGATGATGAAGGAGTTGAAGATGAAGGTGGTGAATTCTCAGGTGTAGAAGGGGTAGTTGGAGATGAGGGTGGTGGATTCTCTGGTGTAGAAGGAGTTTTTGGAGGTGGATTCTCTGGTGTAGAAGGAGTTTTTGGAGGTGGATTCTCTGGTGAAGAAGGAGTTGTTGGAGGTGGATTCTTTGGTGTAGAAGGAGTTTTTGGAGGTGGATTCTCTGGTGTAGAAGGAGTTGTTGGAGGTGGATTCTCTGGTGTAGAAGGAGTTTTTGGAGGTGGATTCTCTGGTGTAGAAGGAGTTTTTGGAGGTGGATTCTCTGGTGTAGAAGGAGTTGTTGGAGGTGGATTCTCAGGTGTAGAAGGTGTTGTTGGAGATGAGGGTGGTGGATTCTTTGGTGTAGAGGGAGTTGCTGGTGGTGGATTCTCTGGTGTAGAAGGAATTGTTGGAGTTGGAGATGAGTGTGGTGGATATTCTGGTGTAGAAGGAGATGCTGGAGATGAGTGTGGTGGATTTTCTGGTGTAGAAGGAAGTGTTGGAGATGAGTGTGGTGGATTTTCAGGTGTAGAAGGATATGTTGGAGATGAGGGTGGAGGGTTTGCACTCCCAACACAGATAGGTTTACAAGAAGCACACTCTACTGTGCACTCATCAGGGCAAAACTTAGGGCAAACATGCACTAAATTATAGCAATGCTTGTATTTCTTTATGTTGCAGCTTGCATGGCTAGGATTTTTGGCAATTCCAGGGGGAGTAGCATCTGCACCTGCCACAAGCACCACTAGGATTGCTACCAAAACTTTAAAAATTATTTGAGCCATATATAAACTGAACGTATTTGTTCTAGTTCTTGTTCTTAGATCAAATATATATATAGCTGTCAGCTCTTCCATTTGAGTGTGAGAATGTCATATTATGAGCATTGCCTTTTATAGGCACAAAGAATCTATAAATTAATGAGTTGAAGAGCTGTACACATGGCTAGAAAAATCCACGAGTTTCGGAATGTGTTTACAAAATTTTCTTATCAGAAACAAAGTATACTGTCACATGGTTCCTTAAGAAAAGTTGAAGTTTATTGTTCTGTATGATGATACATACCTTTATTGGAAGCTTTAAATGTGAACATGGCATCTCTTTAACATGACGTAAAGGAATCAGTTAATGTTGCAACCAAAAATAGGTTATGCTTTGTTTTGTTTGGTTTTTTTTGTTTGAACTTTCCTTAACTTGTTTTTGGTGACCACTTTGAATACTGTATGAAATCATAAGTTCTAATATCAATGTGATTTTTAAAAATGTGTTTGTTTTATTGTATATATTTTCATTTTGAGAATTATATTTTTACGAATATTATATCTTAAAATACTATTATTATACACATATTTAGTTGATAGTCAGTGCTTTAGAAAACGAATTATTTAATTAAAATTTTAAAGTAAAAATGAAAAAAAATATGTAAAAGCATGTAGTAGGAAGAAATGGTTATTGAACTTCCATTCCCTTAATAGTCTGAAATTTCCAAACAAAACATATATAATAAAAATGTATTTATATAATCTTCTAATAAATATTTTAACTCTTACCCTCATATTCGTTTTAAGCATTAGTCTTCCAACAGACCACGACTTTTTGTAATCTTATTCCAAAAGAAAAATTATGACGAAATTTGGTTATTGATACAACTTATAAGTTATAACCTTAAAATTAAAAATGTTATTCTGTTAATTATAAAAACATTCAAATGATTTTGCATTATATACACAATTTCATTTTCTAATGTATCAACCTTTTTTTTCATGGACCAGAAATTAATTAATTAATTAATTAATGAGTATATAAAACACATATATAACCTATAACATTTGCACTAAAATTATGTAACTCGAAATTCAGTTTACCTGAGTTAATAAGTTATACAATAAAAAATTTGTCTGCTTCGTAATGATAAATACCTTTTAGTCTTTTAACAAACGTTATACTAGTTCTAGTATATCATTATCAATGCTTTACAACAACTCTAAAAAAATTATTAAATAAACTAATAAAATGTTCAATTTAATATGATAATTAAATAGAAATAATACAAAATATATCCCACAAAAAAAATAAATTAGACCTTTTATTGCGAGTGCATTAAGTTAGAAGTTAGACTAATCTTTACTTAAAATTTAAAATAATAACTAAATTATTTGGTGAATCCTTGAGTTATTTGTGAATTTTAAAATAGATCTTCAATTTTTTTTTAATTGAGTTGCTAAACTAGAAAAGTAGGTCTTTTGGTTATTTTTTAAGACAAATGACACTTTGACGGTTGTAGAAATTCTAGGCACTTAACTTTCTTTTACAAAAGATAACTAATTAAACCTAAGTTTTATGTAATAATAAAATGCTAACCGTCACCAGATATCACTAATATTTTTGGAGATGTTTTAAGACGTTATTGTTGCACATCTCGAGAAAATAGATTAGTCAAACGCCCAAATATTAGAGAGTTGAACAACATTGGCTTAAATTTTATTTAGAAACATTTAGGAAATTTTTTAAAAATGTTATTAATATATTATTAATTGTTAACAAAGTTATCAAATTCAACCTTTACAGGCATGCATTATATTATTAAAAGAAATCTCTCTTTTATTATTGAATTAGAGGAAATATAGATTGATTAATTATTGGAATGAAAAACAATTACATTATTTTGGGTAGCCACAAACTAATAATTCCGGTGCTTTGAGTACATGACTAGGTTCAACTTCTGCTTTCATTTTAAGTAATTTCTCATTCAGTTTGCCTATATCATAAGTCAAAACATTTTTTTTGTGTGTGGAGAAAAACAAATGCTTGTTAGGATTGAACATATTCTTTCCTGTAATTATGCTTATGAAAAATAAAAAATAAAAAAATGCCATAAATAAGTTTATTATATATTATTTTTTATTTTATATAAACTTTATCTTTCTATAAATATAATTCTTTTTATATCTTTTTTAATTTTTGGCAGACGTGCCATTTTTTTAATAGATTATACCATTTATAAGAAAATAGCAAGTAGATCAAATATATATTTTTAACAGCCAAATATTAAAATAATGAATTCGTAGATTTTATTTATTTATTTATTGTTTTTTCTATCTACTTTTATTAATTTAATACTCTAACTTTTACGCGTAAGAATAGGCAATTTAATATATAAAGTCTATATATTAGATGGATATTTGCTCAACTATTATAGATTTTTTTTTTCTTTTTTTTGTGTGTTACACAGTCGTTAAAAACTGCGTCTATAAATTTCTTAGTCTCTGATCAGAATATAACTTTCTAGGGTGTATTTCTACTGCAGGTTTGATTATTATCATTTTTCTCATAAAAGTGCTGTTTATTTTATAAAGAAACATTCTATGTTATAAATCAACATTCACAAATTAAAACACTGATTATCCAGTAAAAATAAATAAATTGATCATTACTTTATGTTAGAAAGTCAACATGGCCAACTTCAGAATAGAATATTATTCTTACTTAATTAAAATAAATTATATTATTTGAACTTTCGAGGAAGAGGAGATTTTATTTTATATTACCCATCCGTGGTTCAAATCGAACGTGGTTCACTACGAACCTTACCCATCCGGATTGAATTTGGACATTTAGTTTTCCACCCTTATATATGGTTTCTTCTTGCACCTCCATTTGGAATGTCTAAAATGCCCATGTTCACTTAATCAATCATGTTATAACTTATAATGAGTCAAATTAGATTGTTTTAAGCTCCTAAAGAACTGAGTTGGATTAAATTGATCATCCAATTACCATTATGATGAATATGAGTGAACCAGACAAATGGTGAGGATGTTTCCTTCCGTTACTAATGATATATTTCTGATAAATCTTTACATATAACTAAAAATTGTATTTATCATTACTTTCAAATTCCAATTACTTTTTATAATTTTTTGTAAAACGGTTAAGAAGTGTACCTGTCGGCTTTAGATATATTTATTACTTAACTTTTATTTTTTAGGGGTAATAAATTAATATTTCTAATTGAATTATTATTATTTATTTGTGAATAGTTCATTTAAAATCATAAAAGCATTAATTAATATAAATTTTCTGTTACAAAATTAATCCACAAATTGCTGTTTTTTTTTTTTTTTTAATTTTCTATAAGAAAATATATAAGTTATTGTATCAATTTAAACGTAATCTCTAGTTTCCATGTAACTCTCAGGGGTTACCAAGGAAGCTCTCTCTGTTGTAAACAAAAAAAAAAGTCACGCATATTAATTATTTAATTCATACGTATAATTAGGAAAATAAAGTTCCGACAATTCTATCAATTATTTACAACCTATTTCTAGAAGTAATATAATTATTATAAAAATAAACTTTTATATTTGTAAGAAAGAAGAAAAGATAAAGAATAAAATAATAATTGTGAGGTGAATATAAAAATTTGTTATTGTAAAAATATGATGGTACAAATAAATATTTTATTAAACACCAACTCATAGAAAAATAAAACGTCCTTTCGTTTGAAAAACTATTATGTCATTATATCATCGTCATCTTTTTCCTTTCCAACGTTCCCTTTCACCTTCCTTCTTGCGACCTTTCTGAGTTCATCACAAATGGTCCAACGGCAAATCGGTATACACGTTCACAGTTTTTTTAGTAAAATGAACGAATATTGTGCTTTGACTTTTTCTTTTGAAGCTATAACGTTGAAAAACATAAAAATAAAGTAAAAGATAAAGAAAATCGAAAAAAAAAAAACATTACACAAAAGAAAGACTATGGTATCAAAAGATTATTATTATTATTGTAAAAGAAATGCTAAGTAAAAATCAAACCCATTAAAGACCATTTTTTGTTTCCAAAAGGATAAAACAACCTATGAAGTTTGGTCTATCAGACTATAAATATGAGAAGAAAAGAAATCCATGTCTGTGAACTTGATTAAGGACTAATATTGCTCAATCCTCAAATTCATGATGGTTCTACTTTGCAGTAGGGTTGCAGTATCCTTTGCGCTTTCTTTCAATACCTTTTTTGCTTTTTGGAGGACAATGATAAATAAGTTACCAACAAGAATAAATTTAACTAAAAGGAAAGTCATTATTTAAGATAATTTTTACCATTTTGTTTAAAGTCGGAAGAAACAATCCAACATCTTTTTGTAACTTGGGAAATAGCATAAAAGGTGCGAGATATTTGGTTAGGAGTGTCCTCTGTTAGACATAATGATGTTATACATCATTTTAAGAATTTTTATATGATAGGGTTAGGAAAGAAATGTAATCTGATGTGAAAAGGTATGTAGGCAACAATTGTTTATAAAATTTGAAAATATAGAAACAGAATTGTGTTCAAGAATGGTAGAATGTATATGCAAAATTTTTTTACCTTAATACAATTTAATGCTCGGACCTGGGATGTGTTTAAGTGGCATGTGATAGACAAATCTTATTCTGACTGTCATTTCTGCCCAACAGTATGCTTGACAGATTCAAGTTAAGGGTATTTAGCTAAGTTAGAAACCTTGGTAAGGAGAGTTAGTAAGCTATTAAGATAATCCCAAAACAAGACCAAGCAACGAGAAATGGTACTATGTGTGGAGGATTATTAATCTCGGAAAGGAAGAGATGCAAGGTATTTTATTCTTTTGAAATAGGAATGTTTAAATTGTTGTTAGGTCTATTATAAACTTGACTTTCACTTGTCTAAATTGTCTATTTCTTTTGTTTTATAATAGAATTAGAACACTCCTTAAGTGTTTTCATTAATTCAATTCTTCACAGTTAAAGAAAAAATAATAAGCTTCTCTCGAAAGAAAATCAGAATTATCACACACATAAATAGAAAAATGGAATAAAGCATCATATAGTTTAACTTAAAATATCCAGCAAAGTACAAACAAATTGATAACGTCAACCACAAGGTGAAAATGTCAAGCAATCTAACAAACAAAGTGAAAATGTCAAGCAATGTAACAAAGTGAAAATGTCAAGCAAACTGGTTCGTCATGAAACGCAAAGGAAACAAGGCAATGTTTTGTCCTTGAGAAATGTATAAGAACACTCCACAACCAAAAGATCACTCCATGTTGTTGGTATTCAGATTCAGAGCATCCTTGATTCTCATAATAGTTGAGGTTAAAAGGGAGTTCACAGCTGCCCCAGCTTTCCTGTTTGGCATATTGCGTCCATCAGCACTAGCTAGTATTTGAAATGCCACAGTCAGCAATGAGCTTCCCAATCTTTCACTATCTGAACCATCAAAGCCTCCCATAGAAGCATTTGGGTCACCATCTGGAGAGAGGACAAACCCTGATGGAAGAACTGGTAACAGTGAAGAGTCTTCTCCCGTTATGGCCGCAGTCATAGTTGCTACATCAGTTGGAGCATATATAATATACGATCCCATGGGGCTTGTGTAACTCTCTTGAAGAATCAGTGCATTGTTTTCGGTAGGGATGAATGGCTACACATGAAAAATTGAAGTGAAAATAACAAAAGTACTTGAAGAATCAGTAATCAAGTTAGGGTTGTGTCTGTTAAAACCTAATTCAAAGTTGTCTGTTACGTTAACCCTATAATTTGACAAAGGATGCCTTATGACAGTGTTTGTTTGATATAATTTTACTAAAAATTAAACTAAAAAAAGTTGAAACATGAAACAAAAAGAAAGATTCGAATTACCCGAATAACCGATACACAGTTCCCAGGGTGAATTCCATTTGAGATGTTGGCAACCTTGTGTGCCTGGTTTCCACATGTAAGAACATCCCACTGTGTATGTAAGAAAGGAACACGTGAATATTAATCATTCTGCAAAGAAAGGTTAATTGAAATCTAACTAACAAATAAAAGTAATTCTTGTATATAATAAAAGATTAGTTAGGTAGATTATTGTGAACCTGAGCACGGTTCTTATCATCCATGAAGAACTCAAAAAGTTTCATATAATGGAGAGGAAGCCAAATGGTGGTAGCAGCTGCAACAATCATGCCATTTGGTTGTCCAATGATTTTGCTTTCGCGAATAGAGACCCTCACCCCACTATTATTCGCCAGGTCACAAAGAGGAAAGTCCAAGCCATCTGCCATGGTTATACTTTCACAGAAGATTTTCAGCATACGATGAGAAAAATTCATTATACTTCGCCTTCCTTCAAGAGAATTGATCACTGAACAATGGATTAAGGTAAAATATTTGAGTTAACTATAACCACATAATCATCTATCATAAAGCATATATATATATATATATATGTATATATGCGCGTAAGGGTTTTGAGTGGAATATGACAAAGTGTAACCTCCTGCAGCGTCATGATCAGGTATCTTTTCAACAAAAAAGGCAGCAAATCTCTCGCACATTCTTTGGAGTTCCATAATCCACCTTTCAGCTCCGTAAGCAACGCCCTTAGCAATAATCTCTTTGTACAGTGGATGTGTTTGGATTTTATCATCCACTTCCACGTGCTCAACCCAAGTAACCTAACATAAAACGTAACATATTTTTGATTAATCTGTCGGATAAAAAAAGATATGATATTTGAACACTCCACTAAAATAACTGGATTTAGTCTTACTATTTAAAATAAAACTAAATTTAATCGCAGGATGTAATTCAATACTATTGAAATTATATGATTTTGTGAAATAGTGAATCCCAAAACAATGATACACAATTTCTAAATCTGGATAAGCAAAAAGTTTTCAATAATTTTAGCATCAATTTAATTCTAATTCATTCGTATAATAGCTAACGACAATTTTTTTTTAACATGAATTATATAAATAAGAGTATTTTAAAGATACTCTAACCCTACTATAAAAAAATATAAAACATACACAAATTCACAAAATAATACATAAAAAAAATTAAAAGATCCTACCCCTCATCACACCATACCATTAAGTGCTCAAGAACATTACTTAGATAGCAAAAACCCTTACAATGAACTCAAACCCACCTAAAATAAATATACGTTTGCCATAAGACTAAAAAACAGTTGACAACAAACTTGAAAGTAGAAAAAACAAAGAAATTACGACAAACTTTAACCAACAAAAGTTATTTCCTTAAATCTGTTCTTTAGTTTCTGAATTATGTCCCAATACTTCATTTCAGTTACCTTCAAACATATATAAATTCTTTTAAAAGAAATTAAACTAAAAACTAAAAAAAATTCCTTTCATATTTAATTGTTGAGTAAATGCTCAGACATTATTGGCCTAGCAAGTGGTACAAGCAATGTGTAAACCATTACATTTTAGGCCTTCGTTTTAACAAGGTACCAATCCATTCCAGAATGAATTTACTTTTATATAAAACGTCTTTCTCAATAACATGTAGAGTATTTCAATCTTATAATGTATAGTAGAAGATCTACTAAAGTACTTCACCAATATGTAAATTACTAACCATGCAGCACCCATTAGGCAGTTCCTGGATCAAGCATCCAGAGGGATATTTCCAAGAGTGAAAAATGGAGGATTTTTGCTGAAAGGAATCAAATGACACATCTGCTATCACCAGCCCTTCTTCAATTTGTTGACAGTAACGAAGGAATTGATATTCACGAGGTGGCACAAAGGGTGAAAGAACATGCATTTGCTGGAACATCTGTCATAATAAAAGTATTGCCAACAGATTAAAAACTTATATTAAAGAGCTTAACTAAAAAAAAATTACAAAAAAAAAGTTTTCATGAAAATATATATATACCAACTGCAAGGCTCCACTTCGGCTTCCTGGGAAACCTCTTTCAAGTACTTTCGTTGTTTCTGCTTTTGAGACAATTGTTGGGAACAGATTGACCCATTTGTCCTGAAAAAATGAATTCATCACCATGCTCTTACGAGTAAATACTTTTTTATGTCGATAGTCAATATTGCAATATTAATTAAAAACTAAGAGAAAAATAGTCAACAGCAAGGGTTATGATATGCTTACCGGATCTAGAAACATGTCAACAAGCTGAATGCCATTAATGTTCACTATTCCTGATTCTTTGGTTGCTTCAATACGCACGTTTGGCCCTTTGAAATGTTTGGTCTTTGGGAACATTTTTTGATAGTTTTCAAGCAGAAGATAGAGCTTCCCATCTTGATTTGAAGACTTAATCCAAAAGGGCTCATTAATCCGAAGAAGCCTAACTAACTCATCTATTGCGGTAGCAGCAACCTTAACCATAAGGTTTTTTTCTATGCTTTCACTTGCATATAAGTTATGGCCACCATCCATCATTTGCAAAGCAAGACTTGGATCATGACTTGAACTTCCACCCATCACTTGGTTCAGTGGATTTCCCAGTGCTGCATTTGAACTTTGTCCTATCATGGGAAAAAAACCCTGTTGGAACTGCTCAGGTGATACCATCTGGCTCTCCAAGTACCTCGAAAGAAGACGAGACACCTTCTCATGCTGAAAACCAATTCATAAATATATATATATATATAATTAGAATATAAAACCAATCAACCTACTACAGTTCTTCTGTTTAAAACTGTAGCAAGCAAATACTGTATGTATTCACATGAAATATAAAAAGAATCAGTGAACGAGTTCACTAACCTCTTCCTTTAGGTGAAGATTTTCAAGTTTCATATTATGGATAGCATGTTCACGATCTCCTTCAAGACACGGTGGTCCCCCACAAGATGGGCAAAGCATACTCTTCAAAGCCTCTTGCATTGTAACATTCTCTGTGTGTATCCTATCATTCTCAACTCGAAGAGCAGTGTTATCTGCTCGCTCGTGTTGATTCTTTAGGTCACATACACATAAAAAATGGTGAGTTATATATTAAACACAATATTTCTCACTCTTTTCTTAAGCATCTTTAGAAACTGTTTTGTACAATCTCACTGTAGAAAACACTTCCTCTAAAATGACTAACACTAAGTATGAATACATTCTAAATGAAAAGTATAAGACTAAAATGAATACCTTGATTTGGGTCCTCTTATTCTGAAACCAGAACTTGATTTGCCTTGGCTCAAGTCCAATCTCAGCAGCCAACTGACGTCGTTGGGCCTCATCAGGGTGTGGGCAATCCTTGATGAATCTTTTATATGAAAAAAATAAACACCACTAGTTAGTTCTTTCTTTAGCAACCTATGAAAAAAAAGTACATTATATAAGAAATATCCAACTATTCCTGGTTAACAAATGATTTCAGCTCAAAAAAGTTTTGATACACATCATGTAACTTTAACAGGAGTATACTTCCCTCTTGCAGGGATAATATTTTTTCCTTTTCAAGTTTCATAAAAAGTAAAAGAAGTTAGAAGAAAAAAAGGGTTCATATGTGAGGGTAACCTATATGGGTGATCATGTTGTATTTTACAAAGGTAATTTTAGTAACTCCATGTAAATCTAGAATAGGTTCCATGAATAAACAATCTCTCTCTTTATATATATATATATATATATATATATATATATAAAA
>Ga0209700_105813_pt1:5000-20129 | contig 20129 bp, 8 predicted proteins | sample SiratroredBW_FD_187528 | JGI IMG/M metagenome (GOLD analysis project Ga0209700, IMG submission 187528) | Root nodule microbial communities of legume samples collected from California, USA - Siratro red BW (SPAdes) (version 2) | ecosystem: Host-associated > Plants > Roots > Nodule...
AAGGAGATTTCGTGTAAGAGTGGTTGTGGTAGCGAGTGATGGTGGGAGACCATCGACGGTGACGAGAGACGGTGATGAGAGAATCGACGGGTGACGAGCAACGGTGGTCGAGGATTGACGGCGGCGATAGCAGCTTTGGTGATAGCAATTGATACGACTGCAGCGGCGACGACAGTAGTGGCGAGATTCAAGATATCTGAGATTCAAATTCACTATTTCTCAACCCTTGATGGAAAGCATTTTAGATAAAATTTCAAATATGTAAACTCTAAAAATGACTCTTAGTGTCATGCTAGAATATTTTTTACACATTATTTATCTTGGTCAGGGAAGGTTGTAAAGTAGGTATATGAAACATGTGGTTTCAAAGTATAACTATTGAAATCAATAATATCAAATACGGTTTTTAACTGCAAAATGTATTCCACCGACATTTTTAGATATATTTATAACACAAGAAGATTGCAATTTTTATTTTCTTACATATCTAAACAAGAAATAAACTTCTAGGTACCCTAAAAATTAAAGGACCCGTCTTAAGTGTAAGTGATGATGCATACTATAACAAGTTAGTCCCACTCTTTGTCTCTTTAGCATTTATAGAAAATTTGACTTGACCATAACCCATTTGAAAATTCAAAGTTTGGTTAGCATGGAAGTAAGGGAGCTCTTGTTTTCTATAAAAAGCAAGCACCAAACTCTATCCTTGTGCAGTGATCAGCCATAAACTCTTTCACCAAGGCTCAAAACGAAGCAAACATGATCAAACACGCTCTTTGTTTTATAGTATTCCTGCATGCCCTTCATCATCAAGCACATGCAGTTGAGTACACTGTCACTAACAATGCGCTCACAACTTCTGGTGGTGCAGCTTTCCGTGACAAAATAGGAGCAGACTACGCCAAGCGAACACTTGACTCCGCCACCCAATTCATATGGAGGGTCCTTCAGCTGAACAGCCCCGCTGACAGAAAAAACGTGCAGAAGGTAAGTTTGTTCGTGGATGACATGGATGGAGTGGCATATACCAGTAGAGATCAGATCCATTTGAGTGCAAGATATGTTGGAAGCTATAATGGGGATGTGAAGAGAGAGGTTTCAGGGGTGCTGTATCATGAAATGGTCCACGTTTGGCAGTGGAATGGAAATGGTGGCGCTCCTGGGGGGTTGATTGAAGGCATAGCAGACTACGTGAGGCTGAAGGCAGACTATGCACCTAGCCACTGGGTCAAACCGGGGCAAGGTCAGAAATGGGATCAGGGTTATGATGTTACTGCGCGTTTTTTGGACTATTGTAATGGTCTCAAAAGTGGGTTTGTGGCACAGTTGAACAAGTTGTTGAGGAGTGGCTACAGTGATCAATACTTCGTTCAGTTACTGGGAAAACCAGTGGACCAGCTGTGGCGAGACTATAAGGCCAAGTATGGTAATATTGCCTAAGAGCGCTAGCTAAAAGCTTTTCAGTTTAAAGAATAAATGAGTAATTAATGACTGTGTTTCTCAATAAAATTGTACCAGTTCTAAGATTCTGCTATTGCATGTTAATCTAAGATTCGAGTTAAGATTCTACTAAAGACTTAATCTACCAAAGACAACTAATAGTATTGTCAAATCCAACTATCAATTTATTCATTGCTATTTGCTATCAAATCATTGTTTTGAATTATTCTGATACTTAGAATGATGGTTGTGCTCCTGGAAAGAATAACAATAAGACGATGAAGATGACAACTGTTTAATAAATGGTAATACCTCTGAGTCACTGTGAGGCTTGCAGGGCAAGTTTAAAAAATGTGTGTACTTTTAGATTAAAGATGGAAGAGTTTAAGATATGCTTATTTAATAAATAATATTTTTTAATTTGATGTTTTTGAAATTTATTATTGTTCATTGAAAATTTCAAATAATTAATTGTTATTTGTTCCAGAAAAAAAAAATTCACCTGACTTATGTCAATCCCATTCTTGACTGGCACTGATGAAATGAGAGATGGAAACAACGTCCGCTTCAACTGAGTCTAACTTCAAATAGTCAACTTTAGAATAAAATGGAGTGGAGGTTTCTTATAAGATTTTTTCTATCTTTATTATTTATGGAAACCAATTAGATGAATGTTTTCTGACCACAAGTAGAGCCAAATGGCACACAAAAACGGAACCCCCAAACTCCAAACTACTATATGATTCCAAATGGCATCTAAAATTTTCAAATAACTCGTCTTAATGTTATTACATTTGACCAACATTTATAGAAACCCCAAATCCATAATATCGAGAATTTACATATTAATTTTATTTTTGTAACCTACGGATTAAAATTAAATTATATTATTAGATATTACTTAAAATAATTGTTATATTTTTATGCATGTTTTTACTATATATTATTTTAAACTTTGATATAAGAAATTAAAATTCCCATAAAAATAAAAAATGTAATCATTTTATAAACTGAAAAAGAACACAGTTATAATTTCCTGATTATGGATACATTTAAATAAATAACCTTTTTAATTCAACGTAATTCATTTAAACAAAATCACATTTCAATTAAATATATAACTTAATATTTCACTTACATTTATATTTCACATTGATAATCAAATTGAAAACTTTTTGTTTGCTTGAACGAAAATATCTTTTAATTTCTCAATTTAAATTATGGTTACATTGAACTTGTTTTACAATTTTTATTGTATATAATTTTTACACAGTGTCATGTAATAAACATTTGTTACTTCAATCTGTGATGTTACATCTTTCTTAATTTGAACTATATAAAAAATAAAAAAAATAAGACAATAAACACTAAAAATAGTACATTACGTAGTTGTTTTCATAAAATTGAAATGGATAATATCAGTAAAAAATTAAGAATAATAAAAAATATTATAAAAAATAACTTACTAGCTACAAGCTCGATAGAGTAATTTATAACTTATAAACTAAAAATTTCTAGAATAATTTACTTTGAAATTGTTACCAAACACAAAACGTGTCGGTGAAACTAGTTGATAAAACTTATAAGCTTTTAACTAGTCTATTGATCTTGTCAGACTCAGTCTAAGTTTAGAGTTGAATAATAGCGGGTTTTGTTGACACTTCACAGGATATTGAGGCTTTGTTTGACTATAAAGTTGACAGAAAATTAAGTTTGAAAAAAATAATAATAGAGAAGAAAACATAAAATAAAATGTTAAGATTTTTTATTTATTTAAATTAAAAATTGAAATTAAGTTTGAAAAAGAAAATAGAAAATAAAAAGTAAGAAGTGTATTTGATTGTTTTTATTTTTTACTTTTTAAATTATTTTGTAAACAGATTTTAAATACTGAACGAGAAGTATTAATCATAAATAGACTTCAGACAACATTCCTTTTAAATGATTTATTATGTTTTCTCTTTATTAAAAAAAAATAACGCTCAATAGGGAAACAAACAAAGCATAAATTTTCTTTTTATTTTATAACGCATTTCTTTTATAAGGTATACCTTTTCTCTTTTACTCATGTTTAGATAAAAATAAATAAAACATAACAAACTGGTCATCACTACTAATATCACAAATCTTGCAACTTATGGCGATAATTTTTTTTATAACATATAAATTATAGAAAACAAAACAGTATAATATTTTTATATTTAAACATAAACAAAAAAATAATAATTTTGTTTTCTGAGCAAACATACCCTTGATTTTTGTAAGATTTAACTAATCATTTAATTTTTTATACTTGCTATATATATATATATATATATATATATATATATATATATATATATATATATATATATATATTACATTTTAGTTTTTATATTTCAGTCTTCTATATTCTGATAGTTTGAGGTACAACGATTAAAAAATAAAGAGTCGACTAAAGCATAAAAAAAATGATTAATCAGATATGTATCTTATTTATTTTTATTCAAAATTAGAAATCCATTAGTGCAGAGGAAACTTCCTCCTCGTACATTTATTGTTGAAAGACAATTTACATCGCAAAAAAAGAAAGTAGGGTATAGATTATGTCGCCTCTTCCTTGGAACATTCAAAATGCTATCACTGAAACAAACAAGCACTAAAAACAACGTCAATGGCGTGGAACGACCACTTTTCCCTAAGCTTTTTATTATATAAATGATCCAACACAATGATTTTGCAATAACCAACCCACACAAAAGTCTCTCCAAAAGCAACCGTGACGATGATGCATGTCCTTTGCTTCGTATTGTTCCTAGCTGCAATGCAAGGAACACAAGCACAAGCAGTGGAATACACTGTCACCAACAACGCCCTCTCAACCCCCGGCGGCGTGCGTTTCCGTGACGCAATAGGAGAAGAATACGCGAAGCAAACACTGGACTCAGCCACCCAATTCATATGGGGGATCTTCCAGCAAAACGCTCCTGCTGATAGAAAGAACGTGCAGAAGGTGAGCTTATTCGTGGATGACATCGACGGGGCTGCGTATACCAGCAACGATGAGATTCATTTGAGTGCAAGATACGTTAATAGCTATAGTGGGGATGTGAAAACGGAGATCACAGGGGTGCTGTACCATGAAACGGTTCATGTGTGGCAGTGGAATGGGAATGGCCAGGCTCCTAGTGGAGTAATTGAGGGAATTGCAGACTATGTAAGGTTGAAGGCAAACTATGCACCTAGCCACTGGAGAAAAGCAGGGGAGGGACAAAAATGGGACCAGGGTTATGATGTTACTGCTCATTTTTTTGACTACTGTGATAGTCTGAAAAGTGGGTTTGTGGCACAACTGAACCAGTTGATGAGAAGTGGTTATAGTGATCAATTCTTTGTTCAGCTGTTGGGGAAGTCAGTGGATGAGGTTTGGCAAGAGTACAAGGCTAAGTATGGGAATCTACCCTAATGGTTAAGAACTTGGTCATTCAAAAATAAGCGAGTATGTCGCAACCTCTTTTGTAGGTTTTGTATTGTATTACTTCTAAATATTCATCAGTTGTAAGTTACGTTGGAATGATGTTGTGACCGATTCTGATTTGTAAGGCGTGTTCGTCAAATGTTTAAAATGATTCTGCAGATCATAGACAAGTTAAAGAGAAGAAGCATTTAGAAGATATAAATAATTATCAGCTATTCTGTATTTTTGTTTTTATTAGCAGGCATGTAGAAAATATATAAGATAATACAAAGCCATCATCAGATTGATTTTCTGATATGGAAAGACATATTGGTTTGCTTCTTTAATTTTATTGTGCTAGGTTTTTTTATTTTGGTTTGAGAATTAAGTAGATAAGATAATTGAAAAGCTAGAGTTTTCAAACTGGAGTGATAATACATGGAAATTCCTTTTAAAGAAAACCACTTTTTCACAACACTCTTTATTAATATATCAATAATTATAAATAAACATAAAAATTTAAAGACTTTATCATTATTATTATATTAATAAAAAGTTGTTAATAAATTGTTTTTTAAAATAAGGGTGTAAAAATATATTTTCCTTTCAAACTTTTTTCTATGAATAATTTGATGGGACTGAATAGTACACTTCTTAATATAGATTGCTCTCAAACTTTCAAGTGTAAGGGCCTAAAATGGAACTTGTTCTACCTCTTCTTTTTCCTCGTTGTATGGATTATGGATTGTGTTATATTTTATCATTGTTTTGATAGTTAAAATAATTTATAAAGAATATACTTTCCACGTAACTAGGGAATAATAACATACATAACTCTCTTTTTTCACATAATTTATTTTTTCAGATTTATATTCCTACATTTTCAACTATTTCTCGTAGATGTTTTCTGTCTTTGATACTTCTCACTAGAGTGTTGTTAGATCATTTGATCACAACTACCTGGAAGATTCAACATGCAGTTAAGGAAACAAACATACATTTAAAAAGAAGTCAATGGCGTGAACGACTATATAAAGCATTAACTCCATACTTTTCAGTCAAACCAACCACCAGCTCTTTAAAAGCAACAATGGCCGTGTATGTCCTTTGCTTCTTAGAACTTATATTCATTGATAAAAAAATGTAAATTCTTAATTAAAATTACAATGTATAATGGAATTCTTTGAGACTTATTTTTAATTAATGACATTTTTAATTTATTCCGTAGTTTATAATTAAATTTTCTTTTAACATATATCTCACCTGTTGAAAACTTTTCCTTTAAAGGATGATACTATTTAGATTTTTTTCAGCAATAATTATAAGTAAATAAAAAAATGAAATAAATTAACTTTTTTATTTATATATAAAGTCCATTTATATATGCCAACTTTTGTTTAGAATGAGAAGTGAAAAGTGAAGAAGAAAAAAATGTTATTTAATATTAAGGATAAAAGAATCACAAGTCAAGATAAATGATAGAAAAGTTTGAGTCATTTGATTAATAGGATTAAACAAATATAAAATAATATATTGGATAATAATTATGCTATACATCGTAGATTGTCAATTTGTAAGAGTAAAGATCTAAAATACATGTGTCAATTTTATTTTATTTTTCATTAAGAGCAGTGAAAAGTACACTCAGGGCTTTTTTTCGTTACAAATCAGTAATAATTAGTGAAAGCAAACACTAAGGATAGTACAGCTTAATGAGAGTAGAGTATACGTGCCTTACCCGCAACAGCAACAAATTTAGCTAGAATTAATCATATAAACAATAGCATAATAAATAATATTTACAGAAAATTATTTACCTTTGAATCATTGATAATTTCTTTATAGTTTTGTTGAATTTTGCAATGCAAATGTTCTGTTTTGCATATTATAATACTACTTTTCAATACTGCCAAGGCCAAGACCAAGACCATTCAGAGCAGATTATCCTGTTCCCAGTCAACACACGTCAACCACGTGTTCACATCTACAAGACCATTCCTATCATTTTGTATTTTTTTTATTTTTATTATTACTATTAATCTAACTCAGTTTTTTTTTTTTTAATGTCCATTTAAAGTCGGTGTTATTTCATCTCTTCTCAAATCAATTTAATATAATTAATATTAAATATAATTTTTATATATAAAAAGTACTTAAGTCAGTTTAGATATATTTATGAGTGATAAATTCTATTGAATGTGTCTGTTATCCCTCTAATGTAAATTTATTTGTAGAGTATAATGAAGTTTGATCTGAATAAGTATAGACAAAATTCCTTAATGTCATATTAACGTGGTTATTTGTAGAGTTACAATGAACCTTGATCTGAATCAGTATGGACATAAAATTTCTAATGCCATATTAACGTGGTCATACGGATGACTTAACATGTTTTATTAAGAGTTAATCTCATATTTAATTATTTGTTGTTTCATATATTCAAGATGTATTTAGCAATGCTTCATTGCTTCAACCTTTTAAGCTTTATGTGTATCGTTTTAATTATGAATTTGAGATTATATAATATAAAAGATAATTATTTAACATCTCTGCATTTTAGCCCATGGTCAACATATTTTATTCTCAAACTAAAATAAAGTTAAAATCTCCATATTTAAAATATTATTCTTAACTATTGATTTTTCATAGCTTAAAATTGGTAAAAAAATACATCATTAATCATGTCACAAATTTATTTATTTTTAACAATGTCAATTTTAAACACCAAAATGAGGACAATATGAGTTAGTTTTTTCTACGTTATTTCTGTTTAAGAGACCATTTGATCGTCTAAAAGAAAATCAAGAGAGAGGGAGGGAGGGAAGGAGAGGGAAAGAGAGAGAAGAGAGAGAGAGAGAGGAGAGAGAGATGTTTGTTGAGATATGATATATAAATAATATAAAATATCTAGGTTATGAAACTACACCCAATTTTTCTTCAAATTGTAATCCAGTATATTTTTTCATTGAAATTTCAATTTGTGAGATTTACAGACTTCTCCATTAAATAATTTTTAAAGCTTTCAGTTTATTTTGAATTTTAATTATTTATTGCGCGATCTTAATTTATTTATTTTAAAAAATAATATAGTTATTTTATTTTATTTTCACTCATGAAATAAAAAAATTTATTGAATTAGTAATTTGAGTTTTATTTTATTTTGAATTTATTATTGTCATAGCTGGAACCTCAGCATTTGCTGGAATTGATGCAAATTCCATCAAATGTGAAGAAACAATGATCCTTCCAATATATTACAATGATTCTTCCTTCCTTTTCGTTCATATCAACACATAGATCCTGGAAAAGGTTAAAATATACTTTCATCAGATAAAGTAAGGTTTATATTTAATTTTAAATATTGTAAAAAATATTTAAACTTATTTACACAACTTTTAATTTCAGTGTCAGTATCATACTGTTATGGTTGAAAATTAAGAGGAAAATGAGAAAAGGATATAAACATCACTTTTTTATTTTATTTAAATCGTGTATCAATTTCAATCTTATAACAATGTACAACTGGAACAAAGTTGAAAATTAAGGGTCTGGACATCTTATTCTTTCCTTTATTTTCTATTTTCAAAAATGATTTTTCTTATAAGAAGTGAAAATAATTCTTTATTATTTTGTTTTAATTTACTGTTTTCTCTTATTCTATATAAATCTGAAATATAAAATAAAACAAATCTCAGACCAAACCTCTCCTAAAATGTATATAATTTTCGTACATATTGTTTTTGGAAAGAAATATATAGTGGTACACAACCAAAAACAATGTTGGAAAACACGATCCATTAGGGAAATATTATTGATCTGGCAGAAGCTGGTGTTGGGTTCAGTACTAGTATTGCCGAATTGCTGAAATAACTTGAGCAATGCCTTCAAATTTTCTTCTTTCTTTGAGAAGCATCTTAGCCAAATCAAGGGCTCGCCGTTCACAAGTTGCCCGTTTAGCAGCATCAGCAATGGATTCCAAATCCTCAACATGCGCCACACCAACAATTCTCCTGTTAATCAAATCAATATGATGCAATGCAATTGTTAGCCATTCCACTGAAATCAGAGTTTTCATGTTCTTTCAAAAATATTATCTGCAATCTCACATTATGTTTTGTGGAAAGAGAAAAAGAATTAGAGGGAAAAAGTCTCACCTTATCATTTTGGCAGCACCAAATCCAAGACTATCGTGAAACAAATCTGTCATGTATTTCTTCTGCACAAGGAGTTGAACCTCAGGATTGTTATAGATTGCTGGAAGATACGCTTCACCAGCACCATTCCTGTGCTCATCCCAAAGTGAAGTGAATTTGTGCTCGAAAAGGTTCCAAGTGTCTTCGATTGTCTTAAGAATCCACTCCTTATAGGCCTGCACAACATAGAATTTTACATAAGGAAATTATTTAGGATTACAATTTAAATGTGAAAGCTCATTATTTCATGTACCCTGCATCATGATGCAGTAACTCGAGTGAATAGATAAGGCCAGCCAAATGAGGTGAAGATACAACAGTTGATAAACAAAACAATGCTACTTCAGCTAACAACAGATGTATTTCCAACCAAGTTTTCACTTTGTTTTTAATAAAAGTACGATGCAATGAGTGTTTGATTTATAATTAGCACAAATTCCAAAGCATATTCAAGTCATTCCATGGGCATGGTGTCATGGATTAAATGTCCATTTCGTGCTTTTGAATGGAAATCCAAACACACCAATAGAAGTACTTGGTTGGAGGATAACAAATTTCAACAAAGTCCAAACAACAGGAGAAAGAGAAGAAACATACGAATGAACCCCTTAAAAGTACTCATTCTAAGACCATGTGCTGAACACAAAAATGAAACAATTCTATCCCAAAACCAAGTGTTCACTTGTTACTAGCGTTGGACTAAAACAAAGTACATGGTATATTTCTGATTGATTACTCATTAACAAGTAGACAGGAATCCTACTCCTAGGATAACAAGGCGCCAGTCATTGGCACCTCACAGACAAAACAAAAGAACAATACAGGAAATTCAGAACTACAAATAAGCAGAGACAGCAAAAATCAGAAATGTCTGGTACAAACGCCTTGATATGTCTAAAAATATGTAGTACTCTAAAGAAAACCAGCCTCTGCCATGAAACAAAACTACCAGAGTGAAATAAAAAATACAGCACTGAAAAAAAGAAAGAGTCTAAGTTTTACTTCGATATGGACAATAACAAGAAATATGTGACTAAAAAACAATTATAGCATACAAAGAAGAGGACAAGTAAGGATCACAGAAGACATGGAAAAGAGGACCTACTTTTCGATCGTTTGTTTGATCAGCATGCCCATCTTGAGCAAAGAAAGCCAGAATCAAGTTTCCCAAGAATGCTCCAACATCAAAACCCATTGGTCCATAAAATGCAAATTCTGGATCAATAACTTGAGTTGATTCACGAGTAACCATCACAGAACCAGTGTGTAGATCACCGTGTATTAGTGCCTGGGCCCTCTCAATGAACCTATAGGAACATCAATTCTTATTCTTATAACAAAAATGTAACAACAAAACTACTGTATACAATAGGTAAGAGAAGTGTGTCACTATACTTAGATTTCAGCTCAGCAACTTCAAGCTTCAGCAGGTTGTCTTCCCGAACAGCCTCGGCATCACTATCAAGATAGGGTGCGGTCCAACGATTATGTTCAGAAATTTTGTAAGGGTCAGAGAAAACGACCTGCTCAGTAAGCCTGCATAGCTCCACATTCCCACAAAATTCGGCAACTGCACGAAGCAAATATGAATTCAAATTAACGGTAACAGCCGTAGATAATTATGTGTAAGACCTTCCTTATAGTCACAAAAAGAGGATATCATTCGGAGAAATTTAGATAAATTTCAAGATGATACAGTGATAGTACAAGAAAATAAAATGAAGGTCCCTACTGTCTTTATTTGAAGTTTTAGTGCCTAAATTAGAAAACAGTATAGGTTAGATCCCTCTATTCCAGTATGGAAGTTAGCTTTTAGTCATTTTGGTGGTTTAAAACCATAAAAAATTTCTGACAGATAAAGCTTTCACAAAAAAACTGTATGAACAAAAATAGTATTTTTCTCATACAGGGACTAAACCTTAAAATGGAAATAGTTAACGAGACCGTGCAATAGATTACATAAAATGAATTAAGAGAGGCAAAACGAACAAAACTTCTAGCATAAGTTAAAATCACTTCATACATCCTAACATTTTTAAGTTAGATAAATTTATAAACCCTAACATTTTTAGAAGTTCCCTTGTCTAGCTTCTCAATAAATCGACAAGGATAAGGTTATACCGTCTCGTTTGTGCTCAGTAGTGGAACGGAAAAGCAGAGACGTGAAGAAGAGAGTCTTTGCCATGAAATCAGCCATATGCTCAGCTAAAAGAGGGTATTCAATTCCTGCAATCAACCCTTTTCTAAGGATTATATGAGGGGGCTCTAAGTAACGCATGGCGATCAAAGACATGGTACGATCAAAGTGATACACTTCAGGGACATGCTCAGGGCTCAAACGGCCCTCTTCTGTCAGTGCCAGCGACTCAAAATAAGCCCTCTCCTTCGTCATAGGCCACGATTCCCCAATGCAACGAACGTACGGAAGAGCCTACACCAATTGCAAAACCCCAAAGTTTGAGCTTTGAAACAGCGAGACGAAAAGAAACGAAATTGACTATTGCCCGTGATTTTTTGGAACATAAGGCCCTTTGGGTTGTGGATCGTGAAAGTGTCTGTTACCTGTTTGATGACAAAAGAACCTGCGGAGTTGGATACAATGTAGACGAAGTTAAGGTTGCCATCTCCAACTTCTTTAACTGATAAGTCATCAAAGTTGTCGCCGAGTCTGGAGGAGAGAGCAGGAACGGACTTCATGTATTCGATGAGGGTCTTCTCGTCTAGCGGTCGGAACTCCGAGAAAGCCATGGTGGCCGGAGATGGTGGCGAGGAGGGAGTGGAGCAATGGTGCTCTCTCAAGTCCCAAATTGATGGAATCTTTGAAGTCCGTCTTACTATTCTTGGTTTGGAAGAAGCACGCTAGAAACTCAGATTTTTTTTTTTTTTTCTCACCAATTTCATTTTATTCTCCTAAAACGATATCCAATGTCATTTTTTATTTTGAGAAATTTAACTATCATATTTTTTAATCAAAAAAGCTCTTAGAATACTTATTCAAAACGTTATTATAATATTGATACAGATTGACTATCCTTAAAAAAATATAATATACAATAAAATTATAAATTAATTATTTTTTATTAATTATCCGTATGCTTTCTTTACTTCTTAGGAATCAGGAGTGATGGAAAGACTTCTGTTTTAGAAAAGGAAAATGGCATACAATGAACCTGGACAGATTTTTATTCTTTTTTGTCAAGACATGATTTTGATTGAGTTTGGGGCATGAAAGCAGTGGACCCAGTTAATTTCAGGAGAATCCTTCGATTTTGAATTTTGAAATGTAGACAGAAAATGTTTCAAATTCCGGATCTAACATACTACTATGTATGTGACCTATTATCTTTTTTTTATTAATTTTTATTTGTTTAAACGATTTTTCAAAATATGATTGTTACAGAGGGGTTAAGAATTAAAATAGATAATATTCTAAATATAAATATCTCAATATTAAATCGTGTTGAATTATATTAATCATTACCAAAATTTAAATAAAACTAATAAAATCAAACTTATTATATTAAGATTATAATTTTTTTATTGTCAATACTTGTTCTGCAACTATTTATTTTAATATATTTAATTCAATATATTTATATAAATACAAAAACTCAAATATTTTAAATATTACACTATCAATTAAACATAAACATATATTAATTTCACTTTCAATACATTCATCAAATCAAATTTCATTTCAATAGATATATCAATTTCACATATATATATATATATATATATATATATATATATATATATATATATATATATATATATTTATTTATAATATATATATTATATATATATATATATATATATATATATATATATATATATATATATATATATATATATATATTCAATTATTTATAAATTATATATATCAAAATTATATATATTTATTTCATTTTAATTGAGTTGAATTTTTCGTAAAGGATAAAAAATAGAAGAACACATATATTAATTAATTGTAATAAGGTACATCAACTCTCTTGTCAAATATTTAACTAGACCAAATCAAGTTATAATTAAATTTAAATTATTATACTTTTAATTAAAATGAGTTGTTAATAATTTGTTGTAATTTTAGATCCAATAATATCCATTCGATCCATTTATTGATAATTATTGATGTTGGAGTCAAAATCACATATTTGATTATGAGTTGAAGAATTGTTAAAGAAAATTATAGCTTCCATAAACTGTTTCTTAACTTAAAGTAGGTGGATTTTGTAAGTCGTTTATTAAGTACAACTCTTCTATTACATTATGATTTATAATAGTAATACATATTTACACATTTCACGTATATTCCAAAATTTTAATTTGATTTTATGATTTTTAGACATTCGAAGCAAAAACTAGGAAATATGCGTTACTTGGTAACTTTTTAGATCACGGTAATTTGATTTTCTTTTAATAATACGATAAGAAAGAGAAAAAAAAGAGGAACAACAATGAATTATTTATACTGTTCTTCAAGTTTTTAGAATATATTTTAAAAGCTTTTAGATATCAAAACAAAATCATGAATTGATTTTTGTCATTTTTTATTTGTTTGTATTTAATTATTTTATAACGAAGACATACTTAACGATGTTTTTTTGTCGTGATATATAGTTTGAATATCTTTAATCCTTTGCTAGCACGTGTATATACATTTTGTCGCAACCGAGATCACGACGGGGACGGTGAACAAAAATCATTTTATTTTTAATTTTTAAAACAGAGGAGTCGCCACCATAATTTATTAAAGGAAAAACTATTGAAAACCAAAAATTAGATAAGGCAAGTTCACAAAACCAGATTCAGAGTCCGGAAGTCAGTTACGTGTGGAGAAGGTATTAACACCCCACAACGCCCGCCTTAAGGCGGTACCTTTAACTAAATAAGTAAAATAAAAGAGTGTGGTTTTTTTTTAAAATATTTATCCTTTCCAAAAGAATATAATTGCAAATAATAACAAAAAAAAAACATTTTTAGTTTAAAGGAGAGCCCGACAAGGATTTGACCTCGCTCCTACATATCTCTATAAGGATAGAGAATCAGGGTTACGTAGTTCTTTGAGGATAAGATTGTTGGTTGTTTTGATTTGTATTTTTGAAAGTTTATGTTTGAAAATAAGGTAATTGAATGGTGTTAGTGCCAGGTTTAAAGCCTGGGCTTTGAGGAACGGTGCCAGGTTTAAAGCCTGGGCTTTGAGGAACGGGGCCAGGTTTAAAGCCTGGGCTTTGAGGAACGGGGCCAGGTTTAAAGCCTGGGCTTTGAGAAACGGGGCCAGGTTTAAAGCCTGGGCTTTGAGGAACGACGCCAGGTTTAAAGCCTGGGCTTTGAGAAACGGTGCCAGGTTTAAAGCCTGGGTTTTGAGGAACGGGGCCAGGTTTAAAGCCTGGGCTTTGAGGAACGGGGCCAGGTTTAAAGCCTGGGCTTTGAGGAACAGTGCCAGGTTTAAAGCCTGGGCTTTGAGAAACGGGACCAGGTTTAAAGCCTAGGCTTTGAGGAACAGTGTTAGGTTTAAAGCCTGGGCTTTGAGAAAACGGTGCCAGGTTTAAAGCCTGGGCTTTGAGGAACAGTGTATATCAAATTTGGTGTTGAAAAATAACATGCGACAGTTATATGCAACATAGAATTTTTAATGAAATCATGCATGCAAAAATGGAACATGACTCAATGAAACTTAACTTGGGTTAAGGGCACTTTAGTAATTGTGGAGAGTATGGGTGCGGAACTTAATTAATGGGGGTGCAGGAAGTAACCCCACCAATAAGAAACTCAATCTTGGGTTAAGGGCATTTTGGTAATTGTAGAGAGTGTGGGTGCGGATCTTAATTAATGGGGGTGCAGGAAGTAACGCCACTAATAAGAAACTCAATCTTGGGTTAAGGACATTTTAGTAATTGTGGAGAGTGTGGGTGTGGAACTTAATTAATGGGGGTGCAGGAAGTAACGCCACTAATAAGAAACTCAATCTTGGGTTAAGGGCATTTTGGTAATTGTGGAGAGTGTGGGTGCGGAACTTAATTAATGGGGGTGCATGAAGTAATGCCACTAATAAGAAAC
>Ga0209700_105816_pt1 | contig 20125 bp, 8 predicted proteins | sample SiratroredBW_FD_187528 | JGI IMG/M metagenome (GOLD analysis project Ga0209700, IMG submission 187528) | Root nodule microbial communities of legume samples collected from California, USA - Siratro red BW (SPAdes) (version 2) | ecosystem: Host-associated > Plants > Roots > Nodule | place: USA...
ATATATATATATATATATATATATATATATATATATATATATATATATATATATATATATATGTATATAGCAGTTTTGTTTATTTATCAGCAAAAATTACCTGTGCTTGGGAATTGTTGGCATAGCTGGCTTCTCCTTTGCCTCCTTTCATGCTGAGCAGCCTCTCCAGTTCCATGTTGGACACAACAACATTGTCTCCCATGGGAGCCATAGCTAGGTAGCTAGGTCTTAGTGTCACAGGTGGGTGAGATGAATGAGTGAAAGAGAAGTTCACTGTGTGTGATAACAGACAAAAGAGAGAGTGTTTGAAGGTATGAGAGTTTGGAAAACTGTGAGGCTAGAGGGTTGGTATATATAGACAAAGAAGGGCTACTTATTATTATTATTATGGTTATTTCTTCAATGTGTATTATGTTAACTTGTGCTGTTAGCTAGTAGATACAAATGGCAAGCAATCTGCTATTATTATTTTCTGTTGTTGTTATCATTATAAATAAATTAGTTAACTATGCAGTGGGAAAAGGAAAATAATATAAAGAAGCTCAGAAAAAAGTTAAAAGCAGAGAATGTGGGCCTCATGAGCAACACAGCAGGCCCAAAACTGGCGCCGGATCTTTGTTGAGCAACGTATGAATATAGCTTTTGTTTCTGAATTCTGATACAGAACAAAAGAGTATAGATTTTGTTGGAGAAACCATAGTTCATGTGGCCAAAAAGAATTAAGTGGGAATATAGAAACTGTATTAGCAGTTCTTGGATTGAACAAAATCTAATATAAGATACAAATTATCTGATTGCATTAATATCAGAATGTGATTCCATTATATTATCTGCAAAAGAAGTAGTAAATGATAACTCAGTAAGTGCTATGCAAAGTTTTCCATCATACATAGCCTTTTTCACCTATATAAAAAACACAGATCAATGCATAATGATACAACTAATTAAGCAGCTTAGATTAAAATATAATGTTAGATTATTGAGTAATGATACGTATTTTAAGGAATCAATTAACCATCTACATATGTGGTGAAATAATGGTTCCTAGGCTACGTAAGTTTCCTTTCACTTGCCCAAAGTTCCGATATAAACAATAACATCTTAAATTGATTACTCTTTACTAAGCAACTTTTACATTTTTCTATTAGGTTTATTCTTGTGAGAAGATTGATTACTTTTGTCGGCTATTCAGGGCTTTATTATAAAATAAGGAGAGTCAAAGTAATCCATAAAAAGCCAAATGATGGTTAATTATTTCATTATTAATTAAGTCATCACCCCAGAAATCAAGGTTCAACATTTTGTATCTACCAAAACGAATAAATGGGATGGTATTATGTAAATGGTAATCAAATAAGTTATAATCAATAACTTCAACCTACCATAAGCATTTACTCCATGGTTCACTTTACCTTTGTTTTGGGTTGTATTCACTTATTTTATATTCCTATAACTTTCATCTCTTTTTTGTTGGCTGTAACATTTCATTTCATATTTATCCTACTTAAAGGGTAAGAAATTTGAAGCCATGAAATTATGGCTAAAAATGGACGGTTCTCACATGCCCTTTTCAAATAAAAGGGAAGTCGAATGTTTTGCTAAAGCATAGTATGAGTTATATTACTTCTCTGAAATCACAGTTCACATTGTCTTTAGTTGTTACAAGGGGGGAAAATGCAACAAGAAACTTCAAAGCAGATGCTCCAAAAATTCAGTGTTATTTCTCCACAACTACAAATCAATTAAGCAATAACATGTGTCATTGTTAATTCCTTTTTTACATATGGTCAATAAATTTCATTTACTTCTTAAATGTGAAATGGTGTTCTCTCTTGTGTAATAAATACCTGAAAAGAAATGTGGAGAAACAATAGTTCTGGAATTTTATTGGTCAAAAGAAAGAGTATTGTATTTCTAAATTGCCAACGGATTTCCATATATATGTTAAATTTTCATCTTCCTGACCTGGTTTTGGAAAGATTAATTATTAATTTTTCATGGCTTTCTTTCGTTTATTGCTTGTTTTATTTAGTTTTCCTGAAAAAACAGCACGATAAAGCATGAATTGATTAATCATATTATCAAAATCTAAAACAATATTCACAAATCATTTAATCTCTTCAATTAATATATATTATTGACTCGATCCCCCCTTTTTGTTTTGATAAGCATAAAAATATTATGTTATTGAGAGATATCAAATTACTTTGTTAATATTTGGAGTTTCAATTGTATATAAATTGTGCATAAAAACTTAGATGCCAATCCATTAAAATAATTCTTGTAAATTAAAAATGGATCACTATCAATCTTCTTGATTCTTCCATTGTGTTCATTCCTAGCTATTTTTACAAGAATGGAACATTTCTCCTTACTCAATTCCTTTTTAGTTCTGTCATATCTAAAACAATAGCCTTACATTTAAATAACTTGTTTTATAGAGGTAAACAAATGCATCTATGACCAAAACAAATTACTTATTATATATATATATATATATATATATATATATATATATATATATATATATATATATATATATGTGTGTGTGTAAAATCTCAAACTTGAAAAACATGAAAATAAGCAGATAAATTATGTCACATAATGGCATATTTCTTTACCATTTATTTTTGGAGAATTTGGTTTCTTTTCTTTAATATCCCTGTTTCCTTTTGGCCATGACATAAAGGTGTAGAAGAACATAACAGCTGGTACCGTTAAACTAATCCTCTTTATTGAAGGAGTAGGAATGTACAGTGAGCTGTTTCAAATACAATAACTATTTTGACATGTTAATTATATGTGTAAGGCTAAGTAAATTCTGTCAAAAAGTGTAAAAGGTCTAAGTTGTATCTGATTTGAATTTAAAACTCTTAATTACAGTAAAATTGAATCTTTTTTCAAGCACTAAACATGATTAACACTTAAAACGTTGGTACTACACAAAATTTTGTGAAATTTTAATTTTCTGATATAATAAGGTTGTGACGTGTAGATAAGAAGCGAGTTATCTAAAGAACTTTTGTGACCTATATATAACATGCATGATTTCATTTTCATTATACCATGTGGTGGAGCAACAAGTGCTATACAATAGACTGGTTTTTAAAAACTTGCAGCCATGTAGAATTCCCATCAATAATGAAAGGAAACGTAGCCTACAAATTAAGAATGAAAGCAAAAGTAAAAACTTTTTCGTAATTTCATTAATTATTGAGCTATATATATATAGGACTAGGCTTTGAGACTTATTTTCACATATAGGTTGAATGATCCTAGGAGTGCATGTAAAATTACGCAATCTGACTTTTAAATTTTCCCAACAAAATTGTAATTAATTAACTAACTGCATCAGTTATCGATCACAACACTTGTTTTTCTGTTAACAGTTTTGTAGGGTTACACAAAAATATAATATTATATATTTAGCCTTAGCTTGTTAAGATCATTAAGAAAATAAAGGATCAAGTTCCACAGTCCAAATCTGAACGCCACATAATGTGATTTTGACCCTTTTTTTTACACATATACAAGCACAATATATATATATATATAGTCGTGAAAAAGGTGGTGAAAAAGGTATATATATCAGAATTTCTAAGGTACTGTGAGACCTTGCTCCTGAATCCATAAACTTGGAATCTTTGTCATATGACTTTCTTCTAATGGCCCCCTCTTCCTTTTTAGCTCCTACTTAAAGTCCGAAGAACCACCGTGATAGACGCCATTTACTTGAAATGATATGCTACTACTTTTTCTTCTTGCAATTTATAGGCAATACTATATGCTAAATAATGCTCACAGACACGTTTTATACTGTGTTTGTAGTGGTTATTCTGCATATTTAACTGTTATTATAAAAATATTATAAGTGTTGTTGGTTTTACCAAATCTCACATTCTAATGCATGTTCAACAGGATTTCACTCTCTCAAAAGCAAACACACCCTAAGACTTAAAATTTTTTGGCTTGTTCTCATTTGGATAAATTGAAAATGCAGTTTATGTATATCTAACACTTCTGATTCTCATGAAAGAAATTATGGTACGTAGAAAAATATGAACTGATACCTTGCATTAAAGTTGAACCCTATATATTTTGATACTATTTTTCATTTTAGTGTCTGCACAAAAAACACAGTTCGTTTCAATTCATGTATGAATGAAAATACACTTGACACATCAAAAATTGCTTCTTCTCCTATAACACAGTTATAGTTTTAATAAACTTTAATAATTGTTAATAAGTTTTCTTTCAGAGATAATGTTTTTTGGTGTATAGAGATTAAAGCAAAAGATATATAAGATCTAAATTTATAACTTACCTGTTTCGTCTACATACTTCGAATCAACTATTTGGACTAGTGGTTTAGGAATTATCATCATTACCCATTTCTTTAATAAACCAAAATAATTATGATCGACCTTGTAGGCTACCTTTAGTTACTAAATAAGGTCATTGAAGAAAGGAGAATGGGAGACTTTTAGCCCTAGAAGAAATGTCAAAGACATGGTGGGATGGTCAAAGTTGTTAGTTATTTCCCTTTTGCATGTATTATTGTGCAACGGCTTCTCTGCATAGTTTTTCTTGTGTGGCCCTTCTGCTTCCAAATGTCAGATTTAGACTTTGGAGAAAGATAGATGAGACCTTATAAAAAAGTAGAATAAAAGTTTAAGTAAGAATACCAAAAAGTAGAATGTGGTTGAATATATAAGTTATACCTGTTTATATATACTGATATATAAGAACTTCTGGTGAAAACAGATGTGGTTAGAATTCTAGGTTAAGCTTGTGGTTCTTGTAATATCTTTGTAAGTTTAGCCACAATATATTATTTATGTAAAACTAGTACTGTTGATTAACCACCAAAAATTAACTACTCAACAGCTTCATGTAAAACTATGAACAGAATCTTCTGGCTCCGTTTTGTCCACTATGAATTTCATCATTTTAGTTTGGTCTACTACCACTCTACGAAAGAGAAAAAGAGAACATGCTAAGTAAAAAGGCACGTTCTGAAAAATCCAATGAGCGACATGTATATGAACACTAGTTGATATATATATATCAAACAGTTTGACCATTAATATATATATATATATATATATATATATATATATATATATATATATATATATATATATATATATTTTAGTTTATTACATTATTTTACTTATCATATATTTGTATTTTCTCTTTAGAGTCGTATAAAAATTAATGTCGATATATATATATTTTTCTAAATCGAATTCATCAAAGCTTGTGTGCTTTAGATCCTGCGACTGTAGAATTATCATGTCTTTCAAAAATATGAGTGTGACATATTAAGTTATTCTTTTAATGTCACAGTTAATCATAATATCTTTTGAAATTGTTTTAGAATTTGTGATGTTGGCGTGGTAAACATGTGAAAGATCAAAATTACGTTATTTGTTAGTATGAAATTATTGGTAAAGTAATTCCAATTCAATGATTTGCGGGATAGTTTGTAAAATTAACCAGATCAGGTTGAAAACATAGTAACTTTAGTTGAAACGAATCAATTTTGGTTCAGCTGGTTTAACTTACTTTCCAAATGAATTTAGGTTACATATATTTGTAAATTTATAAGTCTTCTAAAAGTAATAATCATAATTTTAAAAAATAATTATATTACTTTATTAAAATATCTTCATGTGTTAATTTATATATTAAATTATTACATTTGAAATTAAAATAAATTTCACTTATGGGACATAAATTTTATGAATAAGTACTTTTTCAATTTACTGTAGATGAAACTCGAATGGTTCCGTACATGAATCAGACTCTATCACATTTTTTTAGTTCCTTTGAAATGAGTCAAACTGACTTATCTCTTTTCTAGTTTTATAATCAATTAAGTAGGAGATAAGACTTAAAGTATCACATCAAATAAATGATTTATGCTAATAAACCTGAGATTCCTAATATTATTAAGAAAGAATTTATGAATTTGATGAGTCTCCACTCTTTCTTTTGGAGACATCCATATAGTTAAAAAACACATAATTACTTAAAGATTATAGGCCAAGAGTTTAATTTAATATTAAAATAAATAATATATATTTGTTATTGGTGTTATAAAAAAAAATATTTTGATGTATAAATAAAATTTCTCTTTTCCTATTCACCATCTAGAACCATATAGGCATCTAGCTTGGGCATATTTTCTAAAACAATGAAGCAAACATCATGCATGTGCAAAATTCTAAAGGAACAGTTTTGTGTAACTCTAAAGAGGAACAAGGACCCCAGAATTCTTGAAGAATGGCAGTTATTGGTATCAAACTTTTCAAGGAAAATGCACCATAGAGCGGTTAGTGACGACAAAGAAGAACATAAAATATGTTTTGTTTTCGCTAAAGGACATTTACTAGGTAGATATATAGGATTTGCCTGTTTCTTATATCTACATATTCACATTCATTGCGTTCATTTTTCTATAGCAAGTGCTGATTGGCTAACAAAGTAGAAATAAATCTCCGATTACGCTACACCAATGAAGTGAGTTCAAATTGTGAAGAATAAGTAAATGCATGCACATGCCTATGGAGTATATAAAATTGCATAGGCTATTCACATGACAGTGTATAATGAAGTTCATGATATGATGATGAACAATTTGAACTTGGAAGTTCTTGATAGTTTGCATGGTTGGATCTACTTGAAACAAGCATCTATACATCTATATAGGACCTGCCATGAATAGTGTCTCGAATTCGATGATATCTAGAAGGAGATGTGCATGGAATTCAGGACTCAAACTTTTCTGCCAAGATTCCACGAACACAAAAATATTAAGGACTAATGAAGAACTTACCAAAGGTTATAATGCGTGTGACCAAGCACATACATTTACCTTGGTGGAGGATTGTTAACATAACCAGGGAAGTTTAAATCCCTGTTTGAAGGAAAAACTTTGGTCCTATTTTATTAATCATGTCTAAATAATATTTCGATATATGTAGTTTTAGACCCAAAAAATAAAATGATCACAAACACGATGCTCATGCAAATGGTTTATCTTTTCCGATGTGAGATTTTAATGTATTATATCGTGAAGCTACTTCAACTGTTTTCTCTCTATTTTTATTCGATTTGAAGGCATTCATTATTTGTCTATACTAACAAACTTAGGTCACTAGGGTAATGCTAGTTACGTAGATTCATAAAATAATACCAACTAACTATTTTTTGAGTTGATCAACACATGTTTAATGCCATATTTTTCTCGTGATAAACACTAAATAGTTGAAACCCTATTAAAACTAATGAATATTTATGGAGTGGGAGATAAACACAATATTTTTATATGGTAATATTATGTGAAATTTTAATATGAGAGAATCTACTCCCCTTGATGCACTTTTTTCGTACTTTTTATTATCGTAAATGGAACCAATATCGAAATATAAAAATTATTTATTATACAGAAAGCGTAAAAAAATTGGATATCATTTTTAAGTATTTAGATGTTCTAGATAATCTAACCTCAACATTAGAGGCTTTAGGGCTCAAACGTTCGACCTTCTTCTTGTAAACCCACTTAAATCTTACATTTCCGCTATTTTTAGGGAGCTCCATCAAATTTCAAGTTTAATTGTTCATGATGAATTGGTATTCCTTATACACAACGACAATCCCCTTATTAGACTCTACATAAACAAGTACACTATGAAAAAAAAAAACATGGTTTAAATTATTTAACGTCTTTAAATTAAATATCACTGTTCATCAAGTTCATATTTTATACCAGGTTTGCTAAGCCCAACAAACTTTCAGTTGTTCAAGTATGTGGATGAGAACATTGTCTATCTCTACCAAGTGTCTACTCCGTACTTACTTGAATTCACTTCCCGTTTTAAGTATTGAAGACCAAAGGCTATACAAGTAAGTTGGACCGGCGCTCATAGGAAGACAATTACGATTAATTTGATGTTAAAAAAGCCTTAGATGTTTGACTGGGAATTTGTTATTTCCATCCTTAATGGTTTTGGATTCAATGAGATATTTTGTAAGAGGGACAAAGTCATTTTGCACTCTGCACATCTCTCATTCTCCATTAATGGAAAAAATGACGGAACATGATCAGCAGGAAAGTTAACCTCTTACCTCTCCTCTTCTGCCAGGCGGAAGAGGTTCTCAGCGAGGGCACCAAACAAGTCTAAATGATGTGAATATACTTGAATTAACAAATATCATCTACTTAAGAGGACGATTTTAACATATTTTACTAAAACAACCGTCGTAAACAACACTACCAACTAAAGAAATAGAACATATCACATCAACCCATGACCAAATACTAAGCTCAGCCAGCAGAACCTGAACGCCTCGGTGATAGCTAGAAAAATCATCACCGGTCGCCAACGTCATATCCAATGGTTATGCATTTTAGAAGAAATGGCTTTTGTACAGATGAAGCATCTTACAATTCAGCATGCTGAGGGAACTACACTGATCTAATTCAAAGATGATAATGTGATTATTGGGCCTAAAGAGCCTAACGCCCGAAAAAGAATTATACAGAATGAATATCTATCGGGAAAAGAACTACCAAAGCGAAAGCTAAAAACTAAGCAGTCCACACGGCTTCCTTCAGCTACATATTTTACATCAAATGCAATTCATGCAGAAAGGATAGAACATTATAGTACGAGGAGGCAAGTCGCTGCAATGTGCCTTATAATGGGTCTCGCAGGAATTTTAATGCACGCTCAATTTACCCACGAATGCAAGAAAAATCCCGTTCGAAACCCCACAAATACCTGCATCCAAAGAAAAGCACATCGTCAAAGATCAGCACGGGAAGTGGGACGGAGAAAATCAAGGGAGTGCAATAATAATTAATACTAAAGAAATGCTAACATATTAGTTTGAAGTCTGATTACAGGTCTTGCTTGCATATTTGTGGGCATTAGAAATCTCCAAGAGAAAGGGGGCTGGTATTTTTGTTGAGAATTTGATGTATTCTTTGATCTTAGCTTTAGAATTTTTGGTTGAAATTTTGTAAAAGGATTGGTACACCCCTTCTTATGCTTCAAATTTATATATTCTTTGTTGCTGATAAAAAAAATACTAATAAGGCATTTTTTGTTGAAATTATTAAAACTCACAAATTAGAAGTGATATTCAACAAAAAGGTAGTAGAACTAACATTTCACAAGTCCCAATAAATTTCAACCCATATAATAGTGTATTTAAAAATTAGGGTTTGATTTCATAATATTTTTTGTCTACGCACATGGTCTACCAGTGTTCTAAACTTTCAAATAAAACTATATCTGACTCAACGGGAAGGTAAGTAAAGCCTTCCCGTTATGTGACATAATATTTGCTCATCCATTAATATAACGTCCAATATTGAACATAAATATTAATGTGACAGTATCGTAAAATGTCATGTTATCATATCCATACTGACATTTTTATCAAAAAATATTAGATGCCAAGTTAATTAGCCCAATTAAAATAGTGGAATCAAATTGTTGGAAAAAATGGGAAGGCCAAATTTAAATTCTGATGACAATAGAAAGACCAAATGTACAATTAAGCCTAACAAGTATATGACATTCTTCTTACTACCAAAGATACATTATGACAAGTAAATGCCAACAAGAAATCAATGACCGGTAGATTATTTTACCAAAGCCAATTTCACATTGAAAATTAATCTGGTTCTCTTCATGGAAGGGTATCAACAACCCAATTCCTAATGTACACTTTCTTCTATTAATTAAAAATTTATTAAAAACTACAAAATCAAAATAGATTCATTAAATAGGGAATGGAACCCACAGATTTGTGATTTTTACTAAATTTCAACTAATAGTAGAGAATGTGTTTAAAAGAATATGCTAAACTTAGCATTTCTTTTCCTAATTTTCTGCAAGCTCAGGTCCCTATTATAAGAAAAAATTCTGATGCAGGATACCTCACCCTTCTCCCTAAGCTCCAAGTCAAATGCTCATATTCATGCCACTTCTATCATCTTTTATCTCACCTCTTAATGTTTCTTTGGGATACTTTTCTCCATTTTAAAGGTTTAAGTGACCATGTATAATATTTCCTGCTCAGAAGGAAACTATATATTTAAAACTGCATCGATCAAGTTCATCTATAGCAACAAGTTTTGCATTCCGCAATTTACCTAGTTCACTATCGTTTCAGGCTATATCATTAATTGGGATAGATGGAGATACTAGAAAAGATATATATATATATATATGAATGAATAGTAGATTCACAACTAAATGTCCATGAAGCCGAAATCCCTAATAAATGACAGGGCTCAAGTTTGCAGCTTCCTCTATATTAATCTGTTCTTGTCCCCCGCTTGAATTCACTTCTGTTCAATGCAGGAGGCATAAACTTACAAATTATCCTGTTATGTTTTTTGTCACAAAAAACACACACAGCAGTAGCACTAAACTTTTCTTGCTGGTTTGCTATTTTAATGTTCTGTTCTCTTCGGGGTGTTATTGTATTAGATATTTGCTATCCCATTCCCACTTAAAAGTTCAAAACCAATAAGATAGTAGGCTAATTTCAGTTTGAAACTACTTGAAAATCCTATTTGCTTATTATGGTTGTTATCCCAAAGTTCCAATTAATTTCCCTTTTTTGTTGTTCCAAATCAATTGCTGAAGACGAAGAATGTGACTATCACATTAACAAGTTTAGATTCTATGAATTTTTTTTCAGTATTATTTTTTAAATGGGAGAAACTATCAAGCATGCAAGTCCAAGCTCAAGAAGTAAATTCAACCTAAATTCAGGAATATAACCACCAATATCCAATGGTCCTAAGATTTTACTATGGCACCCAAGTTATTTTAAAGGCAATAAATATGCATTAGAATAAACAAAGTTTAAGCCAACAATTTGGACAGATAATGGATAAAATACTCACCACAAAATTGCAGTGTATGAATCATGGAACATATAAGTTCATGACATTATCAACTGATTACAGGTTGAAATAACTTTTTGAATTCATCATAAAACCACCTGCAAAACAAGCAAATCACTTAAGACGCCTGAAAACAAAAAAACCGGAAAAACATCTACAAGGCAAAAATGTCAACTCTGATTCTATTCAGATTTTGTGCAGATTGATTAACAAGCCGAGGAATTACAGTTAATAGCTACGCTGCTAGTCCCAATACGAACAATTGAAATATGAATACAAAACCAGAAGTTAAGCATCTAAAACACATACACGATACAATAAAAAAGGAACAAAAATTCAAGTCGTGGCTGCAGCATGTTCTTGTCATCCTTGGCAAGCCTCCAACCAATTGAACTTTTGAGTTAATGTTAATGCCTTTTTCATTTGAATACAATTTAATTTTTCATACATATATAACTGATATATATCATATATTTCAACCACTAGGTAACTTCCGCAATTTGGCCACTACATGATGTCGCGGATTACTACCTTTCCACAATTGATAACACTAGCAACATCATTGCATGGCATTTTTGGGGTCACAACCAAATTGCAAGCTTTTCACACGCAATAACAGCATGATTGTGATGGGTTTCAAAAATCCAATTTTGCCCATGCAGTAGTGTCCATTAGAGGGAGGGGGAATTTTGGTTGAAAATGAGATTACATAAAACTACCCCCTCCACCCCCAAAATTCAGCAGCAATGTCACCAATACCCTCCTCCACTCTCTTCTCCAAAGACATCCTTTTCTCTTGCATACTCACTCACACTCATCAGAGAAGAGACGACATCTGCACCCTTTAAGTACAGAGCAGGCTGCTTTTCTGTCTTCTCCACATTACACCTGTTACCAAAGTAATTAATAGAGTGCAATGGTACCACAGAGCGGTCACTGGGCGTGCAGCCACATCCTAGAGTAGCACTTTGGGGTGTCACAGCTGACAGCCAAATTGACAGCTGTCCCGCACAATCACAGATTCACAGCAGTTATGATGAGTTTCAAAAACTTAATTTTGCCCCTCCATTGTGTTGGTGGGGGAGTCAGGGTGGAAATGACAATCATAGACAAAACTAACCCCACGTCTTCAGGAGGTCTTTCAAAACACATTCCATCTTTTGCCCGCCCATCCCACCAGAGTCGTCCAGCGACTGCAATTACATCTCTCTTCCCAACATTCTGCATCAATCTTAGACTTCCTGTTACTGTTTTCTGGAAAGCTATTTCTATTTCCACCCATCTTTTCATCACTCGGAATGTTTAAAGCTGTAAGATATATTGTTTCCTTCCCCATTTAGTACTTTTCAGCTTTATATAAGAAATTAGTTATAAGTCTATATTATATTTATGCATACAAATATTTTTGAAATAGTGGTCATTCCACAATGAGTTATTTATCCCACTATAGTGTATTTGGGGTTTGCACTATATTGATTACTATGGCCTTTACTCTCACCATATACACGATGTGGTAGTCCCACGAGATGAGACCACAAGTATTTTTCCACGAAAATGAAGGTAGCTTCCCTCCATCACATGTACGAAGGTTCTTGTTTAAGATATCCTTCCATGTTCAATAACAATTATACTGTCTGGTATTCATTTTTTTCCAGGAAAAGTAATTACCACAAAATTAAGCATTTTCTTCCATTTTTCTTTTCTATGAACCAAAATTCATCAAATTGAAATAAAATTAAAGTTAATAGTGCCAATCTAATGTTATGTAAAAATTGGAATGAATATAAAGTAGAAAAACACAGCACATTCTTAATGCTCAGCCATGTCCGCAAGCAGCATCAAAATGGGTTTCAGTTTCCAATTTTTCAGCATCTATGGCAAGTCTAAGTGATAATTAAATCAGCTCTTTTTCTCGTTTCCCTGTTTTCTATAATTTTCTACCAAGAAAATGATGAATTGAATTCATATTTTATATTTGATGGCTGCTTTAATACGAAAATTGAATAATTTGAATGAAACAGGCATATACTAAAACGAAATGAAATGAAAATATTCTAGAATGATGGATGAATTTAAAACAAACCTGCAAAGGAAAATGGGCGGTATTCTATTACATTCCTCAATTCCTAACTGACATCGCCTGTCATTTTCTTGTTTAAATTTATCAGACGGGAGGACTTCACATGGACCTTGAATAGAGCCAGCCATTTCAGTTCTATCACTATTAGATTCATAAACCTTCAACAGAAAAAAAACATATCTATAAGAAAATATCCACATGCAATACATGATTAAGAATGGTGAAGGATATCCAGGATGTGGAGAATTATCATTTGATTGCAAAATCAAACAAGTGTATAGGTTACAAGTTTAAACCAAGAAACAGTTTACGGGGTATAAGTGCATGCAAAAGTCAATGTAACATCAGATAAAATATATAAAAAACATACTCGACATACCAATGACAAACCTTTGCCTTTAAATGATTGCATTTATTTATATTGATCTAAGAAAAACATATATAGTTATAATTTTATATATAAAGATGTATGTAGGTATGTATAAAAAAATACCTCATTGACTTCAGATATACACGGATGACCAATATTCCCCGGCAAATCATCAGGAAAGTAGCACTTTGTCACCTTAACCCGCTTTAAGCCAGTTTTGCAATCTTCCCACATAGACTGGAAATAAAAATGGAATAACCTTCTTTGTTAAAGTTGTACATATTTATTAAAAAAAAAATTACATAAGGGTGCAAATCAATCAAAACACTAGAAACAGAAAAGTACATTAAAAACGTTTTTGGTATTCATATCTACTTAACTTTTCAGGTAAGTTTCTACAGGTAATGTATAATCAATGGCTAGCGCATAATGGAAGGAAAGAATGACAATTTGCTTGCCTGGAGTTTAGAAGGAGCTAGTTTTCCATTGCTGGTAGGAAAAAGAGCATGTCCCTGTAGCCTATATGATACTCCATTAACACAACAAGATTGGTAAAAAATCTTCTCATCTACAACTTGTACTACATCACCTATCCATTCTACAGCATGTGAACTATCTGAAGATAATGCAGGGTGCTGTCTATCTTCAGTATTAGTTCCAGAAATTCCAACAATGTTTGCAATTGCAGCATCTTGGTCATCACGCTTGATATCATAAGTTAAATTTTCCCCTTCAAGAGAGTCCTTCTGATTACTATTCATAATATTACTATCAATGTGTTTATCTGGTGATACTTCAGCATTGTCTTTTGACAGTGTCTGTTCCACTTGAAAATCTTGTGATGATTGCATACTTTCACATCTAGCTGGCTCAGAGGATTTAGGAAGAGACTCACATTCTGAAGTCTCTTTAGTGGTCAAAACCTTAGAATTTATTTCTTTAGTAGAGCATTCACCTAGCAAGCCAATAGAAGGACTAGAAGCTGCACTAAGAGATTTCATAGAGTTGTTTGGATCAGGCTTCTTATCGATAGCTTCAATACCGGATGAAATCCCAATCCCTTTAATACCTTTGGTATCAGGGAACTTTGAGTAACATGGCACCTCAACATTGTGATTGCCACTGACAACAGTCGGAACAGTGCTCCCATTTGCTACCATCTGCAGGACCTTTGGTTCTATGTTCTCTGCTTTATTCTCAGAACAAGCTTGAATACCACCGGTATTAGAGGGCAATTTTGGTGGTGTGTTTGAGGATCTCATGACACGACCATACTTTGGAGGCAAAGGCTTTCCACCACTTAAACTCAAGCACCTCATACAGTGCCAATCAACTCTGTTATGAATTCCTCTCAAGACCGAGGGCTGCAGACACTTCAAGTGAAATCCCTTTTCACAAGCATCACAGAGAAGTACAGTATCAACCTCATGAACACTGAGCTCACACATCTGACATGTCAAAGCCTTATTCATATAATCCCTTGATGGAGGAATCCAAGTGGGATGGCTGGGATGCTTTGGTTGTAACACTTTCTGGACAACCTTTGCAATATCAGTGTGGCTGGGAATCAAAGGAGGCTGAACAATGTTCGTGGCCTGCAATGGCTGGTGCACACTAGGCAAATTTACAGAAGCTGTTTGAGTGATAAACGGTCTAAAGCTCTGGTCTGTTGTTATTTGTGGCCCTGCCCTTGATACAGTTACGTCAGATGTTCCTTCAACCTTCACAGAGTTAGTAGCAGGCACCTTGTTTTCTGATGCAGTTCTTGCTATTGGAGCAGCTTGAGTCTGTATAGACCATGTTGGAGCATTCACCAAAGGTTGGTTCACAGAGGAATTTGCTACAATTTAAAAGTCATAACATTCAGCTCCATGGTTAAAATACCATAACATACACTTCTGTGCACATTATGGAGACACAATACACCACCAACATGTTATGAAAAATATTAGCAGAAAATGACAAAATTTAAAACCTTAATGCCAGCTTTTCATAAGTTATCAACAAATAATAAAGATTTAAATGGATAAAAGAGAAACGAAGGAAATTCAAAGTCACAGTCTTCAAAAACAAGGAAACAGAAACAACATCTACTAGGAGGTTATATCCGTTCAATAAATTCAAAATAGACATATTCACCAAGATATACACCAATCAGGTCAACTTTCAGGCTTCACCATGCATCACTCCATTACTTAAAGTGAAGAAACTCCTGTAAATATATGACAATAAAACTACAGTACTTTATTCAGAACATTCAGTTTATGTTATTTTATTGCTTCCCAGTAAAACAAAATCTAAATTGTCAATGTGTTGCATCTATTATACAATGAAAACATATTGCAGTGTCAGTCATTCATCAATCAGAAATGTAACTCCACCAGTCCTTGGAAGTTGGATCCAAAAAGGAGCTTCAGAAGACAATACCTTGGACTTGCAGCATATAAGAAGACCCATTTGATCCTCCATCAACTTTGAACTGTGGATGTTCAACTTTAGGCAATACTAAGGAAGACGAATTTCTCCCCAAGTGACCACTAGGCATCACACCAGAAACAACAGGTGATCTTACTTCATTGCCAGTTGACTGGTATTGCAATACTGCAGAAGATCCAGCAGAAACATGGGGAGGAATAGACACCACGGTACCCATAGAAGGGATCGCTGGCTGGCTTGATTTATCAGAAGGAAAAATTCGAACAACATGTGATGGCACACGATTGTCAACAGGTCCACCAATGTTTGGTTGTAAGGGTTGTGATGTATGTGTTGTAGAAGCTGCAGAAAACTTCTTTGCTTCCTCCATCTAGAAACCAAAATGGCAACAAAGAAAGACAAAATAAAGGGAAAAAACTAATCAAAAGAAATGCATTGTATCATTCTTAGCATTACATGCGCACTATAAGTAAAGAAATCTCTTGTGTGAGCACATGAAAAATAAAATAGTTGTTGTAAACAGTGTTCAACATTCCAATAAAATCACTGAAAAGCCCACTAAAAGAGGTGTTTAAGATTAAAAGGCACGACAAGAGAAAATTAACCGAAAAATAAATCAGTACTAGCCAAGCCTAAGCGCATTGGTACACAATAATCTGGCCAAAGATTCCTCCACTAAGAAACACAAAATTTGCAAAAAGAATCGGGTGAATTTCACAGGACTAGGAACATGAAATTCTTAGTGTGTGTGTGTGTGTGTGTGTGTTTGGTTATTATGCGTTCGTTATGCTCATTTTTCATATCAATATTGACAGAACCATGTTTAGTCCCGAAATCTTGGATGTGATTTCAAAAAGCTAATGATTATAGCTTTCACATCCCACGCGTGTTTTCTTCCTTTCAAACTAGCTTCCAAACACGCTAGCAGAAGCTATACATTGTTGCTCCTAAATTACACGAACAGGATGTATATCCAAAAACACGCCATTATCCTCATTTTCCTAACCAAGACACAATTCACAACAACAGTGATAATCGCAATGCTACTTAAGCACCATTCATAACAAGGTTTCACATGAATAATTATTCAAAACAACCAAGACACACACACGCACGCACGTGACTTTTAAACTTCACTCGGTTGCTCAGCGATACAACGTTTCTACACACAATTTCGCAAAATAACAAACAAGTCGAAACGACGGAAGTAAATTGAGCAGAGAGAGAGAGAGGGAGTTAGCAGTTACCTTCCACTTAGCGTGGGAATACCTCTCGGCAATAGACATCTTGGGTGTTCGAAACCCTAGCCTCTGGTCCTTAAGCTTGGAGTTCAATCCGAGATCCTCGATGACGGTGCCAATTGCCTCCCTGGCGACGATATCCTTGGGAGCCAAACCCTGGCAGAGGCCAGCGAGCTTGGCGCGCGCCTCTCTCATGAGCTCGACCTCAGCGTCGGAAGGCTTCCTCCCCGCACGCACCGTGGCCATGGTGGAGAGAACAAGAACAATCTCCGCGACTCTCTTCAATTCGGCGTCGGCGTCAACCTTAGGCTTCTTGGCGCAGCGTTCGTCGGAGTCCCCGTTCTGGAGCGGCAAGGACTGCTCCTCCGGTTTGGGATCGGGGACGAGCTCCTCCTCCGTCTCCATGGGAGGGAAACCCTAGAGAGAGAGGGCAGAGAGGAGAGGAGAGAGAGAGGGAAAAGAGAAATGAAGAGAAGAGAGGTTTGAATTGGAGGGGGCTAAGGCTAATTAAAATTTTGGCGGGTAAGTGTGTTGAGAGAGATGAAGGTGAGGTTTGGGTTTGGGTTTGCGTTGCGCGTGCGAGTAATTAGGTATTGAAGTGTATTGGGTGGGATGGGGTTAATAGTAGTGAGTTACGTTGTGAGAAAGAGAACGAGTTGAGTTGAGTTGCTCACCAGAGCGATTCCCTTTAGAGAGAGATGGCCACGCGGAATACAAAGGCCCTTTCGCCCATTACAAACAAATAACCGTATTAATCACTTTTATTTATATTTTATCTCCCCCCCTCAACTCGTACCCGACTCACCGTTTCACCTTCCACATTTTTTAACGTGTATTCTACACTGTATTGGATAAATGTTTATTATTATATAATAGGTAAAATTTATAATAGATAAATTTGTTTTTAGTTTCCCAAATTTTGGAATAAAGCTTATTTTAGTCTCTAGAATTTTTTAAAAAAATGTTCAGTCCTTTAAATTTATAATAATATGATTTGGGTCTCTAAACACTAAACTTAAAGAGTCTTAAAGAGCATTTTTTTCAAATAACTAGTCCCTCAAATTTAATACTTAAGGAGTAAAATCATTGCTCTAAAAGAATTGAATAATTTTTGTTTTTAATTTGAAAGGTCAAAATAAAATTCAAAGACTAAAAACATAATTAAAACTTTTTGAAAAAAAAATGTTATTTTAGATATGTAGAAAAAAAATATAAATTGACATACAGGATTATTTTATACCATTATTAACATCTTTAAAAAATATTAAAATGTAATTAATAAACAAAGATACAAACAACTATGAAAATTAATCAAATCACTCTACTCTAAGGTTGAAAAATCACACAAGGTTAAGTTAAGGATGGTCCATGGAACTTAAATTGTAAAATTTGTTCCCTTTTCTATAAGCCATATACGTGTTATGTTGGAATCCATGTACATTATGACACTTAGGAATAGATAGGGTTTGAGTCAACTTGACAGCTTAATTAGTTTGAATCGAATTGAAGATCTGTGTATGAAGTATACAAACAAAAACGTTAATAACAAATTTACATATAAAGATAGCAATCTTTGATTAAAATAATAAAGAGCTTACAGTGCATTGACTAGAGCAATCTTTTCAAGTAATCTTCAAAACAGCATGATTTACAGAGGGTAAAATCAGCTACACCAATGATGGAATACATAAAATACCAGAAGCTGAGAAATGGACTTGTATCATATGCATGCTTGTTCATGAGATTCACTCTTCACAGCCATCTTGACCAGTTGCTCATTACATTATTACCACTTGGTACACAAATATCTTGAGAACATGTTCATGATACATAAGCTGGTAGTTGCTTGTGATAATAGTCTCCTAAGAAAGAAACATCACTAGACACAGTAATCAATGGGGGAGCATACAGTATACGAGCATTCTCAAGAGCAAAATCATTAAGAATCGGCAATGGAATTCCCCTCATTAACTGTGAGTTCAGGTATGGTATGAGGACGGTTTTGAGGACAGTTGATGTCACTGACTGCAAATGTTTACACAGTTAAAAAGATAAGATTCATAATAATAGCCTTGATATAAAATAACTAAGGTTTAACAATCATATTTGTGCACATGAGATAAAGTTGCATTTGTGCTAAACTGAAAGAAAACCTGAATCAGGTAGCTGAGAAGTGGAATAAGGCATTTTGTTGTTGTACAATTTCATCCAATTTCACATCAAAATAGAAGCTACAAGAAGAGAAGAGTAATACATTTATTCCAATTTACCTGAATCAGATTCATGTGCAGTTTCCCTATTTTACTCCATTTCAAGTATGTGGAAAACTTTTTCAGTTTAAGCCAACCTGCAAGATTGTTTCCTAAGATCTCCGCAGCACATGATGCACTAAAATCCTGTACCAATTTCCAAGGTTAATGGACAATGTTAGATAATACAATGACCTTGGCCATGGCTACCATTAAGCTTACCACTGAGATGCATGCAACAGGTATGATTTCACCAGCTTCCAGAACGTTAAGTATTATATCTATGGAAATTTTGACACCAACATCTTTGTTTGTCACTTGTATATCCGGTGGAGAAGATACCAAGATATTAAGATTCATGTCATCGTTTGGATATTGCTTGTATAGTTGAGGAATAAGGAATCTCCATTCAGCAGTGTTCAGAAGGTTCTGATCAGGTAGTTCATCAACAGTCCACTGCAAAGTATCTGCCTGAGGGAGCACAAGAACAAAAAAAACCATCAAAACTATATTTCAGTTTATAACAACACAAGTATCCAACGCAAAAAACTTTAAGTACAAAAATTTTATTGGAGCCACTTAATTAATACATAAAGCCTACTCAGTATCAGCACTACTCTTTTCAATCCTACAGATGTTGTAATGCAGTTCAGCCATACAAGATCTATTGGAACACAAAGCACCCTACCTGTAGTATTCCAGCCACCAATATTCACCAAATTAGTCCCACATTGCTTAAAATACAAGGTGGAGGAGCCTTTGGAGGTTATAAATAGAGACCTCTTTGCCTTGTGTTAAGTATCCCACACTTGAGCA